>CEVS01108231.1_pt1 | contig 31511 bp, 27 predicted proteins | sample 361571 | NCBI WGS metagenome assembly CEVS01 (sample SAMEA2623850, study PRJEB7988) | marine metagenome | isolation source: saline water (ENVO:00002010), including | reverse complement strand
GCAGTCTGGTAAGCCATTGTCATACTAGCTACAGAAACTGCAGTAATGGTTCCCGTTCCAGAAACAGTAATTTGTTCCGGAGTAAGAGTTAGGACTGTTGGTCCAGCATCCGTTCCTGTTGCACAGAAAGCCTCTTGACCTGAATCAGAAGGCGCTGGAGCAGCACAGCTAGTCTCACAAGTTCCATAACAATATGATATTGTCATAGGCCCAGTAATTGCAGGTAATAAACGATCGTTGAAGTTAGTTGGATCACCACACTCTAGACCATCTAAATTTTCTTTAGTACCCCAGTCATAGTGAGTCGTTGGTCCATTGTAGAATGTATACCACCCTGTCATAGTTTCTGGAATATCAACAGTTACTGACCAAACACCATCTCCATCGTCATCAGACATGGCAACAGCATTAGATCCTCCAAAGATACCACCACCAACAAACATACCACTAGCACCAACTGTAATATCAGCAGTGTCTACGTTAAACGTAACTGCATGTCTAACTACAGTTCCGCAAGAAGCGTCACATGTTCCAAAACAGTAATCAATAGTTGTATCAGCAGTCACTGGATCAAGAATACGATTGTTATTGTTAGCTGTATCAGCACATGGAAGACCTTCTAGGTTTTCTTTAGTACCCCAATCTCCAGCGTCACCTGGGTTCTTAAAGAACGCATAGTTTCCGGTAGCACCTTCAGCAAGTTCAACTGTAACAGACCAAATTCCGTCTCCATCATCATCAGACATTGCTATGGCGTTAGAACCTCCGAAGATTCCATCGCCTAAGAACATTCCATTGTCACCGACAACAACATTGTTAGTATCAACATTAAAGGTCACATTAAAGGTGTTGTTAACAGCTACACAGAATCCTGTATCAGGGTCAACATCACAATTACCAAAACAGTGATTTAATGTGTATGGATCAGCACCTACAGTTGCTAATATACGATCATCAAAATTGGCTGGATCACTACAAGATTGACCACCAAGTTGTTCTTTAGCGCCCCAATCTGAGTCCGAAGTAGGACTGTTTAAAAATATGTAGTGGCCAGAAATCCCTGTTTCTAAATCAACAGTTACAGACCAAACTCCGTCACCATCGTCATCAGACATAGCAACAGCGTTAGCCCCTCCAAACACACCACCACCTAAATACATTCCATTCGCACCGACTCCACCAGGTATTTCTGAGGTATCGACGTTGAATGTAACAGCAGTTGTAGGAGTAGTTACTTCATCTGTGAATGAACCAACTACATTTTTAATGTAAGCAGTCACAGGATCAAAATTATTTTCACTATTGAATTGAACCACAATTCTATCAACATCAGTTCTTGACATTGAAGCAGTATCATTAAATTCAAAAGTCACAGTCGTCCAAACATCAGGTGTTACAGCAACTTCCACTACGTTTTGATTGTTCCATGGAGCACCCTCGTCTGCGTTTTGTAATTTAAGAGCTAATTGATTCGGAGATGTTCCTGTTAACGTAGATCCGTCAATGTAGACATCCATAGTAAAGGTATTCATCTGGCTTAAATCAATTTTCTGTTTAAACTGGAATTGAGCATTACAATATTGTAATGAACCGTCATCAGTGTACTTCATTGCAGTTTCAGAATCGTTAGGGTCTGGTGTTCCACTTGAAGTTACTCTTTCTAGCGGAGCTTCACCTTCGTTATACCATATCTCAGCGGGTCCTAAATCTGCCATGTTGTGAGAATAACCAGTTACAACTGGTTCTGAGTCCCAGCCTGTTTCTTGTTTATCAACAGAAAAAGGATAAGTACATCCAGAATCCCATGTAGTATATGAACCATCACTACAGTCTACGGCTCCATAAGTCCAAGTACTGACTCCTTCTGGATATGTCTTGTACGCCCATGAATCAGTGTATTCCCAGGCAGTACCAGTAGCATCGACTCCGATTTCTCCAAAAGTTTCAACGATATCAGCACCGAGCTTTAGCACAAGGGCATCATCTCCATTAAATCCATCCAAAGCTTCACTTTGAACAGACATTGTAAAGGATTTACCAGCATTCATGTAAACATCTGCTGGATTTGAAGTAGTATGGTTAGAATCCCAAATAAAAATATCATCTCCAGCTGAGTATGCTCCTGCTGGTAATGTCACACTTTCATTTTCTGTTGTACCACCATTATTGTAAACTCCAACTGAGTAATCTGATAATTCACCATCTCCAGTTGCTCTAAGGTGAACTCCCTTCAACCATTTTCCAGGAAGAGAGAAATCAACAATTCCTTGGAAAACTAAATTAGCTGTTGGAGCTGGCGGAGCGTTTCCGGCAGCAACAGTATTTTCATATTCACCAGTAGAAATTTTGATTTGATCAAATACAAACTCACTAGCTCCAGTAATTACAGGAGAGAATTGTAGCATTTGAACAACTGCGTTAGCTAACCCAGCTGCACCGTTTCCAGTAGGGGTTGCTGTTAACGCAGGAAAATTAGAGGTGTTAGCATAACCGTCCGCGTTGAACATTTTGAAACCCCAAGCGTTTCCATCCCCAGAAGCATATGTGTCAGGAGAGTTTATCCAAAATCGAATAGATCCTGCAGCATAATCAACAGTGACACCAATTGTGACGTCCGTTAAAGTCATGCCCTGAGTAGTTCCAAAATGACCACAATACTTACTGGTTCCATTACCGTTTGCAGCATTATAAACCATGACATAAGCTGCCATATTAGCTGCATTAGGGTTCTTTTTTATTTGAAGTCCCGTAATCCTGTGGTTTGTTCCTGTTCCAGTATTAGCATCCTTTAAAATAAAAGTTAATTTATCCGACGTAGTTGGATCAATTGTAATAGATTTAAAAGATAATGAAAGATGCATCTTATCATTAACTAGACCTGAACCAGCAGTTGGAGTCCCAGTTGTTGGTCCCAAATGAAGATTGTTCAAAACAAAATTTGACCAACCATTGGTATTTGAACTAGTAGTTGACATAGTGTAACTATTGTCAAAATCTCCACCTGTCACATCAGTGTTAGTGAAAGCTGAATCTCCGGATCCACCACCAGACAAATAAGTCATGTCTGGGTTAGCAGCACCAGAAAAATCTGGATGAATATCACCAACAAGCGAATTGTCAGCAAAATCCCATACAGCAATCACTGTTTCTTGAGCTGACGCATTAAATGTAAGTCCAAAAAACAAAGCAAAAATTAAGTAGAATTTTTTCATATTTAAAAAAATTGGTTAATAATTATTTATACATTTATTTCGTTAAAAGTAATTTTGAAATAAAATTTTTTCTAAAATTTGTAATTAAAATATTGATGAATAATCAATAAAAATCAAACAATTCATAAATAAAGTAAATTCTTAGCTTATAATGTGTTAAAAGCACAAATTTCTCATAAATATTCGATTAAATGCTATATTTATTCGATTAAATGTTAAAAAATAGTTAACGATATTTTGAGGCTAAAAAAAGTCTTATTCCTCCATGAATTTTTGCATAATAGCATCGCTCACACCCATGTTGCTAAACCCACCATCGTTATATAGATTTTGAAGAGTCACGCGCTTGGTTAGATCACTAAACAAAGTAATGGTGTAATTGGCACAATCAATTGCTGTAGCATTCCCAAGTGGCGACATTTTTTCAGCGTAAGCTATAAAACCATCAAATCCCTTGACTCCCTTGCCAGCAGTAGTTGGAGTAGGAGATTGTGATATAGTATTGACGCGAACTTTTTTATCACGTCCAAAAAAGTAACCAAAACTTCGAGCAACACTTTCCAGAAAAGCCTTGTTGTCTGCCATATCATTATAATCAGGAAAAACCCGCTGTGCAGCCATATATGAAAGTGCCACGATACTACCCCACTCGTTCATAGCATCTGACTTATAAAGCGTTTGCATTAGTTTGTGAAACGACATTGCAGAAACATCAGTTCCTTTTTGAGTCCAATCATACTTTTGGTCCGTGTAAGAACGACCTTTTCTGACATTTACAGACATGCCTATGGAATGTAAAACAAAATCTAGTTTACCTCCCAATATTTCCATTGACTCATCAATTAATTTTTGTAAATCTTCTATTGATGTGGCATCAGCAGGAATGACCTTAGACCCTGTTTTCTCTGCTAGCTGGTCGATTGTACCCATTCGCATGGCAATTGGAGCATTAGTCAAGACAAATTCGCCACCTTCTTCGTGAACGCGTTCAGCAGTGATCCAAGCTATTGAATTTGGATCTAAAGCGCCGAAAATAATTCCTTTTTTTCCTTTGAGTAATTGGTGTGACATGTAAATATTTTTATGGATATTTTGATTAGCAAATATAGCATTAATTCAGTAACTCTTTGGCATGAGCTTTTGCAGAAGCGGTAATTTTTTCGCCACCTAGCATTTGAGCAATTTCATCCAATCGTTCTGTTGAGTTTAATGACTTTAATTTTGTTGTTGTTGCATTATTGTCATGAGTTTTATAAACTTTAAAATGTTGAGTACCCCTTGCAGCAATTTGTGGCAAATGAGTAATGGTAAATACCTGCATGTTATTACCCATTTCTTCCATCAAAGAAGCGATTTTGTTAGAAATTTCTCCAGAAACACCAGAATCAATCTCATCAAACATAATTGTTGGAAGTTGATGATGTTTAGATAAGATATACTTCAATGCTAACATAATTCTGGAAAGTTCACCACCGGAAGCACCATTTCTTAAGGGTAAAAACTTACTTCCTTTGTTAGCTTTTAGCATAAAAGAAATCACATCTTTCCCATTAGATAAAAAAGTTTCAGAAGGACCTATGTTGATTTGAAATTGTGCATGCTCCATCCCTAATGAGCTCAATATAGATTCAAGTTCATTGACAAGTTTTGGAAGAATTGCCTTACGCTTTTTTGTGATTTGAGAACAAAGATAATTAATCTCATTTAGTTCCTTTTCTAGATTCAATTCTAGTTCTTTAATTTGTTTATCGTATAAATCTAAACCAATGGTCTTATCTTCTAAATTTTTAAAAACTTCATTCAAATCGTCAATTGAATTAGCATTATGTTTATTAAAAAGATCATGAATGGTTTTTATTTTAGATTCTATAGTACCAAGGCGATTGGGATCTGATTCTAAATTATTAATTTTAAATTCAACATCACTGTAAATATCATCCATTTCTATTGCAATGCTTTGAGTTCTTTCATAAAGAGGCTCATACTCCCTAGATATTTGGCTCAATTTTCTTAATCTTTGTTTTAGCAACATAAACTGGGCATTGAAACCAATCATATCATTTTCATAAAACTTTAATATGTTGGATAATTCTTCTTGAATTTGGTCAACATTCGAAAGAGTTTCATAGTCAGATTCTAATTCTTGCAAATTTGCATCAAGAATTTGTGATTCTTTTAGTTCATTTAATAAAAAATTGTGATAGTCGAAATCCTTTAAAGAATCTTGCTTTTTCTTTTTTAAACTCTTTATTTTCTCATCAATAAATTTATATTTGTGAAAAGTCTTGATATACTTTTCTATGTCTGATTTAGTTTTTCCTAATGCATCTATGATGTCAAATTGAAAGGCCTCTTCAACAATAAATAGTGTTTCATGTTGCGAGTGGATATCAATTAATTTCAATCCCAAATCTGATAAAACTGCCAAGGTAACTGGAGAATCATTGATAAACGCCCTTGATTTACCAGATGGTAAAACTTCGCGCCTGATGATCGTTTCATGATCATATTCCAGGTCATTTTGATGAAAAAAAGGTTTCAAATCATATAAATCTAATTTAAAAATACACTCGATTATACTTTTTTGAGTAGGATCTTTAATGTCTGATAGGTTAGCCCTTTTACCAAGAACTAAAGAAAGACCTCCTAGTAGAATTGATTTACCAGCACCCGTTTCCCCTGTGATTGTAGTTAACCCAGAGATGAAATCAACACTAAGTTCATCAATGAGAGCATAATTTTTTATGTAAAGAGATGATAACAATTTTCTTTAATTTAAAATTTAATTTTATTCCATTGATTGGAATGAATTGGTGCAATTTTATTCAAATTATCAACCAAATCAGATATTTTTACTTGGGGACCTGAGCTGAAAATTTCTGCTATTTCGTCAACTTTAGCATCAAAAAATACCCTTACAATAAAAGAATTTGGTCTTCTCCTATAGATATTTTGAAAACTCTCAAGACTTGTTGCAATAACTTCCTTACCATTTTTGGTATTAGAGGCCATAGTGTCTAAGCCAAGTCTGTGGTACTCATACATAACAGATCTATATTCTGAATAAGTCCTTGACATAATCTGATCTATTAGAGCTCTTCTTGTCTGATCTCCTCCTCTTGGAGGCTCCCATCCACTAATATTTCCTCTTTGGGAGTAATTTGCAATATCCATTGCTTTTTGATAATACTCTTGGCCTCCATTAAGCTGAAATGTATCTGCATCCATGCCCAAAATAATATATACATGAAATGCCAATACGGAGATCAAATTAGATTCAAATTGCGTGGGATTAAAATTTAGATTTTGATATTCTAAATATTGAAAATTAAAATCTTTATCATTGAAGTTATAAACCGAAGTATTGTATGATGAGTTAAAAACGGGTCTGGCAGACTGAACTTGAATAGTTGCTTGAAAACTATCCGAACTATAGCCTAAAACAGTAATTACCATACTACAATCTATTCTTTGAAAATTATTAAATTCCTTATTAGTCCATTTAGTAGTGTTTATAAATTCTGAAAGTTGATTTTCTAAAGTTTTAAAAACTTGAACATTTTCATTACCTGTTTGTTCGGCATTGACAACCAAATTACAATTCAGCTCTTGTGCAAAAAGATCTCCAAAAAAAAGAAATAATATTAATGTATAGAATTTACTCACTACTTTTTTTTATCAATTCATTAATTATATCGTCTGCTACCTCAGCTTTACTTTTCAACGAAAATTTTTTTTGGTTTAAATCCTTATCAATTATAGTGATTTTGTTAGTAGAGCTATCAAAACCAGCACCTTTGTCATTAAGAGAATTTAACACAATTAAATCCAAATTTTTGGATTTTAATTTTTTTATGGCATTTTCTATTTCATTGTCTGTTTCAAGAGCAAAGCCAATCAAAAACTGGTCTTTTTTTTGAGCCCCCATTAAGGCTAAAATATCTTCCGTTTTTTCTAAATCTAAAGATAACGTATTTGACTTCTTTTTTATTTTATTTTTTAATGGATTTTTAAGTCTGAAGTCTGAAACAGCAGCTGACATGATTGCTACATCTACAGTTGGATAGTATTTCTGAACAGCCTCGTTCATTTCTTTTGTATTAACAACAGCTATATTATTGACATTATCAGCATCGCAATTATACTTCGAAGGACCTGAAATCAGGACAACTTCAGCCCCATGGCGAACAGCACTATTAGCTAGCTCAACACCCATAAGTCCTGTTGAATGGTTCCCTATATAACGAACCGGATCAATTGCTTCATATGTTGGTCCGGATGTAATTAAAATCTTTTTGGAGTGTAATGGGAGTCCACCTAATATGTGATTTTCTACTGTCCTTATAATCTCTTCCGGCTCGGCCATACGCCCATAACCCACTAGGCCACTAGCCAATTCTCCGTACGCTGAGGGAATTAAAATATTTCCAAAAGATTGTAGCTTTTTGATAGATCTCTGAGTAGTTGGATGTTTATACATATCAAGATCCATGGCGGGGGCAAAGTATATTTGACACTTGGCAGATAAATATGTTGCAATAAGAAAATTATCGCTGTTCCCACTAACCATTTTAGACAATGTATTAGCTGTTGCTGGGGCTATTATAAATAAATCTGCCCAAAGCCCTAACTCTACATGATTATTCCAAAGTTCGTTATCATCTTCTAAATTTGTAAAATCTGAAATTACTGGACTATTTGATAGAGTTGATAATGTAAGGGGGGTAACAAAGTCCTTTGCTGCAGGAGTCATTATAACTCTTACATCTGCACCAGCTTTAATCAACAGGCGAAGTAGTGAAACAGATTTGTATGCGGCAATACCAGCAGTGATACCAAGGATGATATGTTTACCGCGCAATATCGACATTTTTCTTTCCTAAGAGTCCTCTTCGGATGTATTTCTGTGGTGAATTTTTCCCTCTAACCATTCTTGAATTGCCAAGGCGTGAGGTTTAGGTAAACGCTCGTAAAATTTAGAAACCTCGATTTGTTCTTTATTTTCAAAAACTTCCTCTAAACTGTCATTATATGTTGCAAACTCTTCCAATTTATCTATCAATTCTTTACGAATATCAGTGTTGATTTGTTCAGCACGTTTAGAAATTGCCGAAATAGCTTCATAAATATTTTCTGTGGGAGAATCAATTTCGTTCCTATCGTAAGTCACAGATGTGAGGGGTGCTTTAACTTTTTTTAAATCCATATTATTAACTTTTTTCTAATAAATTATTTTTTATGCTTTCAAGCTCTTCATGCATTACTTTTGCTTCTGCAAGATACTTTGTTTCTGGATAATATCGCATTAAACTTTTATAAAACTTTAATGCCTTATCTGTTCGTTTTTTCTTTTTCCATTCTACACTATTCACAGCTAGCTTGTATGCAGAATCAAACTTATAAAATAGTGCGTCTTCCTTAAAGATGGATCCAGGATAATTATCTAGGAAATTATTAAACGCTGTTATAGCTGAATTGTAATCCCTGTGAAAAGGGCCCGTTTTGTTATACTGCAAAGCAATTTCATAGGCCTTTTTTTCTAATCTTAAGTCCAATTCTTGAATTAAATTATTAGCCTGATTAAAATATTTTGAATCTGGATAACGATTTATAAACGCCTGAAGTTTTTCTAAAGCTTGCTCTGTCTCAGTTTGATCTTTTGGATATGTTGGAGAAAGTTTATAATAGCTCTCGGCAGCAAGAAAAGCAATTTCATCCACTCGTTCGCTACTTGGATATGATTCTACAAATTGTTCCATCTTGTAATTTGCTGTGTAAAAGTCATTAGTATAGTAATAAGACTTACAATGCATGTAAATAAGTTTTTCCGCTTGAGGTTTTCCTCTGTATTTAGGTACAATTTGTAAAAATAATCTGTTAGCCTTATCATACATTCCTAGATCATAAAGCTCTGTTCCCATTTTGAATTTAGGAGCTACATCTTCATCTTTTAATATCTTTTGATATTCACTGCAGGAGTAAACAGTATATGAAAGAACAAGAAATGTAATAAATCTTAGCATATTGAAATAAAATTGCAAGACAAAAGTAACTTTTTTTTACGTTCTATAAAAACCTCGTGTTACAACGAAATTTTAACTCAAATTTAAATCTTGAAGTACCTTCTCAATTTTTGATTTTAACCCTTCGGTGGCTGAAACAAGAGGTAGTCTAACTATATCATTACATAATTTCATTTGGCTTAAAACTGCTTTTATACCAGCCGGATTGTTTTCTTCAAAAATAAGATTTATGATAGGCATAAGTTTAGTTTCTAAATCTTTTGCTGCCTGCCGTTCGTTCTCAAGGCCTAAATGTATCATTTTTGAAAAATCTTTCACCAAGGCCTGTCCAATAACTGAGATTACACCTGCTCCACCTTTCAAAACAACATCTAAAACCAAATCATCATCCCCAGAAATAACTAAAAAATCTTTTGGCTTATTTTCTAAAAGAGTAAAATATTGTTTAAGATTATTTCCTGCTTCTTTGACTGCTACAATATTATTGATATCTCTTGCAAGTCTGAGCGTGGTTTCTGGTTCCATATTTTTTGATGTTCTGCCTGGCACATTGTATAATATTACAGGAATTGAAGAGGCAGCTGCAACTGCTTTAAAATGTTGATAAAGTCCCTCTTGGGTGGGTTTATTGTAATAAGGGGATACTGATAAAACTGCAGCAAAAGGGGATAAATCAGTATTTTTTAATTCTAGAACTACTTCTCTAGTGTTATTCCCACCTATTCCAATCACTAAAGGTAATCTACCAGCGTTAGTTTTTATTATGTTATGTATGATTTCACTTTTTTCCTCTTTTGTGATTGTAACACTTTCTCCAGTTGTTCCACTAATGACTAAATAATCAGTTCCATTTTGAATATTAAATTCAACAATTTTTGATAATGCCTCATAATCAACCTCGCCATTATGTTTAAATGGCGTAACCAAAGCAACTCCCATGCCAATCAAATGATTCATCTAAATTCTATTAAGGGTTTTTAAATACTTAATCATTTCAATCTTAAATGTGCTAGTCTGAGACGGTTTCACATCCAAAATTAGGTCATGTAAACGTTTATCTTCTGTTGTTAATCCGACTTTGAAATTTGCTTTAGACATGGCGGTAACTAAATTCAATTCATGGGAATTTGGTTTATAATAGCTAATGAGGAGATCAAAAGGAGTACTTGTAAATTCATCTACTTCAACATTCTTACAGTTCCCAAACCAGTCAAAATCATCCTTGCTATAAAAAGCGTCCCAACTATTTGGTTTGTCGTCTTTTGAATCAACTAAGGATATGAAACGAATTCCGTTTATACTCACACCAAGATCTGTAAAAAAAAGCTTAAAGAAATCATAGTCCTGAAAATTATTAAAATCAAATATAATTCCAACGGATTGTATTTTTCCAGTCTTAAACTTAACAGACCTTAAATTTAAGAAAGAGTTTAACAACTTTTGAGATGCTTTTGTTTTTATTCGCCTAAAAAACATGTATCTTTATTGTATATCAAATTTAACAAAATGAGGTTAAATTCACTTAATATCATCCTTCTAATTTTTTTGTTATTCTCTTGCAACAATGCAAAATATACAAAAAAAAATCATGCTCAAAATATTTTGATTGATAGTGATCTGAAACCTAACCTTGAAATTAAGTCATTCATTGAGCCATACAGAAAAGAGTTAGACAGTTCTATGGGTAAAGTTCTTTCATTTTCAAATCAAACATATACAAAATCTGACGGTGAACTCAACACTGCATTAGGAAATATGATGGCAGATGCAGTGTTTGAGCTAACATCTCCAATATTTAAAGAAAAATATAGCGTTGATATCGATGGGGTCCTTCTTAATCACGGAGGTATTCGCTCTGCCCTCCCAAAAGGCTTAATCACTCGAGAAAGCGCTTTCAAAATTATGCCATTTGAAAATGAAATTGTAGTTGTAAAAATCAAAGGAGTTTATATAAAAGAAATGCTAAACTATTTAATCAATCAAAAAAAAGCTCATCCAATATCAGGGATGATACTGGAAATTAAAAAAAATGGCACTCAAAAAAAATTTCTCATCAATGGAAAAAATCTTGATTTGAATAAATATTATTTTATAGCAACAAGCGACTATTTATTCAATGGAGGAGACAGAATGGACTTCTTTAAAAAAAACAAAGAATATTATGAGATTAATTATAAAATTAGAGACCTCTTGATTGATTATTTCGCGCTAAAAGATACTCTGAATATTAGCTCCGATAATCGATTTGTTTATACTAATTAATATGGAAAGACGAGTATTTATAAAGAACACTGCAGCTTCAATTGCTCTTTTATCAATGGGGTTGCCAATATCTTGTAAAAATATAAATTCTAAAAAAATAACTATTTTACATACAAATGATGTTCATAGTCATATAGAACCATTTGGACCCAACGAAGGAAAGAAATCAAATAAAGGCGGAATAGCGAGAAGAGCAGCATTAATTCAAAATTTGCGCGCTAGTAACCCTAACACTTTATTGTTTGATGCTGGAGATATTTTTCAAGGTACTCCATATTTTAATTATTTCGAAGGCCAATTAGAATTTAAATTAATGAGTATGATGAAATATGATGCTGCAACGATAGGTAATCATGATTTTGATAACGGAATAACTGGCTTACACAAACAAATGCCTCATGCAAAATTTGATTTTATTTCTTCGAATTATGATTTTAAAAATACAATTCTCAGTGAAGTTGTCCAACCTTATAAAATTTATTTCAAAGATGGAATTAAAATTGGTGTTTTCGGATTAGGTGTTCAATTAGATGGATTAGTTAGTCCTGAATATTACAAAGAGACCAAATACCTTAACCCAGTTGAAATAACACAAGACATTACAAATATTCTAAAACAGGAAAAAAAGTGTGATCTAATAATTTGCCTGTCGCATCTTGGCTACGAATATGAAAATCAAAACAAAATATCAGATATTTCATTAGCAAAAAAAACAAAAAATATAGATCTGATTATTGGCGGACATACCCACACATTTTTAGAAAAACCAACTCAAGTGTTAAATTCAGCAGGAGAAATAGTCTTAGTAAATCAAGTTGGATGTCACGGTATTTATCTTGGAAAAATCGATTTTTACTTTGAAAATAAACATAAATTCTTTTCTAGTGAATTAATTGGCGTCTAGAGCTTTTCTAAAAATTCCTTCTCTGTAATTATAGAAATGCCCAAAGATTCTGCTTTTATACGCTTAGATGGTCCCATGTTAGATCCAGACACTACATATGATGTTTTAGCAGAAATTGAACTTACCAACTTACCACCATTGACCTCAATCAATTTTCTAATTTCATTTCGATCAAACTTTTCAAAGACTCCAGAAATAACAATGCGGTCTCCTTTTAAAGGGCCATTTTTTAATGATTTATATTCATCTGATAGCTCTAATATTAATCCATATTCATGAAGTCGTGAAACTAATCTTATGTTTTTTTCATCTCTAAAAAAAGAATGAACACTTTGCGCGATTTTTGTTCCTATTTCATCAACACCCTCTAAATCATCAATTGAAGCCTCTGAAATTAACGTAATACTTCCATAATATTTTGCTAGAGTTTTAGCTACAGTTTCACCTACATATCTAATACCTAGTCCAAACAAAACTCTCTCAAAAGGCATTTTTTTTGATTCTTCAATACCGTTAATGATATTCATAGCACTTTTTTCCGCAATTCGATCCAAGGGCACCAAACTTTCAAAACTTATATTGTAAAGATCTGCAATATCAAATATTAGGTTCGCTTTAACAAGTAAAGCAACAGTTTCTCCTCCCAATCCATCGATATCCATGGCTTTTCTTGAGATAAAGTGTTCAATTCTTCCAACAATTTGAGGATGACACCCTTGGGTATTTGGACAATAATGTTGAGCTTCCCCATTATTTCGAATTAAAACAGATTGGCACTCAGGACATTTCGAAATATAATTAATTGGAATTGTGCTTGTTTTACGCTGAGAAAAATCCACACCTGTAATTTTTGGAATTATTTCTCCGCCTTTTTGAACATACACTAAATCTCCAATCCTAACATCTAATTTTTTTATTTGATCTTCGTTGTGAAGTGAAGCTCTTTTAACTATAGTACCCCCTAGTTCTACAGGCGCTAAATTGGCAACTGGAGTTACGGCCCCTGTTCGTCCAATTTGGTATGATATGGAATTAAACTTGGTTGAAGTCTGTTCTGCTCTGAATTTATAGGCCATTGCCCAGCGAGGTGCTTTTGCAGTATATCCAAGCTCTCGCTGCTGTATAAAACTATTAACTTTAACGACTATACCATCTATTTCATAAGGCAGCTTTTTTCTAGCCTTATCCCAGTAATTTATAAATTTAATTACCTGTTCAATAGAACCAACACACCTAGCTTCTTTTGGAACTTTAAAACCCCAAGACCTAGCTTTTTCTAAACACTGAAATTGAGAATCGATATTAATATTTTCACCCAAAATACTAAAAGCAAAACATTCAAGAGGTCGCTTAGCAACCTCTCGACTATCTTGAATTTTTATACTTCCAGAAGCAGTATTTCTAGGGTTTTTAAAAGGCTCATTGCCATTTAATTTTCGTTCCTCATTCATAATTTTAAAGCCACTTAAAGGAATAATAATTTCCCCGCGAATATCAAAAAGCGGTGGAAATTCCCCTTTTAACTTCAAGGGTACTGATTTTATAGTTTTTATATTCGCTGTTACGTTGTCTCCTTTAATTCCATCTCCCCTTGTCAAAGCCTTGACAAGAATTCCATTTTTGTAAGTTAAACTAATTGAAGCACCGTCGTATTTTAATTCACAAGTATATTCAATTGTCCCCGTCGATAATTTTTTTAGTCTCGATTCCCAATTGTACAAATCCTCTTTTGTATATGAATTATCAAGTGAATACATTGGATATGTATGAAAATCAGTCTCAAAATTTTTGGTGATCTGACCGCCAACTCGTTGGGTGGGGGAATTATATTTTCTTAACTCGGGGTACTGGGACTCAAGAATTTGAAGCTGTTTCAATTTCATGTCAAAATCATAATCCGTAATCGTTGGATTGTCAAGCACATAGTAATTATAATTATGCTCATTTAATTCGTTTTGCAACTGGACAATTAGTTCTTTATCGCTCATAATTATACTCCAAAATTGTAAATACTAAGTTAATAAAAACTTAGGCCAATAATTAAAAAAAATTATTTTCTTACAATTTTTATCATACGATTTTTACCATAATTATCTTTTTTTAAACTAACACTCATAAGACCATTTTCTCTGTATATTGAAACAACTTCATTTCCAAAAGCTTCATTAATTTCTAAAAAACACATTCCGCCGGATTTCAAATTTGAAAGTAAAATTTTCTTAATAGCATAATAAAAAACTAATGGAGATTTATCTTTAACAAATAATGCAATAGGAGGTTCAAAATTCAAAACATTGTCTGCAATTTTAAATTTTTCATTTTCCAAAACGTAAGGTGGATTTGAAACAATCAAATCAAATTTTTGTTCCTGCTTTGGAAGATCAAGCATGTCAGCTTGAAAAAAAGAAACTTTAACATTGTTAATCTTGGCATTTAAATTGGCTAATTTTAAGACAGCGCTGTCAATATCTAATGCAAAAACTTTTGAATTTGGTAAGTGTTTGGATAAGGCGATTGAAATACATCCAGATCCTGTACCCAAATCTAAAATATTCAATTTTTGGTTTTCATTAAAATTTTCTAAAGCCCATTCGACGAGCTCCTCTGTCTCAGGACGAGGAATCAAGACTGACCTGTTTACATTAATTTGAAGTCCATAAAAGTTGGTAAAACCTAATACATACTGAATTGGTTCATTATTTTTCAGACGAATTATTGCTTTCTCAAAATAATCTATCGTGGAACTAGCTATACCCTTTTCAAGGTTTATTACAATTTGATGAGGCTTGATTTTGAGCTCAAATTCGCAAAGCCAATTAAAGAAAGTGTTTCTTTCATTTACATCTAAATGTGATAAATTGTAATCAAAATGAGCTTTTAATTCTCTTAAATTCATTGATTGTTTATTTTAAAAAATTTAATGATTTATATCAAACTTAAAAGAAATATTTTAGATCAAAATTAAAACCTTCCTAACTAATATTCCTAATAAATGCTAAATTTGTATATGTATATATTTTTTTAAAAAGTGTTTTCTACAGAACATTCAAAATACATGAGGCGCTGCATTGAAATCGCCAAAAATGGACTTGGATCAACCGCACCAAACCCAATGGTTGGTTGCGTAATAGTTTACAATGATAAAATTATTGGAGAGGGGTATACCAGTAGTTATGGATGTAATCACGCAGAAGTAAATGCAATAAATTCCGTGAAGAATAAAGCCGATTTAGTGAATTCAACTCTGTACGTTACTCTTGAACCATGCAGTCATCACGGAAAAACCCCGCCTTGTACAGACTTAATTATTAAAAATAAAATCCCTAAAGTTGTTGTAGGCTGCAATGATCCTAATGAAAGCGTTGAGGGCAATGGAATAGCTAAATTAAGGAATGCTGGATGTCAGGTGATAACGGAAATTGAAAAATCACTATGTGAAAATCACCACAAAAGATTTCTAACTTATCACAATAAAAAAAGACCATACATAATTCTTAAGTGGGCACAAACGAAAAATGGATTTGTTTCTCCGATAACAAAAAAAGTAAATAAACCTGTTTGGATTACAAATAAATATTCAATTCAATTAAGTCACCAGTGGAGATCACAAGAACAAGCTATTTTAGTCGGGGCAAAAACAATTATTGAAGATAATCCAAATCTAACAACCCGTTACTTTTCAGGTAAAAATCCAACCAGAATAATTATTTCCAATGGCAATAAATTATCTAAGAATTATAACGTTTTTAATAATGAGGCTTCAACAATAATATTGGACCCAAAAAATTTAAAAGCTGAATTACCGCTGGCAAGTCAAATATGTAATGAACTTTTCAATAGAAAAATAACTTCTGTCATAGTTGAAGGTGGACCGAAAACTTTAAATTGTTTCCTTGATCAGGATCTTTGGGATGAAGCTCGAATTTTTCAAGGCACCAATGAATTTAAATTTGGAATAAAAGCTCCAATTTTCGATTTGTCTACAGCGAACTGTAAACTGCTCATGGAAGATAAATTATGGATAGTGCAAAACAAATAATTGTGTCAATTAGATTAAAAAAAATCTAAGATTTAAACGATTAATTTTGCAGTTTATCTAAAATTTTTTTTGGACACTTTATTGGTAAACGCTTCTCGGCATCAACAAAAACAAGTTTCGTATATGCAGTTGTGATTAGCTCTTTTTTACCATTATACAATTCATATTTAAACTCTATTGATACCTTTGGAATGTTGACTAAATTTGTTTTAATAGTTAACAGCTCATCGTAATATGCTGGCTTACAATAATTTATGTTAAGTACAACAACCGGTAACATTATGCCCTGACTTTCTATTGCTTTGTAAGATATTCCCAGCGAACTTAACCATTCTATTCTAGCTATTTCTAAATATTGAGGGTAATTACCATGATGCACCACTCCCATTTGATCGGTTTCACAATATCTAACTCGCACATTTGTTGTGTGTGAAATCATAAAAAAATTATATATTTAAGAGCTCAAAAATTTAAACTAAAAAAAAATAAAAATCTAATAATTTTAATTTTTTTTTTTGAAATTTTGTTCACATATTTGTGGAGTTATATAATAGAATATGTTTATCATATTTTATTAATTTACATCAACTAACTTAAATATTTATCACTAAAAATGAATAACACTGCGGAATCAGTTTGGAAAAATTGTCTGTCCTTTATTAAAGATAACATTCAACCGCAGGCTTTCAAAACTTGGTTCGAACCTATCGCCGCTGTGAAATTAGCTGATAATTCTTTGAGTATTCAAGTTCCAAGTAAATTTTTCTATGAGTGGCTAGAAGAACATTATGTCAAAATACTGAAAGTTGCTTTAACTAAAGAACTAGGTGAAAACGCTAAATTGGTTTACATTATAAAAATGGAAAACACCTATGGAAATAAACAACCGTTTACGGAGAAAATACCAAGCTCCAATCGTGGAACAATCAAATCCCAACAAGCAGACATACCCTTAAAAAATAAAAATCCTGAACTAAAAAACCCCTTTATAATTCCTGGAATTAGAAATGTTAAAGTGGAATCTCAACTTAATCCAACCTATACATTTGAAAATTTTTTAGAAGGCGATTCTAACAGATTAGCAAGGAACGCAGGGATTGCAGTTTCAAACAAGCCTGGAGGGACTTCATTCAATCCTCTTCTAATCTTTGGCGGAGTTGGACTTGGAAAAACTCATTTGGCGCATGCTATTGGAGTAGATATAAAAGATAAGTATCCTGAAAAAACTGTACTCTATATTTCTGCCGAAAAATTTACTCAACAATATATTGAGTCTGTAAAAAAGAACAACAGAAACGACTTTATCCACTTTTATCAAATTATAGATGTTTTAATAATCGATGATGTTCAATTTCTATCAGGGAAGTCAGGTACACAAGACGTCTTCTTTCACATATTCAACCACTTGCATCAAAATGGGAAACAAGTTGTTTTAACCAGCGACAAAGCACCTGTTGATATGCAAGATATTGAGCAAAGGCTTCTTTCAAGATTTAAATGGGGACTTTCAGCAGAGCTACAAAAACCTGATTTTGAAACTCGTGTATCAATTGTGAAAAACAAATTATACAGAGATGGAGTTGAAATGTCAGATGAGGTTATCGATTATATAGCAAAAAATATAAAAACAAATATTAGGGAATTAGAAGGCGCTATAATATCTTTAATTGCGCAGTCATCTTTCAACAAAAAAGAAATAACACTAGGTTTAGCAAAAGAAATTGTTGAGAAGTTTGTGAAAAACACGAAAAGAGAAGTTTCCATTGATTACATTCAAAAAGTCGTTTCAGAATATTTTCAAATGGATGTTGATACATTACAATCCAAGACTAGAAAACGTCATATTGTTCAAGCAAGGCAATTGGCTATGTTCTTTGCGAAAAAATTTACAAAAGCATCACTAGCAAGTATAGGATCACAAATTGGTAAACGAGATCATGCGACTGTTCTACATGCTTGTAAAACTGTTGACAATCTGTCTTCTACAGATAAACAGTTTAGAAAATACGTTGAAGATCTGACAAAGAAACTTTCAGTTTAGAATTCAAAAAATATGTCTGGTAAAATTTATATCATTCCTAATACTTTGGGAAATGTTTCACTTGACAATTCTATACCGGTTTACACAAATAAAATTATTAAAAATTTAGATATTTATATTGTTGAAAATAAGAAATCTGCTATTCGATTTATCAAAAATATTTGTCCTGAAAAATCAACTTCAAAACTTAAGTTTTTAACATTAAATAAACTCACTGATGAATTTGAAATATCTAATTATTTGAACCCATGTGTAAATGGTCAATCAATTGGATTATTATCTGACGCAGGTTGTCCAGCAATAGCTGATCCTGGCTCTGAAATAATACGCATGGCTCACGAAAGAAAAATCAAAATCATTCCTTTAGTTGGTCCATCTTCAGTCATATTAGGTATGATGTCATCAGGAATGAATGGACAAAATTTTGCTTTTAACGGATATCTGCCGATAAACAAGTTAGATAGGAAACTGAAATTAAAAAAATTAGAAAAAAGATCTTATGTTGATCGTCAAGCTCAAATATTTATAGAAACCCCATATCGAAATAATAGTATTTTGAAAGAGTTATGTAACATACTAAATCCCAATACTGAACTTTGTATCGCAAGTGATCTAACACTACCATCAGAGAGAATATATACCAAGCAAATATGTGATTGGAAGAATTATAAAATTGAGCTAAATAAAAAGCCAACAATATTTATTATCCAAAAAAATTAATGAATTTGAACTTTTGAATTTTTTTTACCAATTACAGAGCTTAAATCATAATTAGCAAATTTTTTGAGATATGAGCTAATTCCAGTTCCAAAAGCGTCTGAAAGCTCTAAGTTACCTTTGCTATTTAAATACCGTTTTACTCCACCTGAACCAGCTAAATGAGCAGCAGCTAAAATTCCAGATTCACTTAAAACAATTCCGTTTATTATTTTACCAGAAAAATAATTAATTTCATAACTTAATTTCCATTTGTTCCTCTCTATGTTGGCTCTGAATGCTTTTTCTTGTAGTTCAGCACATAATAAAAAATGTGATGTGTCTGTAACACCCAAAAGTTCTAGTGTTGAGATTCCAAATTGATATTTGCCCAAATATCCAAATGAATTAGTAACCCCATATTGACCTCGAGATTCTTTGAAAGCAAGTGACTCTTTAAATCCGGTGAAACAGTCATCTAAAGTAATATAATTGTTAATATCTGTTTCCTCAACTATTTGATTCGAAAGCAATGATGGTTGATTATAAATTAGAAAACTGTTTGGCAGGACGCAGTTATCTTCAAAATCCGAGCTTAAAAACGATGTTAAATCGAGAAATAAAAAAAAGAATATTAAAATTCTTGTTGAGTTTGATTCAAGAATAAATTTCATAACTAATTAAAAAGGGCAAATATACAATATATTATTTGGCATATGCGCAGGTTTAATTTTCAATTATTCCTTTACTCCAATTTTGTCCAAATATTTATGATATCGTTTTGCGTTTTTATTATGAGATTTTAAATCCTTTGAAAAAATATGAAAGCCTGTCCTCTGAAAATCAGCGACGAAATAAAAATAATTATGTTTCTCATAATTTAAAACTGCATCAATTGAAGCTAAATCAGGCATTGATATTAGCCCAGGCGGTAGTCCAATGTTTAAGTAGGTATTATATGGTGATTCAATTGTTTTATGTACGTTAAGCAATCTTTTGATCTTTTTGTTTTTGAAAGCGGGGCTTTTACTTGCTGCAAATTTTAATGTTGGATCTGCCTGAAGAAACCAATTATTTTTTAATCTATTAATATATACTCCCGCTATCCTTGACAGCTCTTTAATTTTCCTAGATTCTTCTTGAACTATTGATGCCAAAATTGATACCTCTATTAAGGTCAAACCAATTTCATTAGCTTTAATCAACCGGTCTTCATTCCAAAAACGATCATATGAAGTAATTATCTTTGAAATAAATTCATTTGGTGAAGTGTTCCAATAAAACTCATAGCTGTTGGGTAAAAACAAAGCCAATACATTTTGCTCTGTAAAACCATTTGATTCTAGAAAATTAGTTTCTTTGAAAGCATTAATCAAACTTAGGCTATCCGCTTCAATTTGATTAGAAATTCTAAGAGCCAAAAGCTCTAAAGTGTGTTGGTTATTGAAAGAAATGGTAATTGGAATATTATTAGCTCTAATTGAATTAATTATATTGTTATTTGTCATTCCATTTTTGATGAGATATTTTCCAGGTTTAATATTCGAAATATATTTTTTTTGTCTAGCTAGAATATCAAATGTTTTAATGTTTTTCAACAATGGTTTTAAGTCAGATCTAACCTGTTGATAATCAGATCCTGTAGAAATAAATATATAAACTTTATCTTCTTTGAATGAAGTATTTGGAGTAAACATAACGTTATAAACGAAATAAGAAAAAAGAGCCATAGCAGCCAAACCTACCAAAACAATTGAAATAGCTATTTTTTTTATGAACATGTTTTAAATCTACAAACTTTATTAAAAAATTCCTTCAAAAATATAGCTGCTTGGACCACACAACCAAATATCTTTATAAATGTTGCCAATACATCTAAAGTTAACTATGAGTTTTCCACCATTAGTATTTATATTTACAGTGAGATCATCAGTTTTTTTAATAGCATGCATTGAAATGGCTGTTGCTGTGGCACCGGTACCACACGAAAATGTTTCATTTTCAACTCCACGCTCATACGTGCGGATTGAAAAGGTATTTGAATTAACAACTTCAACAAAATTCACATTTATCCCTTCATCAACAAACATCTCACTATTTCTAATTTCTCTACCTCTCAGATTTACATCTATTTTTTTCAGATCAGAACACAAAGTTACATAATGTGGAGATCCCGTATTCAAAACTATAGAGTTTTTATTTTTTTCTACAGCTTCAACGTTACTCATCCCCAGCTCTACCCAATCATTTTTTACTTTTGCATTGTGAATTCCATCAATGGCTGAAAAAATAGCTGTTTTATTTATTATTCCAATTCTTTTGGCGAAGCTTACGATACATCTGCCACCATTACCACACATACTACTTTCATTTCCGTCAGAGTTAAAATAAATCATCCGAAAATCAAATTTGGGCGAAGATTGGAGTAATATTAATCCATCAGCTCCTATGCCAAATCTTCTGTTACATAATTTTTTTATTAGTTTGGTATTATTTTTGTCAAATTGATTTAAACGATTGTCAATAATAATAAAATCGTTACCGTTTGCTTGATATTTGAAAAATTTGTTCGACATATTTTGTAAATATAAAAATATTAAAAGGCAATAAAATAAGTCACAAAAACTAATATTATTTTAACAAATAGCATAATAAAAATTTAACTATTATGTTTTAAATTTGAATTTTAAAATTAATTATATGAAAAAAATCTTATTTCTTCTTTGTATATCAACCATAAGTGCATTTTTTGCAATTCTTGTTTATTCAACCTATTTCGTGAATAACAACCAATCAGAAAACATAGCAGTAAAACAACCACTGAGCACATATTCTGTTAATTACACACCAAATTACGGAAACGGTGGGTCTAATGTTGACTTTACTACGGCTGCTGAAAAATCTCTGCATTCCGTTGTTCATGTAAAAAATACTACAACAAGTACAGGTTATACTAGTTTTGAAGATCTGTTTTTCGGGAGACCACAAAATAGATATCAAGTTGGAACAGGATCTGGAGTAATTATTTCTCCTGAGGGACACATAATTACTAACAATCACGTTATTGAAGGATCTGAATCAATAGAAATAACTACAAATAATAATAAAACATACTCAGCCACTATTATTGGAACAGACCCTGTTACTGATATTGCCTTACTAAAAATTGATTCAGATGATGAGCTGAACTTCATGACTTTTGGAGATAGTAATATAACCAAAGTTGGTGAATGGGTCTTGGCAGTTGGAAATCCATTCAATCTTAACTCTACAGTTACTGCTGGCATTATTAGTGCAAAATCTCGTGATTTGTCAGGAGACAACACCCAATCTTTCATACAAACTGACGCAGCGGTTAACCCAGGTAATTCAGGGGGCGCACTGGTTAACATTTATGGAGATCTGATAGGTATTAACACAGCAATATCATCTCAAACTGGATCATACATAGGATATTCTTTTGCTGTTCCTAGTAATATCGCTCGGAAAGTAGTTGAAGACCTCATGGAATTTGGAACTGTCCAAAATGGAATTTTGGGAGTCGTTGGAACAGAGCTTAACAGCCAGGTATCTCAAGAACTTGGAATAAATGAAACAGAAGGATTTTATGTCAATGAAGTGCAAGATGGTTCTGGTGCAAAACTTTCTGGGATTGAAAAGGGCGATATAATAAAGAGCATAGACGGAATAAATATCCTAAAGTTCTCTGACCTAAAAGGTTTTTTGAATACAAAAAGCCCAAATGATATAGTCAAAGTAAAAATCCTTAGAAAAAATGAAACTAAATCTTTAAATGTAAAGCTTGAAAAACTAACAACTATTTATATCCCAATTATTGGTACATTAAAGGAGATTAGCTCAGAAAAGCAAAAAAAATTAGGTATATCGAATGGACTTGAGCTACAAAGTTTGTCCAATAAGTATAAAAATGAATGGATGTCAGACGGAGTTAAAGAAGGTAGTATAATTTTATCAATAAATGAGATTAAAGTTAACACAATTACCGATATTCAAAAAGCATTAAGTAAATCAAATGAAAAGGTTTACCAGGTCTCTATTATAAAAAATAATGGTGAAAAAATGGTTTACCGCTTTCGATAATTTAATATCAATTACAAATCATGCGGATAGATTTAATTAGTGTTGCACCAACCCTGTTAAAGAGCCCTTTCGAAGCCTCAATTTTAAAACGGGCATTAGATAACGGCATAGTTGATATTGCTGTGCACAATCTAAGAGATTACGCAAATAATAATTACAAATCAGTTGACGACTATCAATTTGGTGGGGGTGCAGGTATGGTTTTAACAATTGAACCTATAGATAAATGTATTTCAAAACTTAAATCTGAAAGAGAATATGATGAAGTTATTTACATGACACCGGATGGTGAATCACTTAATCAAAGTATTGCAAATCAATTATCTATAAAAAAAAATATAATAATATTATGCGGTCACTATAAAGGAGTTGATCAACGCGTCAGAGATAATTTTATAACAAAAGAAATATCAATTGGAGATTATGTGTTATCCGGAGGTGAGCTTGCAGCTTCTGTTCTATGTGATTCAATAATTAGGTTAATTCCAGGAGTTTTGGGTGATGCATCATCAGCATTAAATGATTCTTTTCAAGACGATCTACTTGCACCCCCAATATACACTCGACCAAGTATTTACAACGGATGGAAAGTACCAGAAATTCTTCTAAGCGGTAATATACCAAAAATCGAAAAATGGCGTGAAGAAATGTCATTTGATATAACAAAAAAAAGGCGCCCAGATTTACTGAATAATAAAAAGTGAATTTAAATTGTAATATTTTAATTATTCTTTATATTTGCATCCGGTTTGAATTATTCAAACTTCATAAAAAAGGTAGTTCAATCATTTAATTTAAAAATCAATTATGGAATCCTTAATTAAATTTGTTCATAACGAATTTATATCAATAAAAGACTTTCCTGCTTTCTCTGCTGGAGACACCATAACAGTATTTTATGAAATTAGAGAAGGTCAAAAGGTAAGAACACAATTTTTTAAGGGTGTTGTATTGCAAAAAAGAGGTTCAGGAGCTACAGAGACCTTTACAATAAGAAAAATGTCAGGAACAATTGGAGTTGAGCGTATTTTTCCAATAAATATGCCTTCACTTCAGAAAATAGAAGTTAATAAAAAAGGGAAAGTTAGGCGTGCAAGGATATTTTATTTCAGGGATTTAACCGGGAAAAAAGCTAGAATTAAGGAATTAAATAATTAATACTAACTAATTATAATTAAATTATAAACACTGATTAAAGACAGTGTTTTTTTTTGTTAAATAATTACGATTTGTTTAATAAATTATAGCCATTTTTGAAAAGTTATATTTATTGCAAAAATGAAAGTGAATTTAAACACTAATTACTTATGTTTTTAATATATTTGGTTGCTTTTTTTGATGTTTTTTTAAAATATTAAATTTTACACAAAAGCTTTTCTATGGCTCAAATTATATACACAATTACAGATGAAGCCCCTGCCCTTGCAACTCGTTCTTTTTTACCAATAGTTAGTGCCTTTTTGGAACCATATGGAATATCCATTGATACAAAAAATATATCACTTGCATACAGAATTTTATCCGAGTTTTCAGACTTCTTAGATGTAAATCAAAAAGTAGAAAACTCCCTAATTAACTTGAGTAAAATAGTCAAACAACCTGAGGCAAACGTTATTAAACTACCAAATATAAGTGCTTCTGTACCACAGTTAAAAGAAGCAATTAATGAACTACAATCCAAAGGATTTAAATTACCAAAATATCCTGATCATCCAAATAATAATAAAGAAAGAGAGATAAAAATACGATATAATAAAATTAAAGGAAGTGCTGTTAATCCAGTCTTGAGGGAAGGAAATTCTGATCGTCGTGCGCCCAGAGCTGTTAAAAATTTTGCCAAGAGGAATCCCCATTCTATGGGTGTTTGGAATAAAAATTCAAAAACACATGTTTCTAGCATGAAAAAAGGAGATTTTTTTCACAATGAAAAATCAATTACTCTTGATAAAGACAGTTCTGTCGACATAGTTCACATTGACAATTTAGGAAACAAAACAATTTTAAAATCAAACATTAAAGTTTCAAAAGATGAAATCGTGGACACAACCGTTATGAATGTTGCAGAACTAGAAAAATTTTTAGTGAATGAAATTGAAGATGCAAAAAAATCTAAACTTTTAATTTCATTACATCTGAAAGCAACCATGATGAAAGTCAGTGATCCAATAATTTTTGGCCACGTCATTAGAATTTTCTTTGCAGATATATTTAATAAATATAAGCTTGAGTTTGATGAAATTGGAATTAATCCAAACAATGGATTAGATATAACTCTAGGTAAACTAGATAAATTGAGTTCTAAAAAAAGAAAAGAGGTTCTGAAAGCTTTCCAAAAAACTATTGAAGAGGGTCCCGATCTGGCAATGGTCAATCATGAAAAAGGAATAACTAACCTCCACATCCCAAGTGACGTGATTATAGATGCTTCAATGCCTTCCATGATTAGGGAATCAGGAAAAATGTACAATTCTAATGGAAAACTTCAAGATACTAAAGCAATAATTCCTGACAGCAGCTACTCAGCTGTATACTCAACAACAATTGAATTTTGTAAAAAATTTGGTGCATTTGATCCAACTTCCATGGGAACAGTCCCAAACATAGGTTTAATGGCCCAAAAAGCAGAAGAATATGGGTCGCATGACAAAACATTTGAAGTTAAAGACGATGGAGTAATTTATTTAATCGATGAAAATAAAAAAAGACTGACAAATCATAGAGTATCTAAAGGTGATATATGGCGTATGTGTCAAGTTAAAGACGCACCGATTCAAGACTGGGTAAAGCTAGCAGTAGCTAGATCAAGATCATCAAAAATTCCTACGGTATTTTGGCTTGATCCAAAAAGACCTCACGACGCAGAATTAATTAAAAAAGTAAGGAAATATTTAAATAATTACGATACAACAGATTTAAATTTTAAAATTTTACCTCCAGCTGAAGCTACCGAATATACTTTGAAAAGATTAAAAAGCGGACTTGATACGCTATCAGTAACTGGGAACGTTTTGCGCGATTATTTAACAGATTTATTTCCAATCCTTGAGGTTGGAACTAGTGCCAAAATGCTCTCTATAGTACCATTAATGAACGGAGGAGGGTTGTTTGAAACTGGTGCAGGTGGATCGGCTCCAAAACATGTAGAGCAATTTATTAATGAAAATCATCTAAGGTGGGACTCATTAGGAGAATTCTTGGCCTTGACTGTATCGCTTGAACACTTCAGCCAAACCCACGATCATAGTAAAGCAGCAATTTTTAGCTCAACATTAGAGGATGCAACTGAACAGCTATTAATGGAAATGAAATCGCCCTCCAGAACAGTAAATGAACTAGACAGTAGAGGTAGTCACTTTTATCTAGCTTTATATTGGGCTGATGCGCTATCAAATCAAGATGATGATTTAGAGCTTAAAAATGCTTTTAGCCTGATATCCAATCAACTCCACTCAAATCAAGCTAAAATAATTGAAGAACTGCTTTCAGTTCAAGGAAATAAAGTAGACTTGGGCGGATACTACTTAGTTGATAATAAAAAAGTTGAAAATGCTATGAGACCCAGCCAAACTTTTAACGCAATTCTGAACCAATAAATAAATATGAAAGTTATGTTAAAAGTGGTCTTTTGAGATCCTTTTTAAGTAGATTTATATCATATTTATTATATGTACAAACGAATTTTATTAATTTATTTTTTGCTGTCTAGCATAGTTTTTTCTCAAGAACAGTTCACTTTAAGTGGTAACATATACGAAGCAAATAGTCAGGAATCACTAATAGGTGCTAATATTTTCTTTCCTGAACAAGAAACCGGTACAATTTCAAATGAATATGGGTTTTACTCAATAACTTTAAAACCAGGAAGATACAAAATATTGATAAGCTACTTTGGTTACAATACCAAAACACAATCAATAAATTTAGATAAAAACTTAAATCTAGATTTTAAATTAAATCCAACTTTGAATTCACTTGAAGAAGTCATACTGGAGTCAGATGTTGAAAGACTAAGTATCAAATCTCCTCAAATGAGTGTTAACATATTAAATTCTAACACAATAAAACAAATCCCGGTAGTGTTTGGCGAAACAGATGTTATTAAGGCAATTAGCCTCCTACCTGGTGTGTCAAATGGTGGTGAGGGTACTGGGGGGTTTAATGTACGTGGCGGGTCAACAGATCAAAATTTAATTTTGTTGGATGAAGCAACTTTATTTAATTCATCGCATCTTTTTGGGCTATTTTCTGTTTTTAACCCTGACGCGGTAAAAAACATTAAACTATACAAGGGTGGAATACCTGCTAAATATGGTGGTCGATTAGCATCAGTTTTAGATATTTATCAAAAGGAAGGAAATAAAAATAAATTTAGACTAAATGGAGGAATCGGAATAGTAGCTAGTAGATTGCTTCTTGAAGGGCCTCTAAAAAAAGGGAAAGGATCATTTTTATTTGGTGGTCGATCAACATACGCACATTTATTTTTACCTCTATTTGATATTAAAAATATTGCCTACTTCTATGATTTAAACACTAAATTAAGTTACCGATTTAACGAGAACAATAAAATATTCTTATCAGGTTACTTTGGGCGTGATGTATTTAGTGTGTCAAATAGCTTTAAAAATATTTATGGGAATAGCGTCCTTAACTTTCGCTGGAACCATTTATTTTCTGAACAACTATTTTCAAATTTATCACTTATTTACTCTGATTACTATTACGGATTAGATTTAAATTTTGTTGGTTTTGAATGGAATTCAGGTATAAAAAACATGAATATTAAATTTGATCTAAAAAACTTCTTGAGCGATAAATATAGTTTAGAATATGGAGTTCATTTTACGAACCACAACTTCAATCCCGGAATAATTGAGCCAAATAATCCAACTTCTGGTATAAACAGAGAAGAACTGACAAAAAAAAGTGCATTTGAAAACGCTATGTATCTTAACATTGAACATAAAATTGATGAAAGACTAACAATTAATTATGGGGCACGATTGAGTAATTTTTTACGCCTTGGCCAAAATGAATTGAATAGATACGAACTAAACTCACCAATTAATTTTAACAGCGATCTGGGAATCTATCAACCAGCAGATCCTACAGGTATAATTAATTCATCTAAAAAAAATGTTGAAGCTTCATTCACTAATATTGAACCTAGGATTTCTGCAGTGCGATTACTAGGTTATAATAATTCTATTAAGATAAGTTACAACAGAATGGTGCAATACTTGCATTTATTGTCAAATACTACTGCTCCTACACCACTTGATGTTTGGGCCCCAAGTGGAAAATATATCAAACCACAACTTTTAGATCAGATAGCCCTAGGTTTTTACAAAAAAAATAATTGGTATAGCTTTGAAATCGAAGCTTTTTTAAAAAAAACACGAAATAGAATTGATTATATAGACGGAGCAAATTTAATTGCCAACAAGGCAATTGAGCAAGTGATCTTAAATGGTCGATCAAGAGCTTATGGATTGGAAATTTTAATTCGAAAAAACAAAGGTAAATTAAAAGGTTGGTTAGCTTACACCCTATCAAAATCAGAACAGCAAACACCAGGCAGAAGTATAGTCGAGCCTGGAATAAATAATGGGAATTGGTATAATACACCATTTGATAAAACCCATGATATTTCTATCACATCAAACTACAAACTCAGTGAAAAATGGGAACTGAATGCTAACTTTATTTACCAAACTGGACAACCAACGACTTTCCCGAATGGATACTATTCATATAATGGTATTGCCATTCCAACTTATGAGGCACGAAATTCAAGCCGATTACCCTCCTACCACAGATTAGATCTTTCATCTAAGTTTACCCCTCCAAAGTCAAAAAAATCAAGTAAAATACAAAGTGAATGGGTATTCAGTATATATAATTTGTATAACAGAAGAAATATTCAGTCACTTAATTTTAGACAAAATTCAGAAAACAATCAAAATGAAGCTTTAAAACTTTCAATTTTTGGAGCCATTGCATCTATAACCTATAATTTTAAATTTTAAAAAAATGAAAAGATTACTGATATTAATTTTAACTTTTAACTTTACCACTAGCTGCGAAGAGTTAATTTTTTTGGATCTAGAAACTGCCAAGGAGAGATTATGTATTGATGCTAATATTAAGTTGAACGGAGAGATCAACGAATTACAAGTAATAAAACTAAGCCTCACTTCAGGCTTTTATGATCAAAACATAAACTGGGTTGATGATGCTAATGTTGAAATAATTGATCTAAATAGTAATACTACATACACATTTTTAAGCGATGTTAATCAACCAGGTCATTACTTCTGTGAATTTTCACCTAACTTTAATATAAATTATAAACTAAGAATTACTCATAATGGTGAAATATTTGAATCTATTGAAGAAGAATTAAGACCCTCTTCACCAATTGATAATTTAATTCAAGGAAGCGAAACACTTTTTCAAGGTGACGAAATAGAGATTATTGTTAGCTTCACAGACGATAACAGCACTGATAATTATTATATAATTGATTTTGGGTATAACAACTTCATAGCTACAGAAGACGAGTTTTATCAAGGGAACACATTTACATTTTCATATTTTTATGATGAATTAGTGCCTGGAGATTATGCAAATGTTACAATTTATGGAGCAGATAAAACTTACTTTGACTTCATGAGTGCGGTAATTGAACAAACTGAAGACAATGGCGACCCCTTTAGAACAAGTCCAACAACAGTTCGTGGCAATATATATAATAGTTCAAATTCAATGAATTATCCGCTTGGATATTTTAATATTTCTGAAACTTTTAGCGATAGTATTTTGATCAATTAGTTAAAGCGCTAAGATTGTCTTAAAAATTGTATTTTTATAAAATGAGTTTTATAAAAACAACTGAGCAAGATTCACACCACAATAACCTTGAAAAAAAATCTATTTTTGAAATTATAACCAAGATTAATCATGAAGATAAAAAAGTTCCATCAGCAGTCGAAAAAGCAATTCCAAAAATTGAGAAACTAATTAAAAAAGTAGTGAAACAACTTTATAACGGCGGAAGATTGTTTTACATAGGCGCAGGCACTAGCGGCCGTTTAGGAATCCTTGATGCATCAGAATGTCCCCCAACATTTGGGGTTCCTCACGGTATGGTGGTGGGACTAATTGCAGGGGGTGATGTCGCAATTAGAAAATCTGTAGAATTAGCTGAGGACGACCCAAGACAAGGATGGAAAGATCTAAAGAATTATGACATCTGTTCAAGAGATATTGTGATAGGAATCGCGGCGTCTGGCACGACTCCGTACGCTGTTGGTGCTTTGAAAGCCTGTCAAAAACAGAAAATCCCAACTGGATGCATTACCTGCAATGCTAAAAGTCCTCTAACAAAAGTTTCTGATTATCCTATTGAAGTTGTGGTAGGTCCGGAGCTAGTAACCGGAAGTTCACGAATGAAGTCAGGAACGGCTCAAAAACTTATTTTAAATATGATAACTACTAGCGCTATGATTAAACTTGGACACATAAAAGACAATAAAATGATAGATATGCAACTCAGCAATCATAAACTTATTTTACGTGGTGTTAGAATACTAATGAATGAATTACAAATTAATAAACCAGAGGCCCAAATATTACTAAAGAAGTACCAAAGCGTTCGGGCTGCCATCAATGCCTACGAAAATGGAAACTAAACGCACTAATAAACCACTGTTTGTGAAAGGCCTTAAAACTATGGGACTAACCTTGGTTACACTTTTTCTGGGGCCAGTTTTATTGCATATAGGACTTGCTAATGATGAAAAATCTCTTTATATCCCGCTAGTAATTACAGGTATTTTAGTTAGTGGGATGAGTATTTATCTCGGTTTTAAAGGAGTTCGAATAATCTTAGACAGTATCTTTAAATAATAAAATTCATAAAAAAATCCCTCGCACATAAATGCGAGGGATTTAATAAAAAAAGGCAGTGACCTACTCTTCCACAAATGCAGTACCATCGGCGCTAATGGGCTTAACTACTCTGTTCGGGATGGTAAGAGGTGAGCCCCATTGCAATAACCACCTTAGGGTTATTTGTTTTTTGTTAATTCAAAAAACGAATTTTAGCTATTTGCTAAAAAAAAAGTTAACATATTGAAAAAGTACACAAAATTGTATTAAATATTGAATAAAAAAACAACTGCACAATAAGCTTATGGATTATTAGTACTACTCGGCTATGACATTACTG
>CEVS01058952.1_pt1 | contig 32232 bp, 28 predicted proteins | sample 361571 | NCBI WGS metagenome assembly CEVS01 (sample SAMEA2623850, study PRJEB7988) | marine metagenome | isolation source: saline water (ENVO:00002010), including | reverse complement strand
TCGAATTTATCTAGTTTTCAAAACAATTTAGATAATTTTGTAGCTTTGTCGTCCGAATATAGGCAAATACAAAAACAAAAAACTTGGAAACCACAAACAAATTGACTTAATAAGATGAAAGCTAATGAAATTAACGGACAGCCGAATAAAATTGAGGCATCAACAAAAATAACTGGAGAAATAAAATCAAATGCTGATTTTAGAATAGATGGATATTTAAACGGATCAATCACCACCTCAGGGAAGGTTGTTATAGGTAAAGAAGGGGTAATTGAAGGAAACATTAAATGTGTGAATGCCGACATTGAGGGTAAGTTTAGCGGGAAAATAGAAGCAAGTGAAATTTTGAATTTGAAATCAACAGCTGTAATCGAAGGGGAAGTCAAAATCAGTAAACTTATTGTTGAAGCCGGAGCAAGTTTCAATGCTAAATGTTCTATGAAAAATTCTACAGAAGTCAAGTCAATATTAGAAAATCGTGAAAAAACAGCCTAACAAATGGCTTATATTTTCTGGTCTATTTTTTCAAATAGCAATTATTATGTATTTATCATATCTTTCAGGCAAGGAGGTTAAAACAAAATTTAGTATTGATTCCGACATACCTGTTTTAATTTCTTCAATAATTGGGTTATCAATTATTATATATTTTATAATTAAACAATCAAAACTTTTATAGAATTGACACTAAATAAATTTATAATTTATTATTCCTCAATTTTATTTTTATTATTTCAGGGTCACATTTTTTTTTTAGGTTCCTCAAAAGGGAATTCTATTTTAATTTATAAATCTTATATTTTTTTTTATTTGTTTTCCATTTTCCTCTTTTTATTTATGTATTTAAAAACAAAAAAAAATGCACAACTAGCAACTGTTTTTTTTATTGGAAGCTCAATAAAAATTACTGTATTCTTTTTGATTTTTCGGCCAATCTTATATCAAGATAATTACATTGACAAATTCGAAATAAGCTCTTTTTTAGTTCCTTATATTTTCTCCTTAGTATTTATAATTTACTGCATAAGTAAGCTCTTGGTAAATCCAAATTAATTTTTAAAAAATAGAAATAAAAACCTCTATTTTTAAATTAAAAAATTTAATTTTACAAACCATAAATATTATTTAGATTTTGATAAAATCAACAATTTCATTTCTTTATATTTTAACCGCATCTATAGTTTCATATTCAACGTCATATAAAGAAGATGAAAGTGACAATAAAAATCTAAAACAAGAAATTGCTGAATACATTCTTCATCATGTTAAAGACTCACATGACTTTGGATTACTTTCATATAAAGATAAGAAGACAAATAGAAAAGTATATGTTGGGGTTCCACTCCCGATAATTATTTATGACAAAGGATTCAAATTTTTTATGTCTTCAAAATTTGACCACGGTCGCAAGGTTGCAAAAATAGATGATTCCTATTACATACTATTTCATAATAAAATATATAAAAGTGACTCAAAAGGAACAATTAATTATGATAAGGAAGGCCATCCTTTAAACGCAAAACCCTTAGATTTCTCAATAACCAAAAGTGTAGTTAGTATAATTTTTGTCTCAATATTAATGTTCTTTCTTTTCAGAAATTTAGCTCAATCTTATAACAAAAATGGTTTGATTTCTTCTGGAGTTGGAAGGTTTTTTGAGCCTTTAATTATCTATATAAGAGATGAAATTGCAATCCCTAATATAGGAGTAAAGCACCACAAAAGGTTTATGAGTTTTCTTCTAACAATATTCTTTTTTGTTTGGTTTTGTAATATTTTGGGGCTAACACCCCTCGGGGTAAATGTAACTGGGAATATAGCAATAACATTTTGTTTGGCGCTGTTGACATTTATAATTACTACAATAAGTGGAACCAAAGATTATTGGATGCATATTTTTTGGATGCCTGGAATGCCTTTGCCAATGAAAATCATAATGGCCCCTATCGAATTATTAGGTGTATTTATCAAACCATTCACTCTAATGATTAGATTGTATGCTAATATTTTAGCAGGCCATATAGTTATGATGACTTTGATTTCAATGATTTTCCTTTTTAGGAACTTTATTGGGTCGGGATTATCATTTTTATTGGCATTTTTTATTTCAATAATTGAAATTTTAGTTGCACTTTTGCAGGCGTATATATTTACAATTTTATCAGCATTATATTTTGGTTTTGCTGTTGAAGAACATGACCACTAGGTTATATTTAAAATGAATGTTTAATTAAATTATTATAAATTATGGAAATCCCAGCAATAGTAGGAGGAGGTTTAATAGTTATAGGAGTAGGAATTGGAATAGGAGGTATCGGTAGAGGTGCTATGGAAGCTATAGGCAGACAACCTGATGCTTATGGAAAAATTCAAACTGCAATGCTAATTGGAGCTGCTCTGGTTGAAGGAATTGGTTTTGCAGCTATGTTTGTATTGTAGTCATTTTTTAAAACCAGTAAAAAATAGAAGTAAATGGAAAAATTAATAAATGAGTTTTCTTTTGGCTTATTCTTTTGGCAACTTTTAATTTTTGTCGGCCTTATATTAATTCTTAAGAAGTTTGCATGGAAACCTATTTTAGATACGCTCAATGAAAGAGAAAATTCGATTAAAGAGTCTCTAGAATCTGCTCAAAAGGCTAAGGATGAATTTTCTAAAATTAAGTCTGACAACGAAAAAATACTAAATGAAGCTAAAAAGGAGAGAGATTTTATAATTTCAGATGCTAAGAAAACAGGTAGGGAAATTGTTGAAGATGCAAAAAACATTGCAAAGCTTGAATCAGAAAAGATAATTGAAAATGCCAGAGAATCAGTAATAAAGGAAAAAGATTTAATATTGAAAGATTTAAAATCTCAAGTGGTTGACTTATCGGTTGAAATTGCATCTAAAATTCTTAAAAAAGAGCTAAACGAAAATCAAAAACAGGATGAGTATGCTCAAAAATTAATTGATGAAATTGAAATAAAATGATCAAACAAGTTGCAGCTATTCGATATGCAAAAGCTTATTTCGCTGTTTGTCAAAAGACAAATTCTTTAAGGGAAATTGTAATTGAAAGTGAAAAAATAATTGAAATTATATCAAACAATGCAGATTTGCATGAGACTTTGAAAAACAAAATCGTACCCAATCAAACTAAAAAAAAGATTTTATTAAATATATATGGGAATGTTAGCGAGAACTTAAAAAATCTTATTGAAATCTTATTAAGAAAAAATAGGCTATATCTATTTGATGACATCTTAAATCAATTTATTGAGCTCTATAAGATTAGCAGTGGAATAGAGACATGTTATTTAATATCTGCAGATAAAATATCAAATAGAATTCAAAAGAATTTAAAACCTGTAATTAGGAAAATAACGAAAAATAAAATCAAGATTGTCAATATTATTGATAAAGATCTAATTGGAGGCTTCATTATCAAAGTTGGAGACATCCAGTTTGATAATTCTGTGAACTCAAGTCTTAATAAATTAAGGACAACTTTAAAAAAAGAAAATTCATTCATTTAATATTAAAATATGGCATCAATTAAACCATCAGAAATATCATCAATTATTAGAGAAGAACTGTCTAACACAAATTTCTCCGGAGCCCTAGAAGAAACAGGGACTGTTTTGGAAGTTGGAGATGGAATAGCTCGAGTTTACGGTTTGTCAAACGCTCAGTATGGAGAGCTTGTAAGTTTTGATTCTGGTCTTGAAGGGATGGTTCTAAATTTGGAAGAAGATAATGTTGGGGTTGTTTTGTTTGGTTCTTCTGAACAAATTAAAGAAGGGGATAGGTTAAAAAGAACAAAAAAAATTGCTTCAATTAAAGTTGGCGAAAAAATTATTGGAAGAGTTGTTGACACTTTGGGGAACCCTATAGATGGTAAAGGAGTGATAACAGGAGATTTAATAGATATGCCACTTGAAAGAAAGGCACCAGGCGTGATATATAGACAACCAGTAAGTGAGCCTCTTCAAACCGGGATTAAAGCTATCGATGCAATGATTCCAGTTGGTAGAGGACAAAGAGAACTTGTCATTGGTGATAGGCAAACAGGAAAAACTACTGTTTGTATAGACACTATACTTAATCAAAAAGAGTTTTTCGATGCCGGGGTTCCTGTATATTGTATATATGTAGCTATTGGACAAAAGGCCTCTACTGTTGCAGCTATCTCAAAAGTTCTAGAAGACAAGGGTGCTTTGGCATATACTACAATTGTTGCCGCTAATGCTTCAGACCCATCACCTATGCAAGTTTATGCCCCTATGGCTGGAGCTGCTATTGGAGAATTTTTTAGAGATACGGGAAGACCAGCTTTAATTATTTTTGATGATTTATCTAAACAAGCAGTTGCTTACAGAGAGGTCTCTCTTTTATTGAGAAGGCCTCCGGGAAGGGAAGCTTTCCCGGGTGACGTTTTCTACTTGCATTCTCGACTTTTGGAAAGAGCTGCAAAAATTATTGGGGATGACAAAATAGCTAAGCAAATGAATGATCTTCCAGAGATGCTAAAATCTAAAGTTAAAGGAGGGGGTTCGTTAACAGCACTCCCGATTATTGAAACACAAGCAGGGGACGTATCAGCCTACATTCCTACAAACGTAATTTCAATCACCGACGGGCAAATATTTTTAGAATCGGATCTATTTAACTCAGGTGTTAGACCTGCTATAAATGTTGGTATATCAGTTTCTAGAGTTGGTGGATCAGCTCAAATAAAATCAATGAAAAAAATTGCGGGGACTTTAAAGTTAGACCAAGCCCAATTCAGAGAGTTAGAGGCTTTTGCAAAATTTGGTTCAGACTTGGATGCGGCAACATTAAACGTTATAGAGAAAGGTAAAAGGAATGTTGAAATTCTAAAACAATCACAAAATGACCCATTTAAAGTAGAAGACCAAATAGCTATTATCTATGCTGGAACCAAAAATTTATTAAAAGAAGTTCCTGTTGATAGGATTAAAGATTTTGAGAAAGCTTATATAAAAGAGCTAAATAAAAGCCACAAAAAAGTTTTAGAATCTCTTAAGGGAGGTGTTTTAAATGATACTATTTTTAAAACTCTAGAGGACGTATGTTTAAAGATATCAAACCAATTTAAATAGTGTCTTGGCAAATTTAAAAGAAATTAGGAGTAGAATTTCATCTGTTTCATCTACGATGCAAATAACCCAAGCCATGAAAATGGTATCAGCTGCAAAGCTAAAAAAAGCTCAATCAGCCATTATTTCTATGCGCCCTTATTCTGAAAATTTATTTAGTGTTATCACAGACATTTTGAAGTCAATGCCAGGATTTTCAAGTCCTTTGGTAGGAGAAAAGATATACTCTAAAAGGCTTTTAATTTCAGTTACTTCAAATCGAGGACTTTGTGGAGGGTTTAATTCAAACATAATTAAGGCAACTAAAAGTTATTTATATGATAATGATCTTAAAGAAGTTGATTTAGTAACCATTGGTAAAAAAGGTAATGACGTATTGTCCAAGAGTTTTAGAGTAGCTAATGATCATAGTAGTTTATTTGAAAATCTCGATTATCAAGCTACTAGTGAAATTGCCGACAAATATATTTCAAAGTTTATATCTGGTGAATACGACAAAATAGAATTAATTTATAATAAATTTAAAAATGCAGCGACTCAAATTGTTTCAACGGAGACTTTATTACCCTTCAAAATAAATAATTCAGAAAAAACTGAAACCTTAAGTGATTATATCTACGAACCAAATAAGTCAAAAATACTTGAAGATATAATCCCAAAAGGAATAAAAATTATGTTTTATAAGTCTTTAAGAGAGTCTTTTGCAAGCGAACATGGAGCAAGGATGACTGCTATGCATAAAGCAACAGATAATGCAGCTGAACTCGCGGATCAATTAAAATTAACTTACAACAAAGCTCGTCAAGCATCAATTACTAATGAGATACTAGAAATAGTTGGGGGTGCAGAAGCACTCAAAAAGTAATTAAAGGACAATAACTTGTTTTAAAAACAATTTTTCTCATTATTTTTAGCAATTAAGTTTTTATTTTTAGGTAAAAAAATGATTTATTTACCAGTTATAAATATGTCTCCTTACGAACTTCCAAGTTACGCAACTTCGAATTCGGCAGGACTAGATTTAAGAGCTAATATAAAGAAACCATTATATTTAAGTCCTTTCCAAAGAATTCTGATTCCAACGGGCCTAAAAATATCTTTACCAGAAAAATTTGAAGGACAAATCCGTCCAAGATCAGGACTAGCACTAAAACACGGTATAACTGTTTTAAATTCACCAGGGACAATAGATGCAGATTATAAAGGTGAAGTGGGTGTAATTTTAATTAATTTATCAGATGAAAAATATAAAATCAAACCAGGAGAAAGAATAGCCCAAATGATTATTTCAAGTTTTTCAAATGTTAAATGGGAATTAGTTGATGATATAGGGCAAAGTAAAAGAGGGAAATCTGGATTTGGAAGCACTGGATCAAATTAAATCATATGATTAAATATTTCCAATGTTTATTTATTTTTTTAATTGTAAGTGGATGTAAATCTCTAACGGTTTTACCAAGTAAAAGGCCCATTAAATCTATAAAAGTCAAACGACTTATCGAAAACTTGGAAAAATCTGAGGAAAAAATAAATTCATTTAGAGCTAGAATTAAGGCAACCTATACAAGCAAGAAAATCAAACAAACTCTAAGCATAAACCTTAGACTTAAAGATGATAAATTTTTATGGATGAGTGCAAATATTCTTATTCCGGTGGCAAAACTTTTAATGACAAATGAAAAAGTATTTTTTTATGAAAAATTTCAAAAAAAATATTACGAAGGAAATTACGAGTTTTTAAATTCTGTAGTAGGGACTAATTTTAGACTTCAGGATATTCAAAATATATTTATTGGTAACCCCATTGATAACTTTGACAAAGCAAAAGTAAAAAGAATAGACAACCCCGATTATTACGTTTTTATTAATACTAATTCTGAAAAGTTTAGAACCACATACTTTTTTGATACCGAGAATTTTAGAATCCGAGAACAAAGATTTCTTTTGTTAGACAATAAAAATAGTATATTGAGTATAAAGTATCCTTTGTATCAAAAAATAGATGGGAAAATTATACCAAAAAAAATTCAAATTAGTTCCTTTGTTAATGATGAATTTGTCTCAATAATTTTGGAATTTATTAGAGTAGACTATCCCGATGAGCTTACAATTCCATTTAAACTACCCCAAGGATATAGTAAAATAAAAATATGAAGAAATACCTTTTTCTATTTTTTTTACAATTTTTAAATGCAAATTATTGCCAATCCCAGCAACAGACACAAAAAAGACTAGAAAAAGAAAAAGCAATACTAGTTGATGAAATAAAACAGATTAACTCAATTTTATTTTCTAATAACAATATAAAAAAATCAGCACTTGATGAAATTCAAGACTTGGATGTTAAGATCAAAGTTCGAAAGAAGTTAATAAAGGTCACTAACCAAGAAATCAATTTAATTTCTAAAAAGATAAATATCAATCAAAGAGATATTGAAATTCTAAGAATTGAAATCGTCAAATTAAAAGATGATTATGCAAATATGATTAGAAAGTCATATTATAGTAAAAGCCGTCAAAGCAGATTGATGTTTTTATTTTCATCAGAATCTTTTTATCAAGCATATAATAGATTTAAATATCTTAGTCAGTATGCTAAACATAGAAAAAAACAAGGTGAAATTATAAATAAAAAAACGAATTTGCTAAATAAACTAAACGTAGAATTGCTTTCAAAAAAAGTAAATAAAGAATCTTTGATTAGAGATAACCAAGTATCACAATTGATTTACCAGAAAGAAATAGAAAATCAGAAATTAATGATTGGAAACTTAATTAAAAAACAAAAAGATTTAGAATACAGAATTAGAATAAAAGAGAAAAAAATTGCTGCATTTGATAAAGAAATAGAGCGCCTAATTAGAGTTGCTATCGCTAACGCAAACAGAAAAACTTCATCTCCGAGCACTTTAAAATTTAGCATTACCCCAGAAGCAAAATTAGTTGGTAAAAGTTTTTATGCTAATAAAGGTAAACTTCCTTGGCCTGTAGAAGAAGGAATTGTAATTCAAAATTTTGGGACACAAGTCCATCCAGTAGTTAGGACTACAAAAATAAAAAGCAATGGAATTACAATAGCTACAAATCAAACTGCTGATGCAAGAGCTATATTTAAAGGAATTGTAATGACAGTTTTAAGCTATAAAGGAAGTAACCCTACTGTACTAGTTCAGCATGGAAACTATATTACAGCTTATACAAATTTAGAAATGGTTTATGTTAAGAAAGGACAATCTTTAAGACCAAAAGAAAAAATTGGTAAAGTTTTTACTAATCCCACAACAGGTAAAACAGAACTCAAATTCAGTATTTTTCAATCAAGCACTCCACTAAATCCAAAGGGATGGATTTATAGACTATAATTTATTACTCTACAAGGTACCAAGCATCAAGCTCTAGCGTGAACTTAACAAAATTTAATAATTGATAAGCTTCTCTTTTTGTTTTCAGTCTTCCGTAAGCTACTCTAAACAGTCCTGAGGGACTATTTTTTGCATAAGAGGCGTCAAAACCTTCTGATTTTAATTTGTTTAAAAGTTTATCGGCATTTCTTTCATCCCTGAAACTACCAGCAATTACACTGTAGAAATCCCCTTGTTCTACCAAAACTGTATCATCTTCAACGGTTTCTATAACTGCCTTAACATTTAATTCTAAAGAGGAAATTGAACCAATGTCAAATGTCGCTTTTTGTACATTATTTTTAATTTTTTTCTGTGCAATTTCGGTTGAACGGATCCTCTCATTTTGAACATATTCATTCCCAAAATAATATCCCAAAACTGACAAAACAATCAAGGAGGTAATTATTGCCACTATTTTAAATTTACCTTTTTTTGCTGAATCTTTTGACTCAGGTTCAAATGCTAAGTTTTCATTTTTATCATTGTTCATAATAATATTTTTAGTGTTTTTTTCTTTATTTGTAATAATTTTTAACTCACTCTCGTTTAATGGTAACCTGTTAAAATCTTCAAGTCCATAAAAATTATGTGAAAAATTTTCGGTGTTGTATGCTTGAAAACAAATTTTATTTTCAGTGTTTAAATAGAATTCTCCTATATTTTTGAAAATTAAGGTATCAATTTTTATTTTTTGAAACCATATTTTTATTTTTTCGTCAATTTCGTCTAAGGCATATTTATAGCTAACATTTTGATTTGATGAAATATATTTTGCTAAAATTCCATCGTTTTGTTTAATCAGAGCGTTAAATGAGACTTTTCTTTTAGGCGATATAAATTTTCCTCTTTTGAAATCAATTTTTGCCTTCGTGTTACTAACTAAAAATGAGCCAAAATTAGGAACTGTTACACATTCGTGAAAGTATAGTAGTTTTTCTATTTCTTTAATCAAATCCACGTATTAAAGATAATAAATAAAATTATCGATTAATAGGATTATTTATCATAACCTAGTTTTAGTCGAACCCTGTTTAATACTTTATTTGCAAAGTTCTTCGCCTTTTTAGATCCAATTTCAAGTTCTTTCTCAACGAGTTCTGTATTACCGATCAAAAAATTAAATTTATCCCTTTCAATTTTAAATTTATTTTTTATTTCATTTAAAAGAATTTTCTTAGCCTCACCAAATCCAACATCACCTGAAAAATACCTTTTTTTCAAGATATTTATGTCTTTTTCATCAGCAACCAATGAAAAAATTTTGAAAACATTGCAATTGTTTGGATTTTTAGGTTCATCAATCGCTATTGATTCAGTCTTAATTTTCATTATTTGTTTCTTAAGCAGAGTATCGTCTTGAAAAATATTTATTATATTATTTTTTGACTTACTCATTTTGTTTCCATCTGTTCCAATAACATAACTAGAATTTTGTTCAAGTTCAGCTTTTGGAGTTATAAATGTATCACCAAAATGATTGTTAAATCGCGAAGCAATATTTCTGGTTATTTCTAAATGCTGTAATTGGTCTTTCCCAACAGGGACTATGTTTGCATCGTAAAGTAAAATATCTGCTGCCATTAATACAGGATAATAAAATAATCCAGAGTTTATGTCTTTTAAATTCTCTGATTTGTCTTTAAAAGAATGAGATAATGTGAGACGTTGATAGGGGTAAAAACAGCTTAAATACCATGCTAGTTCAGTTACTTCTGGGATATCACTTTGTCTATAAAAAACGGTATGTTTTGTATCTAAACCGAAAGATAACCAAGCTGCTGCCGTGTTTATAGTATTCTTCTTTAATTCATCAGAATTCTTTATCTGTGTCAACGAATGCAGGTCAGCAATAAATAGAAAAGATTCATTACCTTTTATTTTGGACCTTTTAATAGCCGGAATGATTGCCCCTAAGATATTTCCTAAGTGAGGGACACCCGTACTTTGTATACCTGTTAATACTCTGGCCATTGGAATTGTTTTTGACAAAGTTAATTTTTTTAAATAAATGTTTTTATTTTCTACATTTGAGCAAATGAGATTAATGATTCTATATATTTGGCGGGCATGGTTTTATCTACTAGCTTCTATACCTGTAATTTTTTTATTCCCTTTTTTGGCTATTGCTTCTATTCATCCTAAAGGATACAATTTTATTTTTTGGTGCGCTAGGTATATTTGGTCACCATTTATATTATTTCTGTCTGGTTTTTACACCAAAGTTGATTATGAAGAAGAGCTACCTGTTGGTGAATCATTTATATTAGTCGCAAATCATACTAGTTACATTGATCCTTTTGTTATGTTTCAGGTTTCAAAAAATCCTTTTGTTTTCGTTGGTAAAAAAGAACTAGTAAAAATTCCAATATTTGGATATATATACAAGAGAGCTGCTGTCATGGTAGATAGAAGTTCCAAAAAAAGCAGATGGGGAGTATACGGAAGGGTAGATAAGCAACTTTCTTTAGGCTATAGTATTTGTATATTCCCTGAAGTTAAATATACCGATGATACGATTTTTTTAAATGAATTTAAAAGGGGAGCATTTAAGATTTCTATTGATCACCAAATTCCAATAATTCCTATGAGCTTTTTAGATTGCAAGCGTAAATTCCCTTGGTATCCCCGATTTGGATATCCTGGACAATTAAGAGTAAAAACTTTTAAAAAAATATATCCACCAAAAAACATTAATAAATTAAATGACTTTAAGAAGCAAGTCTGGGGAGTTATCTTTAAGGGACTCAAACAAGATTCTTTAAAAACTCATGAAAAAGCGGTAACAAAAGAAAAAAATATTAAAAAAAACTAATCAATAGAGCTGATAATTTTTTTCTCAAGCTCTTCTAATAACTCAGGATTATCCTCCAGCAACTTTTTTACAGCTTCTTTACCTTGACCTAGTTTTGTTTCTCCGTAGCTAAACCAGGAACCGGATTTTTTTATTACCTCAGTCTCAACACATATGTCAATTATCTCACCTATTTTTGAAATACCTGTTCCGTACAAAATATCAAATTCAGCTGTTTTAAATGGTGGAGCAACCTTATTTTTAACCACTTTCACTCTTGTTCTATTTCCTAATACCTCGGCTTCAGTACTTTTTATTTGTGTTGATCTTCTGATATCTAAACGGACAGATGCGTAAAACTTTAGAGCATTTCCTCCAGTTGTTGTTTCAGGGTTACCAAACATCACACCAATTTTTTCTCTTAGCTGATTAATAAAGAAAACAGCGCAATTGGTTCTTGCTATAGAACCAGTAAGTTTTCTCAAAGCCTGTGACATTAGTCTTGCATGAAGCCCCATTTTTGAATCTCCCATTTCACCTTCAATTTCGCTTTTTGGAGTGAGGGCGGCAACAGAGTCAATAACGATTATGTCTATTGCCCCGGAACGGATTAAATTATCAGCAATTTCTAAAGCTTGTTCTCCGTGATCAGGTTGTGAAATAATTAATTCATTTATATCAACCCCTAATTTTTCAGCATAGAATCTGTCGAAGGCGTGTTCGGCATCAATAAAAGCAGCAATTCCACCACTTTTTTGGCATTCAGCTATAGCATGTAAGGTTAAAGTAGTTTTACCTGATGATTCAGGGCCATAAATTTCGATTACTCTGCCTCTAGGATAACCGCCAATTCCTAATGCAATATCTAACCCTATAGAACCAGAAGAAATTGCCTCTACTTTTTCAACAACCTCATCTCCCAATTTCATAACAGCACCTTTACCATAAGTTTTATCAAGTTTATCAAGGGTTAGTTGTAGAGATTTTAATTTAGCGGACTTATCTTGACTCATAATTTTTATTTAAAAATACCAATTTATCTTCTTTTCCTAACTTAGCAATTCAATGTATTATTAACAATGTAGCTTACTTTTTAAAGATTATCAATTTAATTTAAATTTGCAATAAATTTTAAAAATGAATCTGTATAATAGACTAAGTAATGAGGAGAGTAAAGAACTTCTAGAGAAGTCTGGAGAAGACAGACTTACACTATCCTTTTATAAATATTTTAAAATTAAAAACTTATCTATTTTTAGAAACTATTTGTTTTCATCATGGTCTAAAATAGGAGTCCTAGGAAGAATATATGTCGCTGCAGAGGGGATAAATGCACAACTTTCTTTACCAAAGAAACAAGTAAGCACTTTTATAACTGAATTAGACCAAATTGATCCTCTAAAAGGGGTAAGATTAAATTTTGCTATTAAAAACAGCTTAAATTCTTTTCTTAAACTTAAAATAAAAGTAAGGGATCAAATAGTCGTGGATGGCATTCAAGAGACAAATTTTGATCCAACTAATGTTGGTAAACACCTGAATGCAACACAATTTAATAAAATTTTATCAGAAAAAGGAACGTCTTGCATTGATATGAGGAATCACTATGAAAGTGAGATAGGTCACTTTAATGGAGCTATAACCCCTAATGTTGATTCATTCAAGGAATCAATAAATTTTATAGATAAGAAATTCGAAAATGAAAATAAGAATAAGAAAATACTTCTCTATTGCACTGGTGGAATTAGATGTGAAAAAGCTTCAGCATATTTGAAATTCAAGGGCTTTAAAAATGTCTTTCAGCTTGATGGAGGAATAATAAGCTATGCTCATCAAGTAAAAAAAAATAACTATGAAAACAAATTCACTGGAAAAAATTTTGTTTTTGATAATCGTTTGTCTGAGAAGATAACAAATGATGTAATTTCAAATTGTCATCAATGCGGCTCAAAATGTGATAATCATATAAACTGTTCTAACGTTGCTTGCAATTTGCTATTTATACAATGTAAAAGCTGCAACAAATTACTTAATGGATGTTGTTCGATTGAATGTCAAGAAATTAATAATCTTAGTTTAGAGGAACAAAAAAATTTAAGAACAGGAAAAAAAATAATTAAAAGAATTTATAAAAAAATCTAAAATATTGTTAATCTTATGAATACAATGAAATGGGTCATGTCGATTTTAATATTTTGTATATTAACAAGTTGTGTTGATAGTAACGTAATAAGATTCGATAAAGAAATTTTAAATGGTTGGGACCTTGAAGAATCAATTAAATTTGAAATAAGTGATACCATTAATTTTTCTTCCAATATTTTCTTTCATGTAAGAAATAACAATGATTATCCCTTTTCAAATATTTTTCTGATTGCAAGTTTAAAATCAAATCAAAAAGTTTATGAAACAGATACATTAGAATATATGATGGCTAATAATAAAGGAGAGTGGCTTGGGAAAGGATTCTCTAGTATTAAAGAGAGTAAACTATCATGGAAGAGAAATTGGAAACCATCTTTTCCACCTCCTTATATTTTTCAAATAAAGCAAGCAAACAGAAAAATTGGTCAAATCAAAGGGGACAAAAATTTATTTGGTATTTTATCCTTTGGTTTGTCAATCGAGAAGATATCAAATGAATAAGAAGTTAAAAAAGAATAGAAAATATAATGTATATGTTGCTTTGTTGTGGATTTTATATTTAATCCCAATATCATTTTTAGTAATTGTCTTCATAGCGGCTTCAACAGGAAAACTCGGAGAAATGCCATCAATTGAACAATTAGAAAATCCCAAAACTAATTTAGCAACAGCAATTTATTCATCAGATGGTATTGTTTTGGGTAAATTTTATTTGAATGACAACAGGACTCCTATTAATTTTTCTCAACTACCTAAAAATATTATTGACGCGTTAATTGCCACTGAAGATGAAAGATTTTATAGTCACTCAGGAATTGATTTCAAAGGAACTTTAAGAGCAATTTTTTATTTAGGAAAAAAAGGGGGTGCTAGCACAATCACTCAGCAGTTAGCTCGTCAATTATTTGTAGGTATTCGTTCAAGAAATAAAATTCAAGCCATCATACAAAAAGTTAAAGAATGGGTCCTTGCGGTAAAACTGGAAAGAAGATTTACAAAGAATGAAATAATTGCAATGTATTTGAATATTTACGATTTCGGATATCAAGCTGACGGAATTGAGTCAGCAGCAAAGATTTATTTCAACAAAAAACCATTGGATTTGTCTTTAGAAGAATCTGCAACACTCGTTGGAATGCTTAAAAACTCTTCACTTTACAATCCTAGGAGAAGACCTAAATTAACCACTGATAGAAGAAATATTGTTTTTAATCAAATGTATAGAAATGAACATATATCAAAAAATGAGTTGGATTCTTTAAGACAATTACCATTAGTAATCAAATTTACACCAGACTCCCATAGAGAGGGACTTGCTACATATTTTAGGGCTTACATTCAAAATTTTATGCAGAAATGGGTAAAAGAAAATCCAAAACAAGATGGCGAGCAATATGATATTTATAGGGATGGGCTTAAAATTTATACAACAATAGATTCTAGACTTCAAGAAATTGCTGAAATGGCTGTTAATACTCATATGAGTAACTTGCAAAAAGAATTTTTCAAACAAAATACTAATGAGCTAAATCCCACTGCCCCTTTCCTAGACTTAAGGGAGGGTCAAATTGACACTTTGCTTAATCTATCAGTAAAAAGATCGGAAAGATGGAGGATGATGAAATTAAATGGAAAATCAGAACAGGAAATAAATGAGTCATTTAAAATACCAACTCCTATGACTGTATTTGATTGGAAAGGAGAAAGAGATACGATAATGTCTCCTTTAGATTCTATTAGATATTATAAACATTTTTTAAGAGCTTCAATGATGTCAATGGAGCCATCAACTGGTCATGTAAAAGTATGGGTTGGAGGTTTTAACTACAAACATTTTCAATATGACCAGGTTAAGCAAGGGAGAAGACAAATTGGGTCGACTTTTAAACCCTTTTTGTATGCTACAGCGATTGACCAATTGCGATTATCTCCATGTGAAATTCTTCCTGATGCGCTATTTTGTATTGAGCCCTTTAAACATGGTAACGTAGAAGCTTGGTGTCCAAAGAACTCTGGAGACAAATATGGGAAAATGAGAACATTGAAAAACGCTTTGGCCAATTCAGTTAATACTATTAGTGCAAGATTAATGGACAAAGTAGGCCCCCAGCCTGTTGTAGGTTTAGCTAGAAAAATGGGAATAAAATCATACTTGCCTAAGGTTCCATCTATCGCTTTAGGGTCCCCAGATATAAGCTTATTTGAGATGGTTGGAGCATATGGAACATTTGTAAATAAAGGAATTTATGTCGAACCTATAATGGTTACAAGTATTGAGGATAAAAATGGCACGGCCGTTTACGAAGTAGTCCCCGAGACAAAAGATGTGTTAAGTGAAGAAACCGCCTATGTAACCCTGAGTTTAATGAAGGGGGTTACAGAAAGTGGTTCGGGTCAGAGATTAAGACACAGTGGGGCTGAGGAAAACAATTATGCATACAAAACAATTGTAACGGGTTATCCATACCAATTCACAAATCCTATAGCCGGTAAAACAGGTACAACTCAAAACCAATCAGATGGATGGTTTATGGGGATTGTACCTAACCTAGTTACTGGAGTTTGGGTAGGGGGCGAAGATAGGTCAATTCACTTTGAAGATATTGCTTTTGGTCAAGGAGCATCTATGGCTCTCCCAATATGGGCCTTATACATGAGAGATGTTTATGAAAATGAAAATCTGGGTATCTCTCAAGATGATTTTGAAGCACCTGAGAAAGTTAACATACCAATAGATTGTGATAAATTTGATTCAAATAAGTTCAAATTAATTGGAACTGATGAAGATCTTGAAGATCTTGGTTTTTAAAAGATCAATAATTAATTCTTTAAAATGCATATGCATTTTTCTAATAAGTAATTTAACGGTTGCTCAATCAAGTTATTTAAATCTAGATGTGGAGAACGATTTATACTTCCTCACAGATGAATATTACTCTAGCGGTATATTTATTGAAATAGGTAAAGTAGTTGAAAAAGACTCAATAAAAAAATTTAAAATTTGGGAGTTAGGTCAAGAAATATATACTCCATCAGATACCGATTCTAAAGATTTTAAAAATTATGATTATCCTTTTGGAGGGTGGACATTCTTGAAATATGTTTTACAAATAGAGAAAAAAAATAATAGTTTTTTCGAATATGGATTTCAATTTGGCTTGACTGGGGAGTGGTCATTCGCTGACAGAATGCAAAACTTTTATCATGAAAAAATTATAAATGCAGACATACCCAGTTGGGAAGGACAGATTCCTAAGGCCTTACATTTAAATATATTTACTTCCTATTATTTTCAAACCGAAATAACTCCAAAAATATTTGTGTATAGAAAATTCAAAGCTATTTTGGGTAGTCAAAGAATGGCTATTGAAACTAATTTTGGTTTAAATTATGGGATAAACGTAAATGATAAAATTTCAAATCCCTTATATGTAAATTCTGACAGATTAGGAATATATTTTGGACTTAATCCTTCATTTGTTTTTCATGATTTTATGCTTTCAGGAAAAGGATTGCAAAAAGAAGAGGCATTGTTTACTGCTAAATCAAAAACTTTAAGGCTAATATTTGATTTGGGATTTAGTTACAAGTTTAAAAATTGGAAGTTCATTTATATTTACAAAAATCGTACACCAGATAATTTTTTACAACCAAAAGAGCAACACCACTACAATAAAATATCTGTCTCTTACTTTTTTTAATAATCGTTTAAATCGAATCAATTGCTAATTCCATTAAATCTGTTTTTGGCTTTTTCTGGATTTAAAATTTTAAAATTTAAACCTAGATAAAACCCATTAAAGTTTTGAGTCTCTGACTGATAATTTCTGTAGTTTCTCTTTTGAATTTTATAACTAATTGAAAATGATATTCTTTTTTTAATTATGTATTCTATTCCCGTAAAAACACCCAAAGAGTTAACAAAAACTCCATCCAGGATTTCAACTTTTTCTGCATCTTTCTCTATTTGATTAAAACCATTTTGATAAAGATTATATGTCCCCCCAAGGAAGAAATTAATTTTTTTTAATGGGTAAAGTTTAATAAAAAATGGAATGGCAATAAATTTTAAGTTGTCAATACTTTTATTTGTCTCTAAATTATTTTGATAACTAATTTTATTTATATAAATACCAGTTGAAAAGCCAAAGCTTCTTGTAAAACGATAGTGTATATTGGAGCCAAAATTAAAATTTAATTTTCCTTTCGTTTCTCTATCAACCGTATTAGTCAAATTAGGCTCTATAAAAAATTCAAAATTTAATTTCCTGTAAAACTCAAGATCAATAGAATTTTTTTGGTACTGTTGAATCAAAAGCTCGCCATCTTGAGCAGTTGAAAAATTTGTAAATAAAAGCACAACTAAATAAATAAAATTTATTGAGATCCTATATGAATTAAATACAAATTTCAAGAAGCTAATTTTCTTACGGCGTCAATAAAAATTTCAATCTCATCGATCGAATTATAAATGTTTGGAGTAATCCTACAGCCTTTTACGTTTGCATAGTCGATAGCAACAGTAAAGATGTTAAACTTTTTTAAAAGTTGTTCAGCCATAATTTTGGGAGACATATCTTTAATTCCTATGTTGCCAATACCAAAGCTTTTTGAAAATGATAAGGGAGTATTTATTTCAACATTTGAAACATTTTTCAAATTTTGAAGCCAATGGTTTTGGAGTTCTTTGAGTCTTTTTTCTTTTCTTTTGATTCCTATCCAATCGATGTAATCAAGAGCATTGTTTATTGCTAAATGTATGTGAACAGGATTGGTTCCCAAATGATTTAATCTTTTTATCCCATTGAAATCACTTGAATGCCCGGCAAGCAAAGGCCAAATTTTTGAAATATGTTTTTCTTTAATATAAAGTAATCCTGCGCCTAGTGGAGCGGACAACCACTTATGCAGACTTGAACCATAATAATCACAATTCAGATCTTCAATAGAAAAATCAAAATGCCCAATACAGTGAGCACCATCTACCATTACCTCAACACCATAGCTGTGAGCCATCTCACAAATTTTTTTTATAGGAAGTACTTGGCCAGTTATGTTGATCATATGACAGACCATGATTAATTTAGTTTTTTTTGAAATTTGGCTTTCATATAGATGAACAATTTCCTCATCTGATGATGGATGATTAGGGATTGAAATCACTTTGGTCTTGATGTTATATTTTTTAGAAACCTGTTCAAACATCAATTTCATTGAACCATAGTCCTGCTGTGCATAAATTGCCTCGTCTCCTTTTTCCCAGGGATAACCTCCTATTATTAAATCCAATGACTCAGTTGTATTTCTAGTAATTATAACATTTTCTTTATCACACGACAACCAATCTGAAATCCTTTTTCTAAGTTTTAGATTATCATCTTCAAGACTATTTCTCATATAATAGGAACCTTCAAAATTTATAGTTTTAACATATTCAATGTATTTATAGAGAGTTGGATTGGGAATGATATTATAGTATCCGTTTTCTAAATTTATATAATCTGGTTTTAGGGAGTAATGACTTCTAACGATTTCCCACAAATCATATTCTGTCTTATAAGCAGGTAAATCGAATTTATTCTTACTGTAAATAATATCATCTGGTAGAGTATATGTTGCTAAACCTAGAAAACCAAATTTTTGAATAAATTCTCTTTTATTCATAACATTTTTTTTAAAGTTATGATTTTAAATAGAAAATAAATAACCCAAAATAAATAACTAAATAGATGATGTAATTCCTTCTAACTTTTAAATATACTTCATCATTAGGATATAGTTTAAAAAACAATCCTTTTAACTCTTTTATAAAAAGAGGCTTGATGTTAATTTTCCAATCATCTGTTTGATAAACGATTTTTCTGAATTTACTTCGAAAGTAAAAACTTGGTAAACTCCAAATAAATAAAATTATAAGAATAACCTTTTTAGAAAACACTATTCAATTTTTAATAAAGTAGGAAGCAGCAAATATAACTATTCCAAAAATTAAAACAACCCCGCTGTTTTCTAATAAAAATTCAAAAACGCTTAAAGTAATGCCCAACCCAATAATAAAAAGCCCAAAATTTCTAACAAAATATTTCATTAAATTTTTCTGGAAAAATAAAAAATTAAAGAGAGAACAACACTTATTAAAATTGATGATCCTAGCGGGAAATAAAATTTTGTATTCCCTTTTTCAAATTTAAAATCTAACGGATTATTGTAATTGACACCATTTTTTTCAATGATTAAAAAAACACCCCCCACAATAACCAAAAAAAATCCAATTAAAATTATCTGTTTGGCCATTCTAAATATGTTATTATAAATATAACTTTTAAATTTCTGACTATTCTAATTAAAATATTAAATCAACTGTAAAAATTTAAGATTTCAGAAATATTTCTGTAGTAACTTTTACCAAATAAAATAAGATGAACTAAAAGAGGGTATAATTGATATATTTTTTCTCTTTCAAAATAATTACTTTCTATAGGAATAATATTACAGTAACTTTTCATCGCCACCTCTGGATAACTCCCAAATAAAGAAAGCATAGCCCAATCCATTTCTGGATGCCCATAATAAATAGCAGGATCAATAAAGACAGGCTCCCCTTCACTGTTAAAAATCAAATTCCCTGACCATAGATCTCCATGGATCAATGATGGTTCTGTAAAAGGTATATACGTATCCAATTTTAAGCATAGTTCTTCTAATTGTTTTAAATCGGTTTTACTTAGCAATTCTCTATTAAATGCTAATTTTGTAAGATGAAGAATTCTTTGATTTGAATAGAAATCTTTCCAATCATCTTCATTCTTATTTATTTGTTCCAATGAACCAATATAATTGTCATAATCAAGACCGAAAAATTCATTTTTATTTGAGTGAAGAATAGCTAATTTTTCTCCAAAGAGTTCCCAATTTCCACAGTTCCCATTTGGAATATATTCTAAAGCTAAAAAGGCTAGGTTATCTTTTACTCGTAGGAAAATTACCTTTGGTGTTTTAACTCCAGACTTATTTAATTGTAATAATCCTCTTTTCTCATTCTCAAACATTCCTGGGAATTTTAGCGAATTATTAACTTTAAGAACGACCTTGGAGTTTTCAAGTTCACATAAGAAGACAGAATTTATACTACCTCCTCCTAGTTGATTTAATTTTTTTATGTTGGAATTTAATTCTTCTCTAATTAATTTTTTAGCAGTTTCTATATGATTCATATAAAAACTAAGGAAGAGTTTGGTATCCCATATTGTATAAAATAAATCCGAAAATATCAGCATACTGATCTATCCGCTTGCTAACAGGTGTTCCTGCTCCATGTCCAGCCCTATTTTCAATCCTAATTAAAACAGGGGAATTACCAATATGCTTTTTTTGGAGTTCAGATATAAACTTGTATGAATGAGCAGGTACAACTCTGTCATCGTGGTCAGCAGTAGTAACCAACGTTGCAGGGTAATTGGTGTTTTCTTTCACATTGTGAACGGGTGAATATCTTTTTAAATACTTATACATTTCCTCCGACTCTTCAGATGTTCCGTAATCATAGGCCCATCCCGCACCAGCGGTAAATTTATGATATCTTAACATATCTAAAACTCCTACAGCTGGGATAGCCACCTTCATTAATTCAGGGCGCTGAGTCATGGTAGCGCCAACTAGCAAACCACCATTTGAACCACCACGAATTGCTAAATAATCTGAAGTTGTGATTTTTTTAGAAATTAAATATTCTGCAGCTGCAATAAAATCATCAAAGACATTTTGTTTATTCATTTTTACACCTTGGAGATGCCAATTTTTACCATATTCTCCACCACCTCTAAGGTTTGGGACAGCATAAATTCCACCTAATTCCATCCATATGGCATTAGAAATACTAAATGATGGTAATATACTAATATTGAATCCCCCATACGCATAAAGAATGGTAGGGTTGTTTCCGTTATACTCAATGCCCTTTTTGTGAGTTATTGTCATAGGTATTTTTGTTCCATCCTTTGAAGCATAAAAAACTTGTTTTGAAATATATTTTTCTGGATCAAAATTTATATCTGGCTTCCAATAGATTTGAGTATTATTATTTTTAGGATTAAGTGAATAAATTATGCTTGGAGAATTATAGTTAGTGAATGTAAAGTAGACCTCTTTGTCATCTTTTTTACCGCTAAATCCTCTAGCAGTCCCCACGCTTGGAAGTTTAATTTCACCCAAGTTTTCCCCATCCAAATCAAACTTTATGATTTTGGATTTTACATCAACAATATATTTAGCAAAAAAATAACCTGATGAGTATGATATACTTAGTACACTCTCTCCTTCTGGAATAAAATCTTTCCAAAATTTCTCGTTGGGACTTTTAACTTTTGTTGACACAACTTTATTATTAGGAGCATTCTTATTTGTAACAAAAAACAATCGATCTTTTTCACTGTGAACAAGATAGCTATCCGTACTATAGTCTTCATCAATCGGTATAAATGGTGAGTTATCACTCCCTAATGATTTTAAAAAACTTATATTTCCTTTGGTAAATTTTGAAGCCTCTATTATTAAATATTTGCTGTCCTCTGTAACAGAGGCACCCACGTATCTGTGTTTCTCATTTTTCTTTTCACCAAAAATAATTTTATCATCTTTTTGTTTTGTTCCCAATTTGTGATAATAAAGTTTGTGCTGATCGGTTTTGTCACTTAACTCACTCTTTTTTGGTCTATCATAGCTTGAATAAAAGAAACCTTCATTTCCTTTCCAGCTAATGCCACTGAATTTTATATCTACTAGGGTGTCTTCAATAATTTTTTTCGACTCAGCATCCATTACAATCATCTTTCTCCAATCACTACCCCCATCACTTATTGAATAACAAACTATGTTTCCGTCTTTAGAAAAACTAAGTCCAGATAGAGAAATTGTTCCATCATCGGAAAATTTATTTGGGTCTAGGAAAACCTCCTCAGCGCCATCTTTTTTCCTATATAAAACATATTGATTTTGAAGGCCGTTATTTCTATAATAGTAAACATAATCACCTTCAAAAAAAGGAGAAGATAGTTTCTCATAGTTCCATATTTTCTCAAACCTTTGTTTTAAATCTTCCCTAAATTTTATTTGATTAAGATACTTAAAGGTGGTATTATTCTGTCTTTCAACCCAATCTTTTGTTTTATCACTCATATCATTTTCAAGCCATCTATAATTATCTGAAATTTTTTCTCCATAGTAATTGTCACTTACGGGGATTATATCCGTTTTAGGGTATATTAAATTATTGTTTGTACACGAAGTGAGTAATAAAAAGGAAATCAATGGGAGTAAAATATATCTATCCATATTTGAGTTTTAAAAGCAAATTAAATTTCTTTAAACTAATCAATATATCCATTAATATCAAATTTTGAAACAAATTCCCATATCAGTTCATTTGTACTCATATTGCTTGATAAAAATGAATTATAATCCCAAGTATGCCCCCCATTAATTATCTTAAAATGAGAGACCATAGGGTTTTCTAGAGAATCTCTGTATACATAATTTTCAACTCCTTCAAAAAAGTTAATCTCCAAATTTTCAGCAAAGTTTAGTTCAGACCAGAAATTTAAAACGTTATTAATTGACACTAAACCAGGGGCTCCTTCATATGGGACAATTGGGTCGTTAACTCCATGAATATTAATCATCGGCTTTGGCACTGTTGCTTGGCAATTTTCATAAGTATCGATAATCATCGTTCCCGCAACGGAACCTATTGCTGCAATTTGAGTAGTTAAATTACATGCTAGTCCATAGGAGAAGAAGCCTCCATTGGAATAGCCACAGGCATAAATTCTGGAAGTATCGATATTTATTTTTTCAGACAAAGTAGTTAGAAGTTTATCTATAAACCCTAAATCATCGGCACTACTTTTATTTCCCTCCTCTATTGAACTAGGATTCCAATGAGGATAGTTTCCAAGCAGAGTTCCTTGAGGATATATTAAAATAAAACCTTCAGATTCAGAAAGTTTTCTCATATCGGCGTTTCTCAAGTGCCTTTGAGCTGTTCCCCCAAAACCATGAAAATTTAGCATTAAAGGCAGGGGAGTGTCTTCGCTGTAAGACTGAGGGATGTACAGAATATATTCCCTAATTTGGTTTTGATAAAGTAAACTTCTATTAAGCAGTCCTTTTCTAATTCCTAGATTTGGGACTACGCTATTTTTTTCATTAGAATTACAGGCAGACAAAAAAACAGTAAAAAGGCATGTTTTAAAAAATAGCTTAAAATTTATGAACACTTTGATTAATTATTAAAACAACAAAATTATTTTTAAATTTAGAATAAGAAAAAATGACTATGAATATATTTTTAAAAAAGTTTTTTTTGGGGGCAATTATAGTATTTCTATCTATTGAAAACTTACAATTAAAGACTACGATAAATACTCATTAATTTCTGTAGAACGAAATAGAAAGTCGTTATATGTTGTAAAGTCTGAAATAGATTACAATTTTAAAGGACAAATCAAATACAAAAATAATTTTTACTTGGTATTAGAATAATACCGTGTTTAAAAAACATTATAACTCAAAGTTAATGTCAAATAAACCAAAATTAATTCGTCAAATGGGATTAATCACTGTAGTTGCTACAGGAGTGTCCTCTATGGTAGGGGCTTCAATAAATGTTGTTCCTTTTATGATTTACAGAAGTGTTCCTTCAATAGGCCCTCACGTGCTTTGGGCTTTCATATCAGCTATAATTCCAGCTCTTTTGGCAGGATTAGCATACGCTATTCTTTCGTCTGCAATGCCAAGAGCGGGCGGAAGCTATTTGTATGCAAGTAGAGGCTTGAATCCTTATTTGGGGTTTATAGCTAGCTTTTCCCAATGGTTTGGGCTATCGATTGTTATCGGTGTGATATCTTATATTTCAATTCCTTTCTTAAGAGACATTGCATTTAGTTATGAGCTTTTTCATTTATCTAACTTATTAGACATATCATTGATTCGTGTTTTTTTGGCGCTAAGTTTTATCTGGTTCTTTGTTTATTTAAATATTAGAGGTATCAAAGCCTACGAAAATTTATTGATTCCGATGGTTATTATTATTTTTCTATTAGGAAGTATTGTTATTTTATCACCTTTTTTTTATGATGTGTCTGATTTCGTTTATGCTTTAAAAGAAAAAACTGGAGAAATTCACAACATGAAGGTTAAATCCGAATTTGAATGGTATTCATTTTTTTCAGCTGTAGCAATTTTGTTTTCTAGTTTTATTGGCTTTGATGCAATTGCCCAAACTGGAAGTGAATCAATAAGACCTAAAAAAAATTTACCCCTTGCCATATTAATATCTATCCTAGGGGTTGGACTATTTTATTTTCTTTTTACAGCATCTGTTTATAAAATTGTTCCTTGGAGTTATATTTCAGAGCAGGCTCAATTAAGAGATATAACTGCTCCTGGGTTGTTGAGTTACGTTCTTCCAAGTGGAATAGATTCTCTAATTATTCTGGGTGCCACCATTGCTTTAATCAACGATATACCAGCTATGTTACTTTCAGTGTCTCGTCTCATTTTTACATGGGCTAAAGATGGGATTGTGTCAAAAAATTTAACTTTTATTCATCCAAAAAAGAATACTCCAGTTGTAGCTCTGATTTTTTCTGGAATTGTTTCAAGCATCGGAGTCATAGGATCTGATTTGGCAGGTGATTTTTTTTTGGGGATAGATATAATGGTAACATCAATGCTAGTTAATTTTATACTTATGTGTATTACAATTCTTACAATTAGGAAACACAATCCAGAATTGTATTTAGAAATAAACATTATTAAAAACAGAAAGATGCAGCTTATAATTGCATGGGCGGGAATTGTTTCTCTTGGACTCCTATTATTTATTCACCTTTATAAAGATATTACCAAGGAACTAGATGCTTGGTATTTTCACTCTACTTATGTTTGGATTATTGTGATGGTAATAGCAAGTTTTATTTTTATATTTCGATGGAATAAATTAACGCATAAAAAAAGATTTAAAAAGTTACCTTCGGAATAAATGACAAGCAAAACTTTTAATATAACTCCTAAACTTTCTCTCCCAAAAATTATTATTGGATTATGGCAAATTGCTGATATGGAAAGAAACAATAACAATTTAGATTTAAATAAAAAAGCTGAATCTTTAAATCTCTATGTTAATAATGGATTTTCAATATTTGATATGGCTGATCATTATGGGTCAAGTGAAATTATTGCAGGAATCTGCAAAAACAATCACCCTAACCGTGATTCCATTAAACTACTTACAAAGTGGGTTCCAAAACCAGGGCCTATTGATAAAAAGACGGTTTACAAAGCCGTGAAGAATGCTCTTGAAAGAATGAATCAAAAAAGTATTGATTTATTACAGTTTCATACATGGACCTACACTAACCCATATTGGATAGATGCACTTATATATTTGAAAGATTTAAAGGAAGAAGGACTTATTAAAAATATTGGTGTTACAAACTTTGACGCTAAACACTTAAGAATTGCCTGCGCTACAGGTATTCCGATTGTTAGTAATCAGATTTCACATTCAATAGTCGACCAGAGAGCTAAAGGTAAAATGAAAGCAGTTTGCGATCAATATAGCGTTCGTTTGTTAGCATACGGAACTGTTCTTGGCGGATTTTTATCCAAGCGATGGCTAGGTTCTCATGATCCAAAAGAAGAAGAATTAAAGACTTGGTCCCAAATGAAATATTATAGATTTATTAAGGCATCAGGAGGATGGAAACCATTCCAAAATTTACTGACTACTCTCAATGAAATATCCCTAAAACATAAAACCTCTATAGCTAATATTGCAAGTAAATTTGTATTAAATAATAAGAATGTTTCTTCAGTTATTATTGGAGCTAGAATTGGAGAAAGTTCTCATATTGAGGACCACAAAAATTTACTAGATATTTTTTTAGATAAGGATGATACAAATAAAATTGAAGAAGTAATTGAAATCTTGAAGCCAATTCCTGGAGATTGTGGAGATGAGTATCGTACACCTCCTTTTTTAACAGCTTCTGGTGATTTAAGCCATCATTTGGAAAATATACCAAGCGTATTTAAAGAAATAAAAGCATCAAAAAACAGATTCCATGTATTTAGTGGTACAGAGTGGGAGTCCCTAGCAGGTTATAGCCGTGCAGTAAAGAAAGGAAAATCTATTTTCGTTTCGGGAACAACAGCTACACATCGAAATATGATAATAGGAGGTAATGATGTTATTGCACAAACACATTTTGTGATTGACAAATTAGAATCTGCAATCACTTCTTTGGGAGGAAAATTAGAAAATGTTATCCGAACAAGAGTTTTTGTTAACAATATAAATGACTGGGAAGCTGTAGCGAAGGTACACGGAGAAAGATTCAAAAACATCAACCCTGCTAACACTCTTGTTGAATCTAAACTTGTAGGTGATGGATATAAAGTCGAAATAGAGGCAGAGGCGGTTTTGGATTAAACTGTTAATTTAATTCCTTTATTTTTTTGCTTTTAAAATCTATAATATCCTCTTCAATTTCATCTATCAATTCTTTGGCCATAGAAAGTAAAGACTCATCTTGAGTTGAAGGTTTTCTTAATCGAGCTCTAGAAACCTTGATCGTATTATTTAACACTGAGTAAGCAGTAATTTTATTACTTTTCCATGCCCCCAATTGTCGATTTTCTAACTGCTCTCTTGCTTTTAGTTGAATTTTTCTGATTTCAATAAGTAACTGTTTTTTTCTTTTTTCTGAAAATGAACTTGCTTCAATAATTTTAATAAATCTGTCTAGTTCATTCAAGATATTAGTGAGTCGTTTTACTTGTTTTACAACTTTTTTCTGAAAGGAAAATAATTTTTCATCTACACTTTTATCTAATTCAAATCTAGGATCTGGGATTACTTTGATTTCACTTTGGATTGTTTCATTTTTATAGTTTAATTCGGCTGTATATAATCCAGGTAGAACAGGTATACCTCTTGATTCTTCGCTCAACCAAGAGCCTGGGAGTGCAACCATTTTTTCATCTAATTTCCAAACCAGATAATTTAGACCTTCATCTAAATTATTTTTGACTAATCTTTGAATAGGTTGATTTTTGTCATTTTTAATTGTTGCAAAAATGGAATCATTATCAAAAACTTTGTCATTTAAATAAAAGGGAATTTGGACCTTTTGAAACTCCCTGTTTTCTCCCTCATATGTTGTATGAAATCCCGTCCAAATATTTCCAGGAGGCGCTATGAAAATTCCCTTCACTTGTACTGCTGGATTTTTAGATAGAGCAATAATTTTGCTTTTCGAGTTCTTATTTATAATATCGCGTAAGCTTAGTAAATCATCTAATACCCAAATGGCTCTTCCAAAAGTACCAATAACAAGAGCAGATTCATTTTCCTGAATAACAAGATCCATTGTGGATACTGACGGGAATCCATTTTTGAATTGTACCCAGTTATTGCCCTCGTCAATGCTAATCCATAAACCATTTTCAGTACCTAAAAAAAGAAGTTTTTTTTCAATTGGATCTTGAATGAAAGATAAACTATATCCTTTAATATTTTTTCCATCTAGTACAGACTCCCAATTTTTACCATAGTCTGACGTTTTAAACAAATAAGAATTATAGTCTCCTTTTCTGTAATTATTTACTACCACCCAAGCCGTACCTTTTTCGTATCTAGAAGCATGAATTCTAGCAATCCAGGCCTCATTGGGAAGACTTTTAATTTTTGATGTTAAATTTTCCCAAGTTCTACCACCGTTTTTAGTAAGTTGTACTTGACCATCGTCTGTGCCTACCCAAATTATATTTTCATCTAAATGAGATGGAGCAATAGACAGAATACTGGTGTAATTTTCTGCTCCAGATATGTCAAGAGTTAGTCCTCCATAATCACTTTTTTGGTATTCACTTTTATTTGTAGTTAAGTCAGGAGATATTGTTTCCCAATTAGCCCCTTTATCTTTAGATTTATGTAAAAATTGTGAACCGTAATAAATTCCGTTATTATCAAACGGATCTTTTGCAAAACCCGCATTCCAGTTGAATCTAAGGGGAGTTTTTACATCTTTTGCATTAGGAGAAACACTTTGATAGTATCCGGTTATTTTGTCATATCGATACAAGTCGCCATTCTGTGATGTACCGTAACCAAAACGAGAGTTATCTTTGTCTGGGGAAATATAAAAGCCGTCACCCCCTACTAGATACTGCCAGTAAAGAGTTCGAATTCCCCCTCTCTTCCAAGTGTAAGCCGGACCAGCCCAATTCCCATTGTCTTGCATCCCTCCGTAAACATTAAATGGAGTATCGTAATCAACATTAATTTGGTAAAATTGAGCTACAGGAATGGTTTCAGGGAAATACCAACTTTTCCCGTGATCTCTTGTAATTCCAAGGCCACCATCTCCACCAATAATAAAATTTGTTGGATCTTTAGGATTAATCCAAATAGAGTGAAAATCCGCATGTATTCCTTTAGTTTCATCAGCTGGTATCATTGGTATAGAATCGAAGGTTTTTCCTCCATCATAGCTAACAGTTAAAGGCTGATAAATATTATAGACCCTTTCTTGATCCTTAGAATCAACTTCCAAGTCTTGAAAATAAAAAGGTCTGTTATTTGTAAATTTTGGGTTATCATTTATTTTAATCCAGTATTTCCCTCCATCATCACTTCTATATATAGCATTTTTTTTTGCCTCTATTTTAGCATAAATCCTATTAGGATTACTTGGAGCTATTGCTATTCCAATTCTACCAAGATCTCCTTTAGGTAGACCATTTTCGTGACCAATTTTTCTCCACGTAGCCCCCGCGTCTTCACTTGTGAATAAACCTGAGCCTGGTCCACCGGAAGTAAAATAATATGGTGTCCTTTGATGATCATACATAGCAGCAAACAGCTTTTTTGGATTTTTAGGATCCATAACCAAATCGGCAACTCCTGATGAGCTGTTAGTATAAAGAATTTGTTTCCAATTTTTACCTCCATTGGATGTTTTGTATAAACCGCGATGCGAATTTTTTGTAAACGGATCCCCCATAGCTCCAACATAAATTACGTCCTCATTTGTAGGATGGATTATAATTCTATGTATTGTCTTAGTTTTTTCTAGCCCCATTGGAACCCAACTTTTCCCTGCATTTCCTGATTTAAATATCCCCATTCCTAAATTCATAGAATTTCGAGGATTTCCCTCACCAGTTCCAACCCAAATCACACTTGAATTTGATTGCGAAATGGCAAGAGAACCAATATTCTGTGTGGGTTGTTCATCAAATATTGGAGTCCAGCTTGAACCCCCATTTTTAGATTTCCAAACCCCTCCCGAAGCTGCTCCAACATATATAATTTTTGCATTTTCATTTACGGCGTCAATGGTTGTAATTCGCCCACTCATGTTTGCCGGTCCAATATTTCTGATATTTAGATTTTTTATTTTATCAGTGTCAAGTTTTTGTGCTTTAATTGAGAAAGGAAAAAAAATTAATAAAATAAAAAAGCAACGTTTTACAAATAAATTAAAAGAGACCATATCACAATTTAGTTAAAAATTGATAATTTAGATTTTATCATTTAACCAAAACGAAATGATAAATTCAAATCTAAAAATAAAAACTTCAGAAGCGGTATTTTATTTATTGTGTTCCTTGTTTTTATTCTTTGCGAATGCTCAAGAAAAAAAGGATAAAGTAAACCATAATCTTATTGAACTATTTAAGGAGTGGAGGAATTTTGAAATACCACCACTAAAAGAGGGAGTCCCTGACTATTCCAAAAACACATTTGATGTTCGTTTTAAGGAATATAAAAAACTAAGAAATAAACTCGAGTCATTTTCTATTGATTTATGGCCAGTTCACAACCAAGTGGATTGGTATTTATTGTGGGCAGAAATGAACGGATATTTATTTAACTATAAAATCTTAAAACCCTGGGAAAGAGATCCAGCATTTTACAAATCAATTTGGACTTACAAGAGTGATGTTCCTGCACACGAAGGCCCTACTCCTCATTTTACTGTTGAGCTATGGCAATACAATTTCCCATTAAATAAAAAAGACAGAATTAAACTTCTTTCTTCTTTAGAATTGATTCCTAAGTTTAATAAACAAGCCAAAATAAACCTCACAGGAAATGCGAGGGATTTATGGATAGCTGGGATTAGAGATATTGAAAAACAAAGTCAAATTTTAGAGGACTTAAACTTAAAGCCGGGAGTAGCCAAAGACAAAAAACTGGTTATGCAAATTAAAAATGCAAAAGACTCCACAGATAATTTTGTAAAATGGCTTAAAAAAGAGGCTTTTAAAAAGAATGGCCCATCTGGAATTGGAAAAGAAAATTATACATGGTATCAGCAAAATGTTCACCTAGTTCCTATGACTTGGGAGGATGAGGTGTTTTTGTTGAAAAGGGAATTAGCAAGAGCTTGGTCGTCATTAAAATTAGAAGAACATCGAAACAGAAAATTACCTCAAATTAAACCTGCTGACTCACCATCTAGCTATAAAAAATTAGCTGAAAATGCCGCAAAGGAATTAATAAATTTTTTGGATCAAAATCAAATAGTGACGGTAAAAGAATACTTTTTAAGATCGCTACAACCACATTTAGGAGATTATATTCCAGCTGAAAAAAGAAATTTTTTTTGGATTACAGCGCACTTAGATCCAAAACCCCTTTTTTCTCATTTTTATCATTGGTTTGAACTTGAAAGAATGGAATTGGAACCTCATATAAATCCTATAAGGAAAAAAGCACTTCTTTATAATATTTTTGATTCTAGAAACGAGGGATTAGCAACCGCTGTAGAGGAATTTTTCATGCACGCAGGTCTATACGATGAAAATCCAAGAGCAAGAGAAATCGTATATATTTTAATTGCCCAGCGGGCTGCAAGAGGATTAGGATCTTTATATGCACATGCTAATATTATGAGTATGGAAGAAGCTGGTAAGATACACTCTGAATATACACCCAGGGGATGGATGAAGACCGAAAAAGAACTTTTACTTTTCGAGCAGCACCTTTATCTAAGACAACCCGGGTACGGGACAAGTTACATAACGGGTAAATATTTAATTGAAGAAATGATGATGGAAAATGCAAAAAGTGATGAAAGCAATTTTACAATAAAAAATTTTTTTGATTCCATAAATAGTATAGGCAATATTCCCGTGTCTCTTGGAAGTTGGGAAATGACGGGTAATTCAAATCAACTTAAAATAATAACTAATTCTTACCAGCCTTTAGATCGTTAAATATTATTTTTTAGTAAATGAAACTTTTATCCAGTAAATCTGAATCTTTATACTTTTTTCGCATTTCCTTTAAATCTTGTGTAAGCTTTTCTACAACTTTTTTATAATCGGGGCTATTATAAACATTGTTCATCTCGTCTGGATCTTTAATGCGATCGTACAATTCCCATTCATCTATATCATTGTAAAAATGAACTAGTTTGAACTCTTTACTTACTATACCGTAATGTCTTTTTACCATATGAACAGATGGATATTCATAATAATGATAATAAACTGCTTCTCTATTCCATTGATCAGATTCTCCTTTTAACAATGGAACAAGACTTTCACCCTGCATATCATCAGGAACATCAATCATGGCCGCTTCTAGAAAAGTTTGAGCAAAATCTAAGTTCTGAACCATTTCCTCGCTCGTAGTTCCAGGGTTAATAACATTAGGCCATTTAATTATTAAGGGAGTTTTAAAAGATTCATCATAGATAAATCGTTTATCAAACCA
>CEVS01017344.1_pt1 | contig 32241 bp, 35 predicted proteins | sample 361571 | NCBI WGS metagenome assembly CEVS01 (sample SAMEA2623850, study PRJEB7988) | marine metagenome | isolation source: saline water (ENVO:00002010), including | reverse complement strand
TTCTGGTGTTGGTTCTGGTGTTGGTTCCGGTGTTGGTTCTGGTGTTGAAGGCTCTAAAGTACTTCCATCTGGTTTGAATAGATACCATACTCCTCCGACTCCATTACCAGAAGCATCAGTATCAGAAGCATCGCCTGTGTATTGATAAGCTGGTTGATTATTTATAAGAATTTGGTTCTCTGAGTTTTTTGTAAATGTTGCAACATCTTCTACACCAACAAAATCAACAACTAGTTCTGAAATATCTCTATCAGTAGTCACATAAGGCCAGGATGAACCTTGATATGTACCAGTTCCATCTGTGCCATCTGGTGTATATGCATATACTGTTCTTAAGTTAGCTACTGCATTACCACCTGGTGTTGCGCTTGCACTCACTCCTGACATCTGTATTACGTCATAAGCATTTCCATCAACCGTGACTGACAACAATGAAGCTGTTAAAGGTGCCGGTGTTGGTTCTGGTGTTGGTTCTGGTGTTGGTGCCGGTGTTGGTGCTGGTGTTGGTGCTGGTGTTGGTACAGGATTTGGCGTTACACTACCGCCTCCACCACCACAAGCTACTAGTATTGCAGTTGATAAAACTGATACCGCTAAATTGATACTACTTTTTATACGCATAACTATTATTTTATCTTAATCTTGTTATCTAATAACCAATTAATTTTAAACAAGTTAAAAGGCATGAAATTGTAACATCCCAAGCTAGAAAATGTATATGTGTTATTTTGAACCATTGTTAAGATGGTGGGTCGTATAGGATTTGAACCTATGACCAACGGGTTAAAAGCCCGGTGCTCTACCAGCTGAGCTAACGACCCAACAATTTCACAGCGCTATTCTAGACTACTTAATGTCTCAGCGGAAGCTTTTGCCGCTGAACTTTCAGGAAATTCTTTTATTACATTTTCAAGTTGAGCTATTGCTCTAACATTGTTCCCTTGTTCTAAATATATAGTGCCAAGTTTAAATTTTGCCAATGGCACTTTCCAATGCGTTGGATAAAGGCCAACAAGCGTATTATAGTTTTGTGTTGCAACAGCAAGATTACCATTAGTCAAATTTATTTCGCCCATCCAAAAATAAGCTAAAGGAGTATTTTCAGAGTCATTATTAACTTGAACAAAAGTATTAAGTGCACTAAGTGCCTCATTAAGTCTTCCTTTTCTAATAAGCAAGATTGCCTGATCATAAGTATTTAAAACTTGTTCTGACTGCTCAATTAAAGGCTGAGATCTTTGTAAATCTTCAATTGACATTATTGAAGTTAGCTTTGCGTCTATGTTAGAAATTTTTTCAGCATTACTGGTTTGATAAAAATCTAACTGCGTTTGCATTACTTCTATTTCATTTCTAAGAATAGCTATTTCTTTTTCTAAAGATTGGATCTTTAAGTAAAGTTCTATAAATTCCTTATCTCCTGAATCTTGTGCCGGTAGATGGAAGCTTAAAGAAATGAAAATAAATAAAAAGCGCACTATTTTATAAAGAATAATTCAGCTCTTCTATTTTTAGCCCATGCATCTTCATTAGAGCTTGCATCAACCGGTACTTCTTCACCGTAACCGACAACTTCTATGTTGAAAGATGAAACGCCTGTAGCTGTTAAAAAATCTTCTACTGCTTTCGCTCTTCTTTCACTAAGAGCTAAGTTATATTCTCTAGTGCCCCTTTCATCTGCATGACCTTCAACTAACAATGTGTACATAGAATCTGCTTTCATTAATCTTGAAATTGTAAAAAGCTCTTCCAAGGATTCCTCTTTTAATGTGTCATCATCATAATCAAATAAAATTGTCACATAAGCTTCTCCAACCTCAACGTTGTTCAATGCTACTTCATTATCAGTATCTTTTTGTTTAGTAGCTGTTAAATCTACAGTTTTTGTTTCTTGCACATCTACCTTTTCAACAGGCGTTGATGAGCAAGCAAAAATAAAAAAAATCGAAAGTATTGAAATTAATATATTTTTCATAATTACCTTATAAATGGTGACCAAGCTGGTTCTTTTAATTCTCCGTATAAAGCCGGAAGCTTAAAACTTACTTTGCTGCTTATATTAACACCAGCAAGATAAGACAAACTTCCATCTTTTGTTGAATAGATTATAACATTGCCATTTGGAGCTATGCATGGACTTTCATCATTTTTAGTAGAAGTTAGGACTGATAATTCTCTTGAATTTAAATTTAAGCTAGCAATATTAAAGTCTGTTTGATTTCTGTGAACTAAAATAATTTCTGTTTTATTGAGATATGATGCCCTAGCATTATAGTTTCCTGTTGTAGTTAACCTTCGTTTTAATTTGGTTCTTATGTCAATTTCATAAATTTGAGGACTTCCAGATCTATCCGATGTAAAAATAATTTTTTTCCCATCTGGTGACCAGGCTGGTTCAGTATCGATTGCTAAATTCTCAGTAAGTCTATTTGTTTTCTTAGTTTTGAGGTCAATCACATAAATTTCTGAGTTTCCATCTTTGGTACTTGCAAATGCTAACTGCTTATTATTTGGTGACCATGCAGGCGAACTAACTGAGGATTTCGAACTTATAATTAATTCTCTTTGGCCTGATGCAAGGTTTTGAGTGAAAACTTGAGCTCTATTATTCTCAAATGAAACATATGCAATCTGTTCTGCATTACTTGACCAAGCTGGTGAAATAATTGGGCTATTTGATTTTAGTAGCACTTGCTCATTAAACCCATCTGCATCACTAATAATTAATCTATGTATATTCGACGTTTTAGTGACATACATTAATTTCGTAGAAGAAATACCTTCGATGCCATAAAAGAATTTATAAACACCATCAGAAACATAATGACTAGATTGTCTTAGACTGTCTGGCAACCCAAGCACTCTTCTTTTATCCTCAGTATCGTTATAACTTATATCAAAAATTGAATAGGAAATATCTAAATTATTTTCTTCGCTTTGCACATCAATAAAGACTATTGAATCCACATCTAGAAGAAGCCAATCTCTTTGTATAACTTCATCTTCATTGGATGGAATGCTCAGTAATTCATCATTTGCAACAACATCAAATTCGCCTGTTCTTAATAGATCATTACGAACTATTTCTACAATCTCTTGACCTGCTAACGAATTATTATTTTTCTCGAGTATTGCTATTTTTATAGGCTTGCTTGCACTTTCAGTAATCTCGAGAACGAGATCTGCATGAAAATTTAAAGAGAAAACTATTAATGCTAAAATTTTTTTCATTCTGGCTTAAACCTCAAAGTAAAGTCAGCAAAATAAGTGCGAAATGTTTCATCATCGACATTCCTTATGTCCTTAATTTGCTTATATTTTCTAATAGCAGTTAAGGCAGCTCTATCAAATGTTTGATTTCCGCTAGACCTTTTCAATTCAATACTCTCAATTATTCCAATTCTATTAAGCTTCAGGTTGAAATCAACAAACATTCCTTTTGAAATATTATTTGGTCTTACCCAAAGTCCCTCTATGTCTTTGATAACTTTGGAGCTAATTTGTTCAACAATGCCAAATTTATAACTATTCTCTTTTTTTAATTCTTCTTCTTTGAGATATTCGTCCAAATTCTCTATCTCTTTTCTTTTCTCTCTAGGCTCTATATTTACTTGTTCGATATTTTCATTTTTTGTTTTTGGTTTTGTAGTTTTGAGTTTTTTTGGCTCAACTTCTTCATCTATTTCGCTCTCTAAAAAATTTACGTTAGTTATTTTTCTTTTCAAAGCGTCATTTTTTTCTAAAGAAAAGGCGCTGTAACCAAAAAAAATTCCTATATGAACGACAATAGAAAAGAATAGTGCTGTTAACCACCTAATCATGGTTGTGTTGCTAATGAAAAGTTATTTGCTCCATTTGCTTGTAATACGCTTAGAAGCTCAGCTATAGACTGATATGAGGTATTCTGATCTCCCCTTATAATAATTTCTATATCAGGATTGGATTTTATAATTCTTGAAAATCTGTCTTCAATAAAACCCAAAGAAACCTGAACATTATCTCCATCTTCCTCGATAAAATAGTTACCATTCTCATTAACATCTATTACAAAAGGCTGAGTATTTTCTAACTCAATTTCTTCAGCTGGAGTATTAGGAAGATTGATATCCAATCCTTGAACAGCTAATGGTGCTACGACCATAAAAATCACTAATAAAACAAGCATTATGTCTACGTAAGGCACAACATTTATTTCATTAATTACTTTTGTTGATCTGCTTCTTTTTTCTAGGAGCATAAAATTATTTTTTACTTATTTGGATAATTAATTGTTCTGCAAAAGCTAAGGAACCATTAATTAAATTATCTAATTTTTTTGAAAATTGGTTATAAGCAATTAAAGCTGGTATTGCTGCTAACAAACCTACAGCTGTAGCAACTAGTGCTTCAGAGATACCTGGAGCAACAGAACTTAACGTTAATTGTGCAGTAGTAGATAATCCTTGAAATGCATTAATTATCCCAATAACAGTCCCCAATAAGCCGATGTATGGTGCACTAGAGCTGATAGTAGCCAATAAAGATAAATTTTTTGAAAGCCTTTCTTCCTCTCTATTAACTATCACTCTAATTAGCCTTTCAGTTGAATCAATATTGTCTGAGATGCCTTTCTTAGAATTTAAACTGTCATAAGTTGAAACAAAAATTAGCTCTGATGTTTCTAAATCATTTAGATCTTTTTCTTTTAAAGACATGTAAAGAGATTCTATTTTTTCCCCTTCCCAAAACCTGTCCTCTAGCTCATGTGAAACATCTGTAGATCTTGATAGTGTGAAATATTTTTCGAATATTAATACCCAAGACGTAATTGATGCAATTACAAGGATTCCCAGAATTATTTGGACTGGCAAAGATGCCTGAAATAATAGTTCTAATGCATCAAAATCCATTACTTATGCCCCTCTAGATCCTCTTCATATTTTTTACTAATCAAATAAGTAAAGCTCTCCCAATTTAAATCTACAACTTTAGATTTATCGGAAAAATCTCCATTAAGATTCTTCATCATAATTCTTACCCTTATTGGCTTATTATCAAACTTATAGATAAGTGCAGGGAATTCTCCTTCTCTTGTGACACCTAAAACTTGCTCCCACCAAGCCGTAGCAGGTTCGAAGCCTTTTTTATATGCTTTACACTCTATATTCCACCTTCCTAACTTGAGGTCTGGATGATTTTTTTCTTGGTACTGACTCAGTATTCTTCTAACAGGTTTCGCTAGATTAAGGTCTTCTTGCAGTTTCTTAGCGATTTTTCTTTCAAAATCATGGCCTTTTTTTCGTTGATTTATTGTCATGATGTAAAAACTGATTGATCTAGGTCAGCATTTGTAAAAACTTCCTGAACATCATCTAAATCTTCAATAGCATCCGTTAATTTCATATTTTTTTCTGATTGCTCTGCATCTAGTGTTATGTTTGTTTCAGTTTCCATCACAATTTCTGAAGCCTCAACCTTAAAACTACCTAACTCTAACTTTTCTTTCAAGTTTGATAAGTCTTTGGGGTCACAAACTAGTTCTGTCTTACTTTCATCAAGCTCATTTATGTCATCAGCACCATTTTCTGCAGCAATGTCATATAACTTCTCATCAGATAAGTCTGCATCAACTAATATTTTTCCTTTGGCTTCGAAAAGGTATGCAACGCTTCCAGACGTTCCTAAATTACCACCATATTTTGTAAATGCATGTCTTATTTCTGAAACAGTTCTATTTTTATTATCAGTTAATGTTTTAATGAAAACTGCTACACCTCCTGGTGCGTAACCTTCATAAATTACTTCCTCTAAATTCTGACCTTCTTGACCACCAGCACCTCTCTGTATTGCCCTATTAATTGTATCTTTCGTCATATTGGCTGATAGAGCTTTATCATATGCCAACCTTAATCGTGGATTATCCTCAACGATTCCACCACCGTCTTTTGCAGCTACTGTTAATTCTCTTATGATTTTTGTGAAAACTGCGCCACGTTTGGCATCCTGTCTAGCTTTTCTGTGTTTTATGTTCGCCCATTTTGAATGACCAGCCATTTCAGTCCTCCTTTTTTGAGATATGAAGCTCATCTAGACTCTCATCTCTAACTGAACCGGGTGCTTCTGTCAGCAAGCAGACTGCCGACTGCGTTTTAGGAAATGCGATTACATCCCTTATTGATTCTGCTCCGACCATAAGCATTGCTAGCCTATCTAGACCAAAAGCTATTCCACCATGAGGTGGGCAACCTGATGTTAAAGTCTTTAAGAAGAAACCAAATTTTTGCTGTGCTTCTGTTTGAGATAAACCAAGTAAATCAAAAACCTTTTCTTGCATATCTTTTTTATGTATTCTGATTGATCCGCCGCCAATTTCTATACCATTTATAACCATATCGTATGCTTTTGAGTTTATTTCTAGTGGTTTTAGCTTGTCTAATTCTTCAACGTTTGATTCAACTGGTGACGTAAAAGGATGGTGTAATGATGTAAGAGAGCCATCAGAAGCTTCTTCAAACATTGGAAAATCTGTTACCCAGCATGCTACATAACCTTCCTCGGTAAGTCCTAGGTCATCTCCCAATTTAGTAATTAATCTACTCATATAATCGTTAACAATTTTTGCTTTTCCTGCTCCAAAAAAAATAAGATCACCCTTTTTGACATCTAAATTTGACAAAATATTTGTCAAACATTCCTCTGAGAGATATTTAAGAATTGGTGATGAAAGACTAGATGAATCTTCACCCTCTACCCTTATATAAGCTAGGCCTTTAGCACCAAATTCTTTAACAAAATCTGTGTATCTATCAATTTGACCTCTTCCAATCTTTTCGCCTTCTGGTACAACAAGTGCTGCAATTCTTGAATTATCGTCATTTGCAGGATCAGAAAATACTTTAAATTCCTCTCCCTTAAAAATATCTGATAACTCAACTAATTTTAGAGGGTTTCTTAGATCTGGTTTGTCACAGCCATATTCTTCCATTGCTAAGTGCCATTTTATCTTTGAGACAGAACCCAAATCCACATCCAATATTTTTTTGAATGCTGAAACAATCATTTCTTCAGCAAGCTGCATCACATCCTCTTCATTAACAAAAGATGCTTCTATATCAATTTGTGAAAATTCAGGCTGCCTATCAGCCCTGAGATCTTCATCTCTAAAGCATCTAGCTATCTGATAATATCTATCAAAGCCTGAAATCATAAGCATTTGCTTAAATAATTGAGGAGATTGAGGCAAAGCAAAGAAATTACCTGGGCTAGTCCTGCTTGGGACTAGATAATCTCTTGCCCCCTCCGGTGTTGCTTTCGTCAAGATTGGAGTTTCTATATCTACAAAATTATTGTTTTCTAAGTAATCTCTGATTGATTTAGTCAACTGAGATTTGAGTCGTAAATTGTTTTGCATCTCAGGCCTTCGCAAATCGAGTGTTCTATTTTTTAACCTTACATCCTCACCAACATCTGATGACTGATCTAAGGGAAAAGCAGGTGTATCAGCAGTATTTAGTAATTCTATTGAAGTACTCTTAATTTCTATTTCTCCGGTTGTAAGCTGTTCATTTTGTGAATCTTCGGGCCTACCCTCAACCAATCCTACCGCTTTAATTACATATTCTGATCTTATTTCATCAGCGATTTTAAATGCTTGCTCATTCTCTGGGTTTACAACAACTTGTACGATGCCAGTTGTATCCCTTACATCTAAAAATATTACACCCCCATGATCTCGTCTGCGATGAATCCAGCCACAAATTGAAACTTCATTATTAAGATGGTCTTTATTTAGCTTTCCGCAATGATGTGTTCTCATTATTTAGTCATTATCCTTTTTATTATTAGTAGTATGGAGATTCTTTTTATTATTATCTTTAAAATCTGTCTCGTACCAACCACTCCCTTTTAATCTAAACCCAGGAGCAGATAGTAATTTTACCACTTTAGTTGATTTGTTACATTTAATGCATTCTTTTAAAGCTTTTTCATTCATTTTTTGAAAAACTTCAAAATTAGAATTACATACTTCGCAATAATACTCGTAAATAGGCATATTCCTTATTAAATTACCATATAATTAATCTTGGAGATTATAGTGTATTTCTCAAAATTATTCGTCCCTACAAGCAAGCAAGATCCCTCTGATGCAGAATTAATAAGCCATAAGTTAATGATAAGAAGTGGCATGATTAAAAAAACTGCTGCAGGCATCTACAACTGGCTACCAATTGGACTTAATGTTCTAAAGAAAGTGGAGAATATTGTGCGCAAAAACCTAAATAATTTTGGTGCCCAAGAAATTCTTATGCCTATGGTTCAGCCAGCAGAACTTTGGAAAGAATCAGAAAGATATGATCAATATGGTAAAGAATTACTTAAATTTAAAGATAGATCAGAAAGAGACTTTGTTTTAGGTCCTACACATGAAGAGATTATGTGTGAAATATTCAGAAGCTACCCTGTAAGCTACAAAGAATTACCAATAAACATGTATCAAATACAAACAAAATTTAGAGATGAGATACGGCCTAGATTTGGAGTAATGAGATCAAGAGAATTTCTAATGAAAGATGCTTACAGTTTTGATATAGATGCAAAGGGAATGGAACAAAGTTATAAAAACATGAAAAATGCGTACATAAGTACTTTTGATGAAATAGGCTTAGATTACCGCATTGTAAAAGCTGATGCTGGAAATATAGGGGGAGATGTCAGTGAAGAGTTCCATATCATTGCGGATTCTGGAGAAGATCTGTTGGCCATTAGTGACTCGAGTGAATTTGCAGCAAATGTTGAAGTGCTCGAATATGAAAATGACCCTAGTGAACTTGATGGATCAGACTCTCCAGATGGGAAAGGGAAACTCCAAATTAAAAGAGGTATTGAAGTTGGACATATTTTTCAGTTAGGTCAGAAATATAGCGACAAAATGTCGACAACTCTTAAGGACTCATCAGGAAAAGATATCAACGTATTTATGGGTTGTTATGGTATTGGTGTATCAAGGATTGTTGCTGCCTCAATAGAGCAAAACCATGATGATAAAGGCATTATTTGGCCTTTTTCTATTGCTCCATATCATGTAAATGTGATTTGTTTGGATCCTTCTAAAGAGGAAGTTATGAAAGAGTGTAAAAGTGTTTATCAAATATTAAAAGATGCTGGTCATGATGTGATTCTTGATGATCGAGATATTCGAGCAGGCAATAAGTTTGCCGAAAATGAAATTCTAGGAATACCTTTTTCAATTATTATTGGCCCTAGAAATTTTGCTAACAGTAAATATGAATTTGTATCTAGAAAAGCAAATGAAAAAAATGAATTTAATATAGATGAAATCAAACAAATCTTAGAGGAAGAAAGATGATTAGATTTTTTACATCAATTGGCGGTTTTTTATTAGGATCACTTTTATTTGCATTTTTAATGATCATAGCTTTTAACCCAAATTTTTTTGCAGAAAAAGCATTGAAAGATTTTGCTAAAGACTTAGCCACTCCTGCTACAAATAGTCTTGATAGGTTTCTGGATGAATCGGTCTTGAAACCAATATTGAATAACCCAGAAACACTTACAGGTCTAGGGTTACATCAGCTTGATTTTCTGACTAATCATAATGAAAAACTTGATGATTACTCAGTAGAAAAAGCAGAAGAGAATCATGAAGAATTTTTAAAATATTATTCAAAATTAAATAGTTTTGATGAAGCAAAACTGCCAGATTCAGCAAAACTTAATTTACAGGTTGCTAAATTTTCTGCGGGAATTGAGAAAAGGGGTTTTGAAAAATTTAGATATTTTATGGGTCCTTTCATTCAGTTTTATGGAAGTCATCTGCATTTTGTAAATTTTATTACTGATACTCATAGGCTTGAAAATGAAAATGATGCTTCTGATTACATAAAAAGAATTAATGAGATACCACGTGTAATTGATGAGCTTATGGTTTTTGAAGAAAGAAGAGCTAATGCAGGCATTTACTCTCCAAAGTTCGTTTATGAAAAAACTCTAAATCAGCTAACTTCTTTAATTGAGACACCCAAAGATGATCATCCACTTTATTTAAGTTTTTTAGAAGGTATAAAAAAAATTGACATTAGTGATGATAAAAAAGAGGAAATGATCGTCAATCTTGAAGATTCTATAAAGCTTTTTAAATCTTCTTATGCAAAATTAAAAAACTTAGTTGAAAAAAACTCTCTAGCAGCAAGAGAATTTGATGGAGTTTGGAGCCTTCCTAATGGTGAAGACTACTATAAACATAGACTGCAAATTTATACTACTACCGATCTAACAGCTGACGAGATTCATAATCTAGGACTTGAGTTGGTAGAGGAAATTCAATCAGAAATTAAAGATATTCTTGCTAATGAAGGTTATGACGTAAGAACGCCTTTAGCTGAATTATTTGTTGAGCTTAACAGTGATCCAAGATTCTTATTTGAGGATTCAGATAAAGGTAGGGAAGCAATCCTTGATGAATATAGAAGGATAAATGAAGAGACTTATGAAATACTTCCTGATTATTTTAATGAATTGCCTCAGGCAAAAGTTATTGTTAAAAGAATACCTATTTTCTCAGAAAAGAGTGCAGCAGGTGGTTATTATCAAGGATCATCACTTGATGGTTCGAGACCAGCAGCTTGGTATGCAAATTTGTATGATATAAATGCAACACAAACATTTAAAATGCCTGCTTTATCTTTTCATGAAGCAGTTCCAGGACACCATTTACAAATAGCACTAAATCAAGAAAATGAAAATCAAACTTTATGGAATAAATTTGGCTATAGCACTTCAGCTTTTACTGAAGGGTGGGCTCTATATGCTGAAAGATTATCTGTTGAAGCAGGCTTAATTAAAGACCCATATGAAATGATTGGTTCATTGCAATCTGAGCTATTCAGAGCTGCAAGACTAGTTGTTGATACAGGTCTGCATGCAAAAAAATGGACTAGAGAAGAAGCAATACAATATATGATGGATAATGCTGGTGAAGTAAGAAGTGAATCAGAATCAGAGATAGAAAGATATATTGTATGGCCAGGTCAAGCTACCTCTTACATGATAGGAAGAATAAAGATTTTAGAATTAAGAGAGAGAGCAAAAAAAGAACTAGGAAATAGATTTGATATTAAAGATTTCCATTCTGTTGTTCTAATGAACGGTGTGTTGCCCCTAACTGTGTTAGAGGCACTTGTTGATGACTATATACAAGAGAATAGCTAGTCTTCTAAAACTAAACTTTCTATCTCATCAAGAATTTTAGGATTCTCTTTTAAGAAATCTGAAGTCTTAGCTATACCTTGACCAATTTTGTCACCTTTATAACTGTACCAAGCTCCAGCCTTTTCGATAATTCCTTTTTTAACAGCATGTTCGATAATTTCAGCATTTTTATTAATGCCTTTGCCATATAAAATTTGGAATTCCACTACTTTGAATGGAGGAGCCATTTTATTTTTAACGACTTTTACTCTTGTTTCATTACCTACAACTTCATCACCATCTTTAATTGCTCCAATCCTTCTGATATCTAATCTTACGCTTGAGTAAAATTTAAGAGCATTTCCACCTGTAGTTGTCTCAGGGCTTCCGAACATCACTCCAATTTTCATTCTTATCTGGTTAATAAAAATTACCAAAGTATTGGATTTCTGAATGCTACCTGTGATTTTTCGTAGGGCTTGAGACATGAGTCTTGCTTGAAGACCAACATGTGAGTCCCCCATGTCGCCTTCTAACTCTGCTCTTGGCACTAATGCAGCTACACTATCAACAACAATTACATCAAGGCTTCCACTTTTAACAAGCATATCTGTAACTTCTAATGCTTGTTCGCCAGTGTCAGGTTGGGATAGCAACAATTCATCTATATCAACCCCTAAAGCTTTTGCATATTCAGGATCAAGAGCATGTTCAGCATCTATGAAGGCTGCACTTCCTCCTGCTTTTTGGCACTCTGCAATAATTTGTAAAGTAAGTGTAGTTTTACCAGAGGATTCTGGACCATATATCTCGCAGACTCTACCTTTCGGAAGCCCACCAATGCCTAAAGCTTTATCAAGGCCAAAAGATCCAGTAGGAATAGAAGGAACTTCAACAGTTTCTCTTGTTCCCAATTTCATAATTGTTCCTTTTCCAAATTGGCTTTCAATTTGTTTAAGTGCTGTATCGAGTGATTGTTTTTTTGTATCTGCCATTTTTTATCCTATAGTGTATATATATACAGTATTAGATCATATATTAATTATATAGTCTAGGTAATTATAAATTTTTTAACTTTTAATAATTAATTGCAACCCTATTAATAAAGTAAAATACTTATATGGCTTTTATTGTTACAGAATCATGCATTGAATGTAAGCACACTGATTGTGTTGAAGTCTGTCCAGTTGATTGCTTTTATGAAGGGGAGAACTTTCTTGTTATTAATCCTGATGAATGTATAGATTGCGGTTTATGTGAGCCTGAATGTCCTGTAGACGCTATTTATGCAGAGGATGAATTACCACCAGATCAGATACCATTTATAGAAATTAATGAGAGACTTTCTCAGGAATGGCCTAATATCTCAGAAAAAAAAGAAGCATTACCTGATGCTAAAAAATATGCTGAAGAAAAAGATAAATTAAATTTATTGAAAGAAAATTAGTTTAAATGTACCCAGACAGCTGGAACTGAACCAAATATCAAACCTGAAAAAAAGACTTTTGTTTGAACCTCATTATTTTTGAATTGATTTAAAATCTGTTTCGGTACTATCAAAAAAGATATTCCTATTCCGAGAATGAATGGCATTAAAGAGTAAAAGTCTAGTTCTTTTATGCTAACAATTATGCTCTCATAAACACCAAGAATAACCATAACTAAAGATCCGGAAATTCCTGGTAATAGAAAGGCTGTAAAGGCCAAAAGACCAGAAATTAATAGTAAAACAAAGTTATTAAAATCTAATTGAATGATAGATAAAGCAATTATTAAAGCTATAAAGATCCCAAAGGTAAAAGTTAGCAAATAACTTATAGATTCTTTAAAAGACTGATCAAAGAAACAGTTTTTAATTACTGCTATGACCATCACAAAAGAAAGAAATAATTTGAAGAAAAATAAGTAGGTACTCATAAGGTAATCAATAGCAAATGCTGAAAGATAAATTGAAATTGACATGCCAATTAATAATGGTGCAATGAAATTAATATCAATTTCTTTAAAAAATAGTTTTATTCCTGAGTTTAATTTAATTGGATTTATAGAATTCAAGAAGGAAATAAAACCTTTATAAACATTGAATAAGCCAGCAATCGTAGCTCCAGATATACCAGGAGTTATTTCAGCAACTCCCATGAAGAATCCTGCTATAAATCTGTGAAAAAGTTTAGGCATTTGGTAATTTTCCACGTGCTTTTTTAAGATTAGTCATATCCCAAAATAGTGGAGTTACGGAAACATTCTTCTTCATAATAGCCTCAAAATCTGTGCCAGTTAGATCCCCATTTGGCTCACCAGATTTTCCAATTTTATAGCTTACTTTATTTTCATCACCATCAAATTCTGGTGCTAACGGTATGCCTCTACTTCCAAGCCGAGTAAAAGAGAAACCTTCTAACTCACTAAAAGGGAGATTAGGTATATTTACGTTGAAAACAACTCCATCATGCCCTTCATCTGAATAGTTTTCAATCACATAATTAAGCATTAATTCAGTAGACAACACAGCAGACTCATAATGCTCAAATGACTTTCCAGATATAGAGCTAGCAATTGGTGGGTATTTCAACTTTCTCCCTGTAAAAGCAGCACCCAATGTGCCAGAGTGAATTACATCATCGCCCATATTAGCGCCTTTATTAATACCAGATACGATGATATCAGGAACCTCTTTCATTATTGCCATGAGACCCATAAAGACACAGTCTGCAGGAGTACCATCAACTGAATAAATATTTTCATCTAATTTTTCAATCTCAACTGATGATCTAAGAGTGATTGCTGCAGCTTGGCCGCTTTTGTCATGTTTGGGAGCAATTAATGTTACTTTGTGATTCTCACTTAATTTTTCAAATAGGGCTCGTGTAATTTTTGAATCAATTCCGTCATCATTTGTTAATAAAATATTCATTTATTTAATGTTGTCACTACAAGACAAGCTGCTCCTTCATTTTTTCCAATAAAACCCATTTTTTCAGATGTTTTTGCCTTCAAACCAATATTAGCTTCAGATAAACCTGTAATCTCTGCAATACTTTTAATTATCTCATCTCGATGAGGAGTAAGTTTAGGTTCCTCAAGTATTACGATTATATCAACCTGTTTAATTGAATACCCTTTTTCCTTAATCATTTCATCAGTTAATTTATATAATTTCTTCCCTGAAGCATTTTTCCATTCCTCGGTATTCGGAAAATGAACACCTATGTCACCTAAACCTAGAGATCCAAGCATAGAATCAATGATGGCATGTAAGACTATATCTCCATCTGAATGAGCTGCAAAACTTAATCCACATGGTACTTTAAATCCACCAATCATCAAACCATCCCCTTCTTGAAATCTATGGCTATCAAAACCATTGCCAATTCTTTCTTCTGGTATATCTTCGGTGACAGTTATCTTTATATTTGATCTTTCACCAGGTAAAAATCTAATCTCACCACCCGCTCTTTCAATAGCCTCAGACTCATCTCCTGGTATAAAATCATCTTTTAAACATGATTCAATAGAATCTCTTAAAAAATCTGTTAAACAAATTTGTGGAGTTTGTGCTAAATAGAATTCATTTCTATCGACACTGCTTTTAACCGAGAGAGTTTCTAAATTTATTTTTTTTAGGGCTTCGTATACTGGTATTCCATAAATCAGAGCATCTTCTTTTTCATGGTTGAAATTATTAATTAAATTAAGAATCATATCAGGACTCACAAATGGTCTAACCACATCATGCACAATAACAAGGCTATCTGAAGAAATCAGCTTTAAACCTTCTAGAACTGACTCGGCTCTTGTAGCACCGCCACTAATAACTTGGATTCTTTCATTCTTTATAATTTCTAAATCTAAAATGTAAGTATCTTCTGAACTAACTGGAATTATAATTTTCTCAATTTCCTTAAGCCTTACGAAATGTTTTAGTGTTTTCTCAATAATAGTTTCGTTATTAATTTTAAAATATTGTTTTGGCGCATTTGAACTAAACCTAGTACCAGATCCAGCGGAAGGAATAATTGCATAAACTTTTTTATTCTGGTTCGTCATTTATATATTCTTCTTCCTCTTTAATAAGCCCTAAATTCTCTCTGGCTATATGTTCTACGTACTCATCATTATTCTTTAAAAGACTAATTTCCTCTTTCAAGGATTCATTTTCATCAGAAATTTCTATAAGTTCTTTTTCTTTCTTGCTTATTAGAGATTCAATTTTTTTATTTTCATTGAAGCTAAATTGCCCATATAGAATGTCATATGCAAGTGATGCAGAGACAATTATCATAAACAACAAAATTATAAATTTTAAAAATTTTTTTAATGAGCTCATGGGTAAAGCTCATCCTCTATGATAAGTAAACGATTGTATTTTGCAGTTCTATCAGATCGTGCTGGAGCTCCTGTTTTTATTTGTTTAGCATCCACAGCTACTGCTAAATCTGAAATAAAAGTATCTTCTGTTTCACCAGATCTATGAGATATAACTGTCCCGAAATTATTTTCTTTAGCTAGAGAAATAGTCCTCATAGTTTCTGATAATGTTCCAACTTGATTAAGTTTGATAAGAATAGAGTTCGCAGCATTCTCATCGATACCTTTTTTCAGTATTTCTTCTTGAGTTACAAAAATATCATCTCCAACTACCTGGAGATTATCATTAAGCTTTGTAAATTTTTTCCAAGAGCCCCAATCTCCCTCATCAAATGGATCCTCAATAGATTTGATTTCGTACTTTTTAGAAAGTTCTGTTATATATTCAACCATCTGATCACTAGAAAGTTTTTTTCCTTCACCAGCTAAATGATAAGAATTATCTTGATACAACTCAGATGCAGCACAATCTAAAGCAATAGAAATATCGTCCAAGTAAACTAAGCCTATTTCTTCTATTGAAGTTATTATTGTTTCCAAGACTTCTTCTGATCTTCCCAAGTTAGGAGCAAAGCCACCTTCATCACCAACTGAAATGCTATGGCCTTTGTCTGATAAATGTTTTTTAAGGTTCATGTAAACTTCGACTGATTTCATCAAACCTTCTTTAAATGGATATTTACTTGACGGAATTATCATAAACTCTTGAATATCTACATCATTATTTGCATGACAACCACCATTCATAATATTTAGCATTGGCACAGGTATAGACATTGAGGACTTATGTCCAGATATATTTCTATAAACGATATTTAAATATTCATACAGAGGAGTATTAAGTGAATTTGCAGCTGCCCTCGCACATGCTAATGAGATTGATAAGATTGCATTTGCACCAAGTTTTGATTTATTTTTTGTGCCATCAAGTTCAATTAATCTTTCATCAATAGCTTGCTGATCTTCAGGACTTATATCACTTAAAGATTTCAACACTGATTCTGCATTTGATGCTGCTTGAATTGTACCCAAACCTTGATATCGTGAATTATCTTTATCCCTTAACTCATGTGCTTCAAGTTTGCCTGTGGATGCTCCGCTTGGCACAAATGCAGTTCCAACACTACCATCTTCAAGAATAACTTTAGTGCATAAAGTCGGCCTACCTCTTGAATCAAGCACTTCAAAAGAAGTTATTTTTGCTATTTTCATTCTAGATGCTCTTCACAAATTCATCTAAAGCTATCACTCTTCCCATGAAACTATCTAGCTCTGATAGTTTTAGGGCACATGGACCATCACACTTAGCTTCATTAGGTTCTGGATGTGTCTCAAGAAAAAGTCCAGCAATATTCTGTGATATTCCTGCTTTAGCTAATTCATAAACATACTGGCCTCTTCCGCCTGTGCTTTTCTCAAGCATGCCTGGTTGTTGCAGAGAATGCGTAACATCAAAAAATACAGGATTACCCTCTTGCTTAAGAATTTGAAAATTAAGAGTATCAACAACAAGGTTGTTATATCCAAAAATATTTCCCCTTTCACATAAAATTACTTTTTCATTTCCAGCTGCATTACATTTTTTTACAGCATGAAACATTTCTTTGGCTGAGGAAAATTGAGGTTTCTTTATATTTATTATTTTATTTGTTTTTGATGCTGCAACAATTAAATCAGTTTGCCTGCATAAAAAAGCTGGTATTTGTATAACATCACAAACATCTGCAACAGATTTTGCCTGATCTGGTTCGTGAATATCTGTTATTAATGGCAGATCGAATCTATCTTTAACTTTTTGAAGGCTTTCGAGACCTTCATCTAAGCCTGGGCCTCTAAATGAATCTAATGACGAACGATTAGCTTTATCAAACGATGCTTTAAAAACATAATTGAAATCGTACTTTTCTGATATTTCTTTAAACTTTTCAGCTACCTGGAATAGCAGCTCATCTGATTCAATAACATTTACGCCACCGAATACCGTCAATTTATTATCGTTTGATATTTCTTTATTATTTATCTTCATTTTTTACCTCTTAATTTTACAGCTGTATTTATGAAATCATTGAATAATGGATGGCCTTTTTTTGGTTTGGATGTAAATTCTGGATGGAATTGGCAAGCAACAAACCATGGGTGGTTATCAAGCTCAATCATTTCTACAAGATTATGCATTTCAGATCTAGCAGAGATTATCAAACCTTTTTCTTCAAGCATTGGAACATATTCTGGGTTTACCTCATATCTGTGTCTATGTCTCTCGTAGATTGAGTTATTTTTATAAAGTTGTCTTGCAAGCGTGCCCTTTTTGAGTGAAGCTTTTTGAGCACCAAGTCTCATAGTGCCACCCTTATCTGATTTCTGATCTCTTTTCTCAATAGTTCCATCTTCATTTTTCCATTCAGTAACCAATGAGATAACATTATTTTTGGTATTTTTCTTAAACTCTGTACTATTAGCATCTTTAAGTTTCAGCATATTCCTTGCCATTTCAATAATTGCTATTTGCAAGCCTAAGCAAATGCCAAAATATGGTGTTTTTGTTTCTCTTGCATATTTGGCAGCCATTATCATGCCTTCAATACCTCTATCACCAAAACCTCCTGGAACTAATATTGCATCAGAACCCTTTAAAGACTTTTTATAATTTTTACTATCTAGTTCTTCTGAGTTCACAAATTTAATTTTTACTTTTGTATCGTTATGAATCCCTGCATGGTCTAATGCTTCTATTAAAGAAAAATAAGCATCTTTTAAATCTACATATTTACCAACAAACGAAACTTTAACTTCATTTGAAGGTTCTAGTTTCCTTTTTACTACCTTTTTCCATTCTCTTAAATTAGGCGGATTTTTTTCGAGTTGGAGTTTTGTTGTAAGAATATTATCTAAACCTTCTTTAGCTAAGAAAACTGGAGCTTGATAGATTGTTTCTAGGTTTGGTAATGAGATTACTGTGCCTTTAGGCATAGAGCAGAATAGACCAATCTTGTCTTTACTCTCATTAGTAAGCTCAAATTCTGATCTACAAATTAAAATATCTGGCTGCACACCTAAGCTTCTAAATTCTTTTACAGAGTGTTGTGTCGGTTTTGTTTTAAGTTCTCCCGCATTGGATAGGTACGGAACTAGAGTTAAATGCAAGTAGGCGGTTTGGAAACTTTTTAATTCTAGTCCCAACTGACGAATTGCTTCAATGAAAGACTGGCTTTCAATATCTCCAACAGTGCCTCCAATTTCAACAATTGCTATATCGCAATTATTTGATGCCTCAATAATTCTTCTTTTTATTTCATCAGTGATATGAGGAATAATCTGAACTGTTTTTCCGAGATACTCTCCCTTTCTTTCTTTTCTTAGTACTGAGTAATAAATTTTTCCTGCGGTAAAATTATTTTTTTTGGTGCAAGTGTTGTTTATAAAACGCTCATAATGCCCAAGATCTAGATCTGTTTCAGTGCCATCTTCTAGAACAAATACTTCACCATGCTGAAATGGGCTCATAGTCCCTGGATCAACGTTAAAATAAGGATCAAGTTTTATTACAGATACCTTATAACCTTTGGACTCTAGAATTGATCCTATGGAAGCTGAGGCGATTCCTTTCCCTAGAGATGAAACAACACCTCCCGTTACGAAAATAAACCGCGTATCTTTAAGCAAAACAAAATCCTTAAGCTATTCTAAATAATTTTTTGAGACTCTACCTGAGATATTAGCTAATAAGTTATAAGTAATTGTATTAAATTCCTCTGAAAGTTCACTAAGGTCTGAATCAAAGTCCCAAATTTTAACACAATCGCCAGTCTTGATAGTATTGTCTTGTTCAAGGTTAATCATAACTAAATCCATATTAGCTTTTCCTGCTGTTTTAAATTTTTTTCCATTAATCTTAACTGTTATTGGATTAGTAAAATATGGCAATCCATCACCATATCCAACTGGGATAGAGCCGATATAACAATCTTTTTCTGCAATCCATAAACCGTCATAACCTATCTTAGTGCCAGCTTTAACCGGTCTAATTGAAATAATCTGTGAGCTTAGTGAAGAAACGTTTTTTGTTCCGAATTCATTGTACTTACCACCATAGATAGCAATACCTGGCCTAACAATGTCATGGTGTGCTTCTGAAAAATTAAATATACCGCCAGAATTGACTAAACTTTTTTTGAATTGCAGAGATTTTGTTGTTTGAGAAAACACCTCTATCTGCTCTTTTGTTTGCTTATCATCCTTTATGCTTGATGCTGCAAGGTGAGACATCAAGATAATATCTTTTATCTCTAATTCTTTAACAATATTTAGTGCTTTATGGAATTCTTCTTGATCAAATCCAAGCCTATTCATCCCGGTATTAATTTTCAACCATATTCTTGAATCTTTTAAATTGAAGTTCGTAATGTTTTTCAACTGCCAGCTGGAATGCACTACAAAATCAAATTTATATTTTTCAATTAACTTATAGTCATTTTGTTCATGAACGCCTTGCAAAAGTAAAATTGGCTTATCGGTATATTTGCGGAGATCTAATGCTTCATCCAATGTGATTACTGAAAAGGATTCAACTTTATTTTCTATGGTTTTAGCTACTTCTGAAGCACTCAAACCATAACTGTTAGCTTTTACAACTGCTTGAATGTCAGCATTTGTATATTCTTTTATTACATCTATATTGTGATTGAGATTTGAAAGTTTAATCTTCAGTTCTGTCTTGCGCATAACTATTCATTATTTCAGGAGCAAGATTATCGAACCTTGTTAATTCATCTCTAAATGACAACAGAACCCTTTTTGTTGGTCCGTTCCTATGTTTAACTAAATTTAGTTCAGCTACAGCTTTCCATTCTTCATTTTTGTTATAGACCCAGTCTCTATAAAGCATAAAAATTAAGTCAGCGTCTTGCTCAATTGCACCAGAATCACGCAAATCAGACATTTGAGGTCGTTTATTAGGTCTTTGCTCAACTCCCCTATTTAGCTGCGATAACACAATAACAGGAGCTTTAACTTCTTTTGCTAAACCTTTAAGGGCTCGAGAGATATCGGATAATTCATTTACTCTATTCTCTGTCCTGCCTGGCATTTGCATAAGCTGTATATAGTCAATGACTACAAGACTTAAACCTCCTTTGTCTCTAAATTGCTTGGCTAGTCTTCTAGATTTTGCTCTTATTTCAACAGGCGAAATATTGGGAGTATCATCAATATAAATATCTAATTCTTTAAGTTTAGCCGACTGCTGAGCTATCTTCTCCCATTGCCTATCAGTTAAGTTTGCTGACTTAACATTTGATTGGGATATTCCTGCCATGGATGCCATCATTCTTGCTGTAAGTGATTGAGAAGACATCTCCAAACTAAAAACTGCTACACAACCATCCTCATTTTTTGCAATATTCTCTGCAATATTCATTGCTAATGAAGTTTTCCCCATACTTGGCCTACCTGCAATAACTATTAAATCTTCATCCTGAAGTCCTTGTGTGATTCCATCAACTGCCTTAAAGCCAGAAGATAAGCCAATTAGTTCACCTTGTTTTTTTGCAAGTTCATCAAGCCTATCTAAAGTTTGCCCAACGTACTCATCAATCTTTTTCAAAGAGTCTGTTTTTGATCTGTTTTCAGAGAGTTCAAAGATTTTAGTTTCAGCATCATTCAAGAGATCATCGCTTGTCTTTCCTTTTGGATCTTTTGCTGTATTTAATAATTCATTTAAGACTTTTCTAAGATTCCTATCAACAGATTGTTCTTTAACAGAATTGGCATAACTATCTGCATTAAATGCCGTTATTGGAATAGTTTGTAATTCCTTAAGATAATCAACACCACCGACTCTTTTGAGAGAATTTTTTCTATCTAAGAGCTTTGAGACAGTTATATGATCGGTAGCTTTGCCCTGGTCTGCTAATTCTTTAATGCATTCATAGATTTCTTTATGGACATCAGATTCAAAATCACCTGAGGTAATTAATGCATCTACTTCCGGATACTTCTCGACTGATAGTAGCAGCGAGCCTAAAACTGCTTGCTCTAATTCTGTGTTACTTGGCATTACGTTGGTTTTACTTCTATAGATATAGATTTAACTATTTCTGGATGAAGTTCAACGTTTATTGTAAATTCTCCGACCTCTTTTATAGGTCCGGACAACAAAATTATAGATGACTTAGTAATAAAATCGTGACCTTCTGCATGCATAGCGTCTAAAATCTCATTTACACCAACTGACCCAAAAAGCGTTCCACTTTCCTGAGCATTAGCAGATATAGTTAACTTAAGATCATTAAGATGAATTGCATTTGCTTCTGCAAGAGATAGTTCATCTTGAGCTTTTTTTAGATATTCTTCTTTCTTTTCTTCAAAATCTTTTATGTATTTATCAGTTGCAGGTAATGCTTTGTGATAAGGCAATAGAAAGTTACGTGCAAAGCCAGATTTAACATCGACAATATCACCAATATTTCCAAGATTTTTTATCTTGGTTACTAAAACTACTTTCATTTGTTTTCTTCGATTTTATGTTTGTCAGTGAATGGAAGTAGACCAAGCAACCTTGCTTTCTTTACTGCTTTTGTTAGTTTGCGCTGTTCTTTTGCGTTAAGTCTTGTATATCTTGAAGAGAGAATTTTTCCATTTTCAGATATAAAGCCTCTTAGAGTATCAGGATCTCTATAATCAATATTTACTTTTTTTTCTTCTGTCATTATTAGGCTAATTTTACAGTTAAATGTCTAAATACATTTTGGTCATATCTAAATTTTTCTTCGAGTAAATCTAGTGTTTCAGGCTCTACATTCACATCTAGATGAACATAGTTAGCATAATTCATGTTATTGATTGGGTAAGCAAGCTGTCTTTTCCCCAACAATTTTGTGTCAACTAAGTCACCTTTATTGTCAGAAATAAGTTTTTTTAGACCATCAATGAAATCATCAACTTCATCCATTGTATTGGGGTTTAAAAGAAGCATTAATTCGTATTTTTGCATCACAATTCAGTTCTTATCCATTCAAGCACTCGGGCTATAATACCCTTGCTTTGATTAAAGGTAAACTCTTTATCTTGTTCTAAAGCATAAAATTTAATCAGCCCCAACAGAGCACTAAATTCAGGTTTTAAAAGTTTTGCTGATTTTTCAGGCAAATTATTTTCTGGCATTCCTATTTTAAATAAATTTTTAGTAACTCTTTCCCCTAAATCAACCATTCCTTCGAGGTTTGCTGAACCTCCTGTTAGAACAAATCCTCCGGCAATATGATTTATTAGTCCATTTTCCTCTAAGGAACTTACGCAATGTCTTAATATCTTCGAAAATGAATGCTCTATTTGGCCAGCAAGTACTTTTCTTGAAATGGATTGATTGCTACCAGAAACCTTTATCTTGAGCATATCTTCAGTTGCAATATCTGAAAAAGCACACCCATATTTCTTTTTAATTTGCTCTGCATCACTTGAAGAAATATCTAATGACAACGCGATTGATTCTGTGACGTAATCCCCTGCATATGGTAGAACTTTGGAGAATAAGATTGAACCATTTTTATAAACTGAAATATCAGTTGTTCCAGCACCTATGTCAATTAAACATACACCTAATTTTTTTTGCTCTTCACTCAGAACTACTTCTGCAACCCCTAATTGATTAAAGTAAAAGCTAGTAACTGATAATGATTTTGAAGCTAGTCTGATACATTTTAAAATATTTTCTTTTGCATTCTTTGAAAAATGTATTAAATGCGATTTAGCCTCCAGCTTTATACCATTCATACCCAGCGGATTTTTAATGCCGTTTTGACCGTCAACTAAATATTCACAAGGTACAGCATATAAAAGAGTTTTGTCATTTGGTACTTTCATTGTTTTTGACATATTTAAAGCTTTTTCTATATCTCTAAAAGTTACCTCCCGATCTGTTATCTTCACCTGTCCTATTGAGTTCGTGCTAGATATTTCTTCACCCGACAGCCCAATATGTAATTCTTTTATTTTTTCGTTTGACTGACTTTCAATTTGGTTAATACAATCAAGTATTGCTTTTGCAGTAGAAGAAATATTTATTATTGAACCTCTTTTTATTCCTGAAGTCTCAACACTTGAGAAAGCTACAACTTCTGGAGTTGTGGTCTCATTTTTAATTAAAATAGCAGATATTTTTGATGTTCCCAGATCTAATAAGCAAATCATTTAACTATTTTTTAATACGTATCCTTGATGGTATCTTAAATCTAGAATAATTGGCTTTGAATCATTTTGTTCTAAATTTTTTGTAATCTTATTCAATTTTTCTAGACGATTATCTAAGTCTGTCTTACCAATGTAGGCATTAACTTTCTTAGTTTGTACTTCCCATCCTGATAACTCAGAATAATTAAGAGCAATAAGATCTGTAAGATATTTTTTAATAGTATTGGCCTGAGATATAGTTTTATTCGATATATCATTTTCTTTTATCGATAATTTTGGAATCTGAAGGGATGAGGGCATAAAAAATAGATCAAATTTATGATCAAAATAAAAATTCTTATTACTTCTAAATATTGGGTCTTTCAATACTAGGTTGTATGACAAGTCTTTCCTAGAATCTGTCTTAGAGAAAGCTTTAACCCAGTCTTTTGTTTTTACATAGGCACCTAAATTTCTTCCCTTATAAAGATTTATTTTTATGTCACTTACACATTCCATGCAATTCACACTCATTGAAATATTTGCAGAAATAATTTTTTTATCGTTTTTTAAAAAACCAAACATGTAGATAAAGCATGTAGATAAAAAAATGGTTAAAAGTATTTTATATTGAGTCTTCAATGATTCTTGTAATTAGTTCCTGATAATTTATGCCTGAAATTTTTGCTGCTAGTGGGAAAAGACTGTTTTCTGTAAATCCAGGGACAGTATTTATTTCAAGAACTCCAAAATCTTTTCCATTGAAGACAAAATCTACTCTTCCCCAAGTCTGACAACCATGTTGATAAAAAGCTTTTAATGCTATTTTTTGGAGTTCTTTCTTGATCTCTTTATCAACAACTTCAACTTTTTTTGTATTTTTACTTACATATTTAGCCTGATAGTCATAAAAGCCTTTATTATCATTTGCGATTATTTCTAATGGTTCGAGAGCCTCACCTTTTAAAATTCCAACTGTATATTCTGCCGTGTTGTATGCTTCCTCGATTATCACATCTTCTGAAAATTTTCTTGCTTCTTTTATTGCTTGATCTAATTGTTTAAAGCCTGTTACCTTAGATACTCCAAAGCTAGATCCATTGCTATTAGGTTTAACAAAAAAATTCTCTCTTGATAAAAAGAACTCATTTTTTAAATCTGGTTTCTTATTTTTACGTATTATTTTATAAGGAGGTGTGGGTATTTTATTTTTTTTCATTAAAGCTTTTGAAGAAATCTTATCCCAACAAAGTTTCGCAGAATCTTCACCTGAACCAGTGAACTTTATACCATTATCTGCTAAAAGTTTTTGAGTCTCTCCATCTTCTCCTCCCAAACCATGAACAGCAATAAATACAACTGTATCTTCTTTTATTGATTCTATTTTTAGATCTTTAATATTCAGAAGAGATGCGCAAAACTTTGATTGATCAATATTTTTTAATATACCTTCTGCACTTTGTGCGGAAATTTCATTTTCAACAGAGTCTCCTCCGAAAATAATTACAACATCTCTCATTTATATATAGCCAGTACTGAATTCGATATATCTACAATGTTTCCTGCACCCTGTGTAATTAGAATTTCTTCATCTCCCATCACAGAATCTAAATGCTTGCATATTTCTTTTAAATTTTTAGCAAAAAAAGCATTTCTTCCTTTATCTACTAAAGCATTCACAAATGCGTAAGCAGTAATGTTTTCTGGGTTTTGCTCGCCTGCTGAATAGATATCTAAAACAACTAAATTATCAACCTCGGATAAGCATTCTATAAATTCATCAAATAAAAAAATTGACCTGGAATACCTATGAGGTTGAAAAATCATTGAAATCTTCTTCTTTGGATTCGTGGCTTTTACAGCATCTATGGTGGCTTTTATCTCTGTTGGGTGATGCCCATAATCATCGATGAGTTTAACTCTATTTTTATTTATAATGATTTCTCCTTTATGCTCCATTCTTCTTGAAACACCACTAAAATTCATGAAGGATTCTTTGATAATTTTTATATTAATTCCTGCTTTTTGAGAAACGATGAATGCTGCTGTAGCATTTAGAGCATTATGACGGCCAGCTAATGCCAATTTAAAGCTAGTTTCTTTCCCAGTAGAATTCTTAACAATTACAAATTCTTGAAATACATCATTCTGTTTAAGTTCTTTAATGAAGTAATCAGCCTTTTTATCGAACCCATAGGAAATTTTTGGTCTTGAGAGTTTCTCATATACTGATTTTGATCTCTCACCATCAATACACATGATTGCATTACCATAGAAAGGAAGGTTTTCTAAAAATTGCAGAAAAGTAGAATCAAGTTTTTCTAAATCATTCGAATAGAAATCTAGATGATCATTATCTATATTTGTAACAATACTTATTTCTGGATTAAGGTGTAAAAATGAAGCATCGCTCTCATCAGCTTCTACAATTAAATATTCACTTGACCCTAAAATGCTCTTATTTTCTTGTCCTAATATTTTCCCCCCAATTATAAATGTTGGGTCTAATTTTGCTCTAATAAAAATATCAGCAATTAAGCTAGTTGTTGTAGTTTTGCCATGCGAACCAGCAACAGCAATACTTTGAAACCCTCTCATTAAACTTGATAGCATTTCTGCTCTGGGGATAAGTGTTGTATTTAAAGACTTTGCAGCCTTCATCTCAGGATTTGATTCACTAACTGCAGAAGAATATACAACCACATCAGCATCTCTAACATTCTTTTCATTATGACCAATAAAAATCTTTGCCCCGAGATTCTGAAGCCTACTTGTATTTTTATTTTTTACTAGATCGCTTCCACTTACATTAAATCCCTGATTTATAAGCATTTCTGCAATACCAACCATGCCAACGCCGCCTATACCTATAAAGTGGATTTTCTTAATGTTGCTTAATTTCATTTGCTATTTTTCTTGCAGATTCCAAGTGTATACTTTTCCTCATTTTTTTACTTAAATCTTGATGATTAAGACCATCAAATTCTCTTATAATTTTTAGAAAATTATCTTCATCGAATTCTTTTTCATTTAGAATTATTCCACCACCATCTTGGCATGCTATTTCTGCATTTTTTAACTGATGGTTATCTATAGAATCCGGTAAAGGAATAAATATTGCTGGCAAACCTAAGCTTTGAACTTCTGCAACAGTTGATGCCCCTGCTCTGCAAATAATAAACTTAGCTTTTGACATCACTTCCGGCATATTTTTAATAAATTCTAGATATTTAATATTTTTATTTGAAATGAAATTGTTATTGTTGCCAGTCTGAAAGATGACCTTTGTTTTTAAAGATAATTTTTCAAAAATATTTGGTAGGTTTTTATTGAAAAAGGAGGCTCCCTGACTGCCACCCAAGACAAGAATATGTTCCTTTTCTATTAAACCTGAATCAAAATTATTAAAATCTGGTCGAACTGGTTGGCCATGGTTAAATTCTTTCTTTATATTTAATTTAAAGGTTGAAAAAACCTTCTTTGCAAAAGGCAAACTTAATTTATTAGCCGATCCTAATATAGAGTTTTGTTCATGTATGTAAATTGGCTTGAAGAGTAGGATTGATGAAATCAATCCTACTACTGAGACATAGTTACCCATTAATAAGATACTTGATGGCTTAAATTTTATGAGCAAAAATATTGTCGAAAAAATACCTAAGATTGAATTTATTGGCCATGATAATTTTTCTAATAAGCTTTTACCTCTGAAACCAGATACATTTAAATGCTTAACTTCAAAGCCTGAATCTCGATAAATTTTTTTTTCTAATTCTCTGTTAGAAGCAATGAAAATCACATTTTCTTTACCAAATTCCTTAGCAATAGAAAGTGCTGGGTAAATATGGCCACCTGTTCCAGCTGCAAAAATAGCAATTTTCATATTATTTTATTTTATTCCTAAACTCCCAGCTTGCTCTCAAAGTAATAGCTAGAGCAATGAAATTCATAATAACACTACTTCTTCCATAGCTAATGAAAGGAAGGGTTAAGCCTTTTGTAGGTATGACGCCTAAATTTACAAAAATATTTAAAGCTGTTTGAATAAAAAATAATAATGCAAATGAAGTTATTAATAAGCTATTAAAAAAATAATTCTGTTTATTTGAAGTTTCAGCAAGCTTAAAAAGCCTCCAAAGAATCACAAAATAGCATGCCATAAGAACAGAAAACCCAACCAATCCTGTTTCTTCTAGAAAAATTGAAAAAATAAAATCAGTATGTGCTTCTGGCAGAAAAAAATATTTTTGTGTACTCTCCCCTATGCCTAAGCCTGTTAAACCACCCTGGACTGAAGCAATTAGGGCATTAATTAATTGATAATCCGAGCCTGTCATGTCATCCCATGGGTTTGCATATGATAAAACCCTATCTAATCTCTCTGGATTAAAATAAATAGCAATTGATAAGAATGTGATAAAAATTACAGTCAAAATAGACAGCTGTGATATTTTTGCGCCACCAATAAATAATATGCAAATTGCTATGGAAAAAAGTATTGCAGTATTTCCATAGTCAGGCTCCAAAAATAATAACAATCCTATAATAGTTGTAACAGCAATTGGTTTGATAAATCCTTTCCAACTTGATTCAAGCTGCTCTCTTCTTCTTAAGCAGTAACTGCAAAGATATAAAGGCAGAAATACTTTCACTATTTCAGAAGGTTGAATATTTATTGGTCCAATAGATAACCATCTTGTGGCTCCATTTCTCTCAATGCCTATACCTGGAACTAAGACTAAAGCAAGTAATATTGAACTTAGCAATAATAGAATTAAGCCATTCTGCCTATAAAAGGAAATTGGTATAAACAGGAATACTGCACATGCTATTAGAGATATAGATAAAGCAACTATTTGTCTTTGTAAGAAAAAAAAAGGATTTCCATAATCAGCGTATGCAATAACATTTGATGATGAATAAATAAAAACAAGACTTATGCTTGTTATGATTAAAATTGGCAGCAATAAAGTGATATCCAATAAGTTTTCTTTTTTCCTAATCAAGATATGCAGCCCTCAACTTATTAAAATGCTCTCCTCGTTCGATATAATTAGCATAATCATTTCCGCTTGGATTTCCTGGACTGAATAAAAGATCATGAAAATCTTCTTCACTTCTTAAAATCTCAAATATTTCATGCAACTCATTACAAATTGTAATGTTTGGGTGTGAAATAAGTTTAGAAAGCTCTTTTTTGTGGTGGCCAAAAATAAATATTCTTTTTGGTCCTGTAATTTCAAGCTTCTTATATTTTTCTTTTTTTGGATCTCCACAAATTATTAAATTTCCCATAAATTTGAGTTTGCTTAGAGCATATAAAAGTGAAGCAGAATTAGTAGATTTAGAATCATTGAAAACGCCTTTAGAGATATTTTCAAGCCTAAATGGTAAGTCAGTAAATGTTATATCTTCTGACAAATTGACTGATTCTACTTCGGATACAAAATTGATAGCTATTTCTTTATAGGAATCATTTTGACAAAAGACAGTTTGACCCAGTTCTGAACAAATCTTTAGTTTGGCATTTTTATAGTTTTCAAAATTTCTATGGAAATCAATATGATCGTTTTGAATATTAGTAATAAATGAAAAATCAAAATTGTTATCTTTCATTTTTTCAAGCTGGAAACTAGATACTTCTATGACGCTATATTTATTTTCATGATTTATATTGTCAAGCAAAGGGTTGCCTATATTTCCTAAAGCAATGGAACTGCTTAAATGGTTTAGAGCTTGGTTTAGATAATGGACGAGTGTACTCTTGCCGTTTGTTCCGGTAACTCCAATCTTTATAGATTTATTTTCTTTAAAAAATATATCTACATCAGTTTCATAATCTAACTCAGAAATGATTTTAGGAGAGAGATACTTTCTTATATCAATACCTGGAGAGATATACAGTTTTTTATATTCAAAAATTTTTTTGTTTTTGATGTCGTTTAAAGTATTTTTTTTGTCAGAAAGTTTTGATGCATCTTCATCAAATATATCAAACTTGATAGATTTTTTTGTTAGATATCGTTCAAAAGATTTTCCAGTAGAACCATAGCCGACAATAAGTGATTTCATTATCTTATTTTAAGCAACGACAAACCAACTAAAACAAAAATAAAAGTTAGTATCCAAAATCTCACTATAATTTTTGGCTCCTTCCAACCAATAAGTTCAAAATGATGATGTATTGGAGCCATCCTAAAAATTCTTTTTTTCCTAAGCTTAAAAGAAGAGACTTGCAAAATTACACTCATTGCTTCCATTATGAAAACCATAGACATAACAGCAAAAACAATTTCATGCCTCACAACTATTGCTATAAGAGCAATGAAAGCCCCCATTGAAAGTGATCCAACATCTCCCATGAAAATTTGTGCAGGATAGGCATTAAACCATAAGAACCCTATACCTGCTCCTATCAATGCACCACATATAACTAAAAGTTCTCCTGTTCCATCAATGTAAGGTATATATAGGTATTCAGAAACTATTGTATTTCCTGCTGCCCATGCAATGAGACCTAAAGCTGCTGTAATTAATATTACTGGTAAGATTGCTAGACCATCTAAGCCGTCTGTTAAATTCACAGCATTTGAACTACCGACAATAATAAAGACCGATATAGGAATGAATAATAATCCAAGTGATAGTGAGACCTCTTTAAAAAAAGGAACAATATAAGCTAGCTCGAAGCTTTGAAAAATATAGAAATATAGTGCTATAGAAATTATTGATGCAAATAAAATTTGGTATGAAATCTTAGTCCATGATGATAAACCTTTTGAATTTTTTTCCTTAACTTTTTTATAATCATCTAAAAAACCAAGAAAGGCGAAAAGAAATAAACAAAGTAATGCTATTAATAAAAACCTATTAGAAAAGTCCCCCCAGAGTAAACTTGAAAAAATTACACTTCCAATTATTAGTAAACCACCCATAGTTGGTGTTCCATCCTTAATCTTATGAGATTCAGGCCCTCTATCTCCAATAGCTTGCTGAAATTGGATTGATCTTATCTTGCTTATGAAGAACTCACCCATGAAAAGAACAAGAAGCAATCCAGTTAAAGTTGATAAAAATGTTCGTGTAGTTAAATAAGAGAATAAATTAAGGAAAGGAGATTTCTCTGAAAGTAGATTTAGTAATAATTCAATCATCTAATAAAATTTTTAGGTATCTCTCCATTTTACTAGACCTAGAGCCTTTAAAATAGATTTTCTTGCCTGCCTTTAGCTGTTTAGATAAATATTCAATAGGAAAATCTTTCTCATTCTGAAAAAATTCTACTCTATTACTTTCAAATTTATCTATTAATCCATTATAGATAGCTCCTGTTAGGAATATTTCATACTTATTAAGCTTCTTAATAAGATCAAAATGTATTTCATACTCTTTATCGCCTAGTTCAGCCATATCACCCAGAATAAGAATAGTTTCATTTGGATTTTCTTCATTTGCTGTTGCAAGAACTGTATCTGGATGAGCATTATATGTTTGGTCAATAATTTGACCATTATGCTTATCTATTATGTTGCCTCTTCCGGTAGGATTTTTAAAAGAAATGCTGTCTAGTTCCATATCTATAGAGAGAAGCCCTAAAGTTTTTTTAAGAATTTCTTTATTTATTTCTAAAATGCTTTCTTTATTTACACTACGACCATCTATAAAATTACTTTTATCTTTTAAACAATTTTTAAGTTTCATTTTTGTGTTAACAATATTCTCAACAGTACCAAATGTAGTTAAATGATTTTCTGCAATTGATGTCAAAATAAATACATCACAAAATAAATAATTAGAAATCAGGTCAAAATCATTTGGTTTTCTTGCTCCACATTCAACTACTAGATATTCACAATCTTTAGGCATGCTAAGTATGGTAAAAGGAATTCCGAATTCGTTGTTTTCATTTTCTTTGCTTGCATGGCATGAAGGCCCCAGTATGGTTTTCAACATATCTTTAATAGTGGTCTTCCCATAGCTGCCAGTTATAAAGATAATTTTTGGTTTTAATGATAGAAGTTTGTAATTGCATATCTCCAGAAGACTCTTGTACACATCATTTACCTTTATTGCAGGACCATTAATAATTTTGGTTGTTAAGACAGCTGCACCATTATCTATCGCGTCTTTACAAAAATCTTCTCCATCATAATTGAGGCCTTTCAGAGGAATAAATAAGTCTCCTTTTTGAGCTAGTCTAGAATCAAAAATTATTCTTTTTACTGAATATTCTCTGATTTCTTTAGTGACATTAAGTACTGGTGATAAATCATTTAAGTTAAATTTTTTACCTAGACCGTACATTTTTTAACTTCCTCATAATCTGAGTATTTTACAACCTTATTTTCAATGGCCTGATATTTCTCATGGCCTTTCCCAGCAATTAGTAGTATTTCTTCATCCTTTAGATCAATAATTGCCTCTTCTATAGCAAGAGATCTCTCAAGCTGTAAGGTGACTTTACTTTTATTTAAGATACCTTCCTGAATCATTTCAGCAATTAATCTCGGGTTTTCAGAG
>CEVS01092574.1_pt1 | contig 33845 bp, 42 predicted proteins | sample 361571 | NCBI WGS metagenome assembly CEVS01 (sample SAMEA2623850, study PRJEB7988) | marine metagenome | isolation source: saline water (ENVO:00002010), including | reverse complement strand
CCTAATCTAAATGCACTTAAATAAGTTGCCTCTTTTAAAACTCTTTCTGAATTGATACCTCTCCAGATAGGACCTAAACACTTCCATATGTCTTTTGCATTACCATTCTGCCATACTTCTAGTGGTGCTCTAAATCCATAACTACTACAATTCAAGCGTAAATGCTGATGGAAATAATTGCTACACAAATTAAATTGATTACCACCATCAATAATCCCAAGGCCGTGTTTTTCAAATCCATATTCGTAGTCTTCATATTTTTCAAATACCTTTTTCTCTATTTGTTCTTTAGGTGTACATATCTTTGAAGTATCAAACTTTGATAAATCAATAATGTTCTTTCTCATATCTTCGTGAGATATATTCTTTAACGGAAACTTTGGTCTCTCTTCAGCGATATATTGAGATAGTAAAACTCTAAATTGTTCTTTACCTAGTTCTTCTGTCCATCTATCAAACTGAATTCTATCCATAATAGGTAGACCATTCTCATTTGCATAGTCTTTTAAGTTCAATGTTGCCTTACCTATATTATGATATTCTTCAATATCTTGTTCATTCATCATCATTTAAATTGTACTCAAAGTTATAACTTTCATCGTTATGGTTTAATAATTTTGCACCGTTCTTTTCGTGAAACCTTTTTGCCATTTCTGTAAGTGGCGACAATGTAATCATTCGTTCTACACCAAATAATCTTTCTGTATCTTCAATTAGTTTTTCTCTGATTGCAAATATGATATCTCTACCTGCACCCTTACGCCATTCTGTAGACCATACGGTATATGCAATTGCAATCTTACCAGTAGGATTAGAATACTCTTCTAGTTCTTTCTCATTCGTAGGTACCTTATCACAAAATGCTACACAACAATATGCCAGGTCTCTAATCTCTTCGCCGTCTTCTTGTAATACAAAAATCTTTCTGCCGTTAGTAGTTCTAAACTCTAACGATAAGTGAGGTCGTACTGCGTCTTTAGTTATATCTATTGATTTTATTTCTCTTAATTTATCCATACTACTCTCTAAAAAAATGCTTCTAAACTTGCTTGTGGTTCTGCGTTCCAACCGATTGCACCTAATATAAATCTCATTGGGTCAAGGAAAGTCTTTTCAAATTGCAAATCGTAATCTATATAGTCATCTAGTTTAAACTCTCTTGGCAATGTAGATAGATAAGCACATACATTAAATTTAAAAGGGTTTGGTTCTTTCAACAATATAAATTTGATTTTATCGCCTTCTTGTATTACAGGATATTTGTAATCTAATTTTTGACTTTGTAAATGATAATTATATATTAGACTACCTTTAATATGTATTGGTGTGCCTTTTGTAAATATACTACTATCACTTCTATACTTTCTCAAATTGTTACAACTTCTAGGAAAAGCAATTTGTTCAGGTTCAAACTTATGAAACTTAACTTTAAAGTCTGCAATATAATTCTGTAATGCGTCTTCATCTTTATTCATAATCAATCTGATTGCTTCTTTAATACCTGTTCTACAGACTTCTGGTGTTGAAGATTTTACTGCCTCAATACCCATTATCTTTAGTTTAGGTTCTTCATATCTAAAACCTTCTTCGTCTAACACATTCAACATATATCTTTTCTTGGCAGTCCAGATACCTTTGTCTGCGATAACTTCTCGTTTCATAACCATCTTCTGGTCAAACGCATTTGTATAATCTGCAAGTTGTTTGAAACACTTTTCAATAAATGGTTCTATCTTTTGTGTTGCAACTTTATCAACAAAGTTTAACTTTTGTTCTTTAGTTTTATCTTTACATATCTTATCTACTAACTTATCTAAACATAGATAGATACTATCAGTATCACTCGCAACAATATAATCGTGTTTATCTTTAGTCTGTAGTATCTCATTCATATACTTGTTGACTTCTTGTTCAATATACTGAATAACAAATTGACCACTTGAAGTAATCGCTGTTGCTTGTCTTACATCGTAAAATCTGAAATACTGATTACCGATTGCACCATAGGCACTATTCAATGATATCTTTTTTGCCCATTGTATATTATGACATCTGGCAATCTCTTTTTGATACAATGGGTCTTTTGTCTTTTGATATTCTTGTTTTGCTTTAAATTCTAATTGTTTGTAATGCACTCTATCATTGTACATACTTTCCATAAGTTTTGGTAAGAAACCTTGACTATCATTCTTAAACATTGCACCATTAGGTGTAATAGTTGCACCTTCAGTTTTTAAATGATGAAGTGGTGTTTTATTCTTTAACATTCTATCAACACTAATACCATCAGATTTCATACCGATAATTTTCTCTGGACTAATATTATATTGCATAATTAAATGTGGATACAGAGAGTTAATATCAAACGATACAATCCATTTATGTTGACCTACCTGTGGCGACTTAACATATGCACCAGTATATTTCTCTTCTTTAACATTATCAGTACGAGGTGGTATATGAATATTCTCTTTTAATAGATGATTGAATATTAATGTATCCCATAATCTAACTTCTGAAAATACATCTGTATAATTAATCTTTGCCTCATAGGCCATTGTTAGGATAAGTTCAATCAACTTCATCTTATCTTCTAGTTGGTCAACTAATTCAACATCTTTAATATTGTAATCTACGAAAGATTGAAAGTCATTAGTATACCATTCTCTAAATGTATCATAAGGGTTATTATCTTTACCATCACTACCTAATTCTACTTTTGCAATATAGTCAAGTTTATAACTCTCTTGTCTTGCAGGAATAAACTTCTTATACAAGTCAAGATAATCTAACATACTAATACCTTTGATATCAAAAGTAGTTTGTGTTTTACCTCTAACGGTTATTTGTTCTTGTTCAATTAATCCCCAAGGCGATAGTTTATTAATAACTTTATCACCTACAAGTCTTTTAATTCTATTACATAGATATGGTAAGTCAAAGAATTTAGTATTCCAACCTGTGATTACATCTGGATAGTTCTTTGTCCAAAACTTGAAAAACTCCATTAACATTTGTTTTTCATTCTTACATTCAATATAAGTTACATCTGGTCTATCTGTAAAGAAAGGTTTAGTACCCCAAGTAATAATATTTTTGTTAGATTGATTTTTGATTGTTAAACAGATAAGTTCTTCTGTAGGATTTTCTACATCTGGGAAACCACCTTCGGCAGTTGTTTCAATATCAAGTGTAAATATTTTAATTAAGTCTTTACTAAAAGTAATATCTTCAGGATATTCTTTTGCAATATATTGAAAGTGATATCGTTCATTACCATACAAAGGCGATGAAGAGTTATTGTAACTTCTTTTAAAGTCTCTTGCACCTTTGATACTATTAAAAGTAATAGGTTTTAAACTTTGACCTTGTAATGTTTTGTGATTAGTTTTCTCTTGCGTTATTGCATATAGAGTTGGTTTAAACTCAACCTTCTCTTTAAATTCTTTTCCATCGTGTACACCTCTAACAAGAAGTTTACCTCTATGTTCAATCACATCTTTATAAAAATTCACTATACGGACTCCATATCTCTCAAATATATTTTCAAACCATTATGTTTTTCTTGCAACATTACTTGACAAGCCAATCTGGAAGACATTCTATCGTATTCCATATTGTTCTCTAAAATTTCATTTTCTAAACTATCATACTCTACTCTACCTACTTTGTCAATATGCTCTTTGATATTAATATGACAAGTTCCACAAGCACAACAACCACCACAATCGGCGGCTATCTCATCAATAGAAGGTTCGGCATAACTTCGTGCCGCCTCCATAATTGTAAAACCTGCTGGTACTTTGACTTCTGTTTGTTTACCGTCTTTGTGTACAAAATAGATAGTCAGTAGTTGACTATCACTCATTTATTTTGTGCTATCCCAGGTTGTCTCTTTTGTTTCTTTCAGTAACCCTGGACCTTGAATAATGCTACTTGTACTTTGTGTATAACTAGCAAGTAAATCTTGTTTAGGGTCAACAATAGTAATTACTTTATCATTATTAAAAGTAATCTCTTCTGTTTCTGCATAAGGAATATATGTAAACATTCCAAATTTGATTGCCTCACCTGGTTTAGGTTGAGAGGTAGGATAAATGATAAAAGGTTTTTTCAGTTTGACTTGATTACTTGCCTCTTCTGAAAAATCACCGATGATATCTTCACCTGTTATTAGTCTTAATATTTTTATTGCCATAATAACTCCATTATATTATAATTGTTAATCTTTGTCAATAGGGGGAAGTCGTTTACTTAATACGAAAGTCCTGTTAGGATTTACACTCGCATTAAATTGACGAATTAACTCTCTATTGAGTAGTACATCTGAACCAGACCTTGGTCTTTGGTCTAATCCGAATTCTATATCTTTGTATGTGAAACCATTAAATGTTAAATCTAACAATACCGTTTGTCTAGTTTCACTAGGTTCTTGCCCATCAGCGTTGGCTCTGAATACTCTACTCTCTCCGTGTTTTGGTTTGGTATATACCTTACCATCATACTTCCAAGATATATTCTTACCCTTCACTTGGATATCTTCTGCGTGAAGTGAACAAGCAAGGGCACCATTACCAGTATCTAATTTTGCTCTTATCTTACCTATGTCTGTTAGTTCAATAGTTTCTAACCAACCACATTCTACTAGTGATTGTCTATCCCAATTACTTCTATCTGTAAGGTATTTAACAAAATTCTTAACTAATTGTTTACCTGATATTGCACCACCAGGATTTGGTCCTTCTAAATCTTTGTATAGGTAACCCTCGTAATCTGCACCAGTGCCAGGAGAACCATTTACTTCTAGTATATACATCTTACCATTATTGATAATATGGTCAACACCACAAAGGTATGCCTTACTTGCTCTGGATGCCCGTAGCACCATTTCTATTTCTTCATCATTTAGTTTATATGGTACCGCTTCGGCACCTCTATGTGTATTAGTTCTAAAATCAAAAGATGATTGAATTCTTTTTGTACTTGCAAATATCTTGTTGTCTACCACGAAAGTTCTTACATCAAACTTCACAGGCATAAATTCTTGTATTAATAATTCTGCACCTAACTTCCACATTGCCTGAATAGTAGATACTAAACTTTCATAACTATCAACTTTAACAACACCAATTCCTTGAGTACCTGTTAATGTTTTTAATACGATAGGAAATTTACCACCTATCATTTCTATAGCGTCATCTATATTTTTTTCGTTTGATACGAAAGCAGTTCTAGGTGTAGGTATATTAAACTTCTCAAATAATAATGCACTTGTCATTTTGTTATTACAAGTTAGCATTGAGTTCTTTGTATTGACCATAAACGAACCAGAGTTTTGAAAAGCAGATATGATAGACATACCACTTTCATCTTCTACTGAACCTGCTCTAGTTATACAAATAGTATCTTTACCTATAAATGTTTGTTCAGTATCTTTACCATCATAGTTATAGACCGTTAAAGTATTCTTCTCTTCGTCTTTACCTGTTATGATAGCGTGTCTAGTTTCAATTACAACACATTTAATTTTTAATTCTTCGCAGATATCGTATATCAGTTTTACGGTTAACTCTTTATCTTCTTTACCACCAACTTTTCTTTTCTTTAAGTTAGGGTTAGTTTTAGTAATAACCGCTACCTGTATAGGTTTATTTTCTCTATCTACTTTTTCTGCTAGAAATTGATTGAATTTTTGTACTTGCAACATTATTGTCCTTCATTACTAGGTGCTTCCGTTTTCTCTTCAACTTTCTTACCAATGTTATATTTGGCAGAAAGGTTCCATTCTTTCTTTTCTTTAAAAGGTAATACCTTTATTTGTGATAAAGGCGCTTTGTTTTCTGCGTCTGCCTTTTTGACAATATCAATTAGGTTCCAATCTGCTAATAATACTGCAATTGTATTTCTTCTTTGAATATCGTTATCGCTTAATGTTGCTTTCTTACCATCAAGAGCAAATAGTTCTTTAAAGTGTACAATAAAGTATTTGCCTTGTTTGTGTAATATGTGGCAAGATTGAAATAGAGTTTTGTCTTTACGACTTGCAACTCCTATTCTGGTAAGTGTCTCTCGCACTTTTAGAAAATCGTCAGGTTGCTTAATAGTAACTTCAAGCATATCTTCTGGCGACCATTTAATGTCTCCGTTTGTCATTTTTTACTTCTCCCACCCTTTTGCAAGGATTTTTTTATAGTTTCAATTTGTGATTTATTCAATATGCTCAGAGCGGATTTTGCTTTTTCATTACTATAACCATAATACTCTTTGACATACTCTAAATTTTTAAGCTTCTCAGCCTTAAACCATTTAGCAAATCGTTTTTTCTTTCTTACTATATTTAGTAAAAAATGAAACTGCATATTATTAGGGAGGAAATGATAACCATTCATTTCATTGGCAGCGATTAAAGTATCGTAATGATACGATAAACACTTGTTTACGATAAACGCAGGATACTTCTTTATCCAAGTTACATCGGTGGTATCCATTACATCTTCTTTAGAGAAGTTAATGGAATTCAGATAATCTTTCAATTCATACATAACTAACTACTTTCGGGTTGAGGTTAATATCTAAAGCGTGTTCAGATAAATCATCAACTATTAATTTAATTTCATCGTCTTTTATATTATATAGTTCTTGTTGACCTTCGTCACCAGGAATATTTCTTTCTTTATATTTTTGTTTAAATATTTCTTCTAGTCTCCAAGATTGTGTATCATTAGGAACATAGATTGCATAATAAATCCTAAAGTCATTACCTGGTTGATTACGACTACGAATAACAGCAGATAGATACTTTGCTCTACCTACTTTTAATAGACCTCTGGCCATCACATTCGTTTCGTGGTCGTGAATATGACTTCTACCAAGGTATAAACAATACCTTTCGTGTCCTGGTTCTTCGTAACCAGCGCCATTCTGTTTTTGAGTTTGATAACCTTCGTCTACTCTTAACTGACAAGCGCCTTTGTAACCTAGGCCTAACATTATTTAAACTTACAATTTGCCATTATCTCGGTAAGACAAGCGACCATATTAATTTCTTGGTCTGCAACAAAGGCTGCCTTGTACTGATAACCTGCAATAACTAAAACTGCCTGTGGTATAGATTTAGGGTCTAACGATTTCCACAATAACTCATATAAGTTTCTAAACATAGAAGTTGGTTCTTTATCTATGTTTTGTATAACCCATTTTCGCATATCATTAAATCTTTTCTCTTTTAATGTAGCGATAAGTTCTTTGTTATTAACTTCTGATAATGTAAATAGAATACCACTATCAATCTTACCTCTAACTGAATATCTTTGAAGTTCGTTGATAGTTCTTCTGAAGTCTGGAAAGTGTTTGATAATTAATTCTGCAAGAACCTTTTTATCATACTCAATCTTTTCTTCATTCAATACATTACCTAATCTATTTAACATAAGGTCAGCACATTTCTTCTTCTGACCATTGACTATCTTAAAGTCAACTACGGTACAACGACTATGTAATGCAGGGATTATTTTATTTTTGAAATTACAAGTAAATATAAATCTACAATTCTTGTAAAATGTTTCTATAAAGTTTCTTAAAGCAGGTTGAACACTATCAGCGTTCATATAGTCTGCCTCATCAACTATTATAACTTTGTGATTAGCGTCCTCTGTTAAAGAAACGGTACTCGCAAAGTTCTTTATCTTTGTTCTTAATGTATCAATTTGACGACCTTCGTCTGACCCATTGATAATAAGATAATCACATTTCAGTTCTTCACATAAGGCACGAGCAACCGTTGTCTTACCTGTACCAGCGGTACCTGATAAGAGTAAGTTACTAATCTCGCCTTGTCTTAAAAAAGATTGAAATGTACTTTTTATATCCTCTGGTAGGATACAATCTTCAATTGTTTTTGGTCGGTATTTTTCAACCCACAAAAAATCAGCCATAATATATTCTCCATAATTTAAAATTCACTTTCAGGTTCAAGAGCAATCCAGTATTGTACTGGTCTTGTTCTATTTACAAAGTGTGATATCTTTTGTTTTGATATCGCAACATCATAATCATCTTCTAGCATTTTAAAGTTTTCTGCCTTGAAGAACGCCTTAAAGGTCTTGTCAGTTTCACCTAACTCAATGTCAAACTTATTAGACGCTTTATTCTTTCTATCGTCTGCAATAAGTCTCATAGTCTTTCCATCGCCTACAACTGCAATGTCAGGTAAGTTTAATGTAACTACACCTTTCATTAGTCTAGCAAAGTCAGCCTTCTTAAAAGTAAATGATACTTCTGTAGATGGCATTGAAATTGTTTTAGTTGGAGCAACAATTACGCTCTCGTCAGCAAAAGTATATTTACTATTTGACCTACCGTCTTTGCCAGATATACCTACACTTGAGCCACCATTAAATTTTAATGTTGGTGTATCAAATAGGTCTACCGTTCTCAAAAATTCAGGTAAATCATAGATAGCAAATTGTTGGTCAAAGTTTTCTTTGACTTCTGCTGTCGCAAGAATATTCTTCATAGTAGAAATCGTATTCAACGCTTTCCCTGGTTTGATTAGAATATTCTGATTAATATTTGCAAAGTTTTTTAACAATGCAAGTGTCTCGGATGATAAGTTCATATCAGTTTTCTCCTTCATTATTTAAACATTATATTATAAGTGTACGCCCTTGTCAATAGCCTACTCACTTTGTCGTAAGTATTCTAACATCTTCTCTGGAGTACTCTCAATATATGGGTCGTCATCAACACCTTCATTATTGATACCTGGTTCTTGAAACCATTTCTCAATCTGTCCGTTATTAATTACTGCCATATATCTCCAACTACGATTGCCAAAACCTAAATGGTTTTTACCAATCAACATACCCATAAATCTAGTGAAGTTACCTGAACCGTCAGGTATAAATTTAACCTTCTCTATATTCATATGGTCTCTCCAAGCATTCATTACATAACTATCATTTACTGATATACAATAAACTTCGTCTATAGAAAATTTAGTTATCGTATCGTAATGCTCTTCAAATCCTGGAAGTTGTTGGGATGAACAAGTTGGTGTAAATGCACCTGGTAATGAAAATAATACTACTCTTTTATTTTTGAAATAATCATCTGTAGTTTTATTAATCCATTGACCACCGATAGCACAACCACCATCTGTTTCAACCTCATCGCCTTCTCTAATTCTAAATGTTACTTTTGGAATTTGTAAGTCTCTTTTCATATATTCATTTGTCCTCATAAGTTATTTTCAAATCAATAACTATAATATACATTAAAACCTAGAATAAGTCAAGAGGCGGTCGTTGAATTCTATCTGGCGCTTCCGACCGCCTCTGACAAAGTTCTCCTATCTAGTTTTAATCAATGTAGTATAGACTACTTGATTTTGATTGTTCTAGGTTTCTTACCTTCTGGAACAATCTTCTCTAAACGAACCTTTAACAATCCGTCTTTGAGTTCGGCACCTTTTACCTCTACATCATCTGCAATGGTAAAAGTCTTGCTGAAAAATCGTTTGGCAATACCTTTATGTAGCATTCCCTCGTTTTCTTCAACCTCTTTAGTCTGCTCATCTTTAACAGACTTTATAGTTAATACATTGTCGGCATAGTCTACTGCAACATCTGATTTTGAGTAACCAGCAAGTGCCAGTTCTATGTCGTATGTGAATTGTCCAGTCTTTACGATATTGTAAGGTGGATAGTTTGGTACATTAACTCTTGCCATTCCGTTAATATCAGTATCTAACATATGTTCAAAATGGTCAAACACATTGTCAAATCCTATCGTAACAGGTCTTAGCGAGTTAAAAAATTGAATTGCTTTTGAATTGGTCATTGTAACCTCCTTATGTTAAGCAAAGTTAATTTAAGAAGACCCTTTAAGGCGTCTTCTATATTATTTATATAATCATTCATTTTAAATTTACAAGTCCTTATGATTAAAAAGGTGGGATTTCTTTAAAGTGTAATCCCGAAAACACTAGCGACACCGTATTTTGATATTCTAATCTGGTACACGGCGACCATTTTTACGCTGTTTTGACAGGTCTTACGAATGGCCTATCAATAATATATATACAATATCAAGCGTAAAAATCCTTAATATCCTCTAATAGCGGCTAATTTTTTATCTCTTTTTTTACAAGCCTTTATCATTTCTTTTTTCTTACGATTTCTTTTATCGCAAGGTTTTTCGTAATATTGCCTCTGTCTTAACTCTTTAAAAAGTCCATCTTTTTGAGACTTCTTTTTTAGTACTCTTAATGCTTGTTCCACATTGTTATTTCGTACCATTATAGTAATTGACATATAAACTAATTACCTCCTTTTTGTTCACTATCAATTAACAATACAAGATAATGTATTGCCTTGAACAAATCCATTTTGTTCTTTCCGTTCTTCTTACCATATCTGCAAATATATTTAATTGCATTTGATTGGCAAAAGTCTTTATCTATTCCCAAGTGTCTTAACATATCTTGCACTTGAAAACCATCTTTAGTAGATGAATAATGTTGGCCATATGTATCGCCAATGTATTTTTTAATTTCGTTTAGTATTTTATCTTCATTATATTTCATAGTTTTCCTTCATATTTATGTGTGGTATAAAAAGTGGAGAGAGGCCACTACACCTCTCTCCTAGGACCACACTATGGATAGATTTAGATAAGGTCTTCTTCTTCCTCATCTTCCTCACTATCATTGGACTCCATTTGTTGTGCCTTCAAGGCCTCTGCCTTTTGGTCTTCAGCGATGGATTCGGCAGTCGCCCCACCATCTACTTTAGAGTAAAGGTCAACAAAAGAAGACTTTGTGTCCTCATCAAACCTGTTAGTACATAGTTCAATCGCCTTCATCTTATTACCAAAGATGGCATAAGCCTGTACTATGTGAACAAGTCTTCTGGTACTGATTATCTCATCAACGCCACCATCAAAGTAGGTCTTTCTGATAACATCAGCCCAAGTGGACAATTTCTCAACATACTGAACATCTTTTTTACCAGATATGGCAAGAGTGTTATTCAATATTTTTTGTTCGGTATTAGAAGTAGGATACTTCTGTTCAAAGGTCACAGGAAATCTTTCAAGGAAAGCCTCGTTAAGAATATTAGTACCGATGAATTTACCATCATCTGAACCTTGACCTTTTGTATTTGCGGTTGCAATACAATTGAAACCTTTTGCAGGTTTTACGAATTTGTTAATCTTCTTAACATAAACTCCGTTACCTTCAAGGATAGGTTGCAAACACATAATCTTGTTACTTGCAAGGTCAATCTCATCAAGAAGTAAAACAGCACCTCTCTCCATTGCCTCAATAACAGGACCATTCTGCCATACGGTATGGCCATCTTTAAGTCTGTAACCACCGAGTAAATCATCTTCATCGGTTTCTATTGTAATGTTAACCCTAATCATTTCTCTTTTACTCTCGGCACACGCCTGAATAACTGAAAAAGTTTTACCATTACCAGATAGTCCAGTAATGAATATAGGATAAAATTGTTTTGATTTGATGATACTTCTGATATCAGGATGGTTACCAAACGATACGAAAGTGTCATCTTTTTTAGGAACGATATCACCTGTCAAAGAAGAGATAACATACGCCGCCTCTTTTTGAGTTTCATTCTCTACAGCAGTTTGAGTAACTGGTGCAGGAGTATCATTCAACACTTTAGTGTTAACTTGTTTTTCAACACTAGGTAGACCGTCTACAGGCAATTTATATTCGCCTCTACCAACCCTTAATTCAGGATTTCTAGTCAACCATTGTGGTTTGAAGTTTATGCCAATTGATTTGGCAACTTTTAAAACTTCGTCGGAAGTGATTGTCTCTGATATGCCCATTTTCTGAGCGGCAGAAACAAACTCTTTTTGTTTTTCATTCAAAGTAATCATAGTATTGTCCTTTTTTTAGTTTATGTATACATCATACCATAGGTTAAAAGCATTGTCAAGCACTTTTTTAAGTTTTTTTCAACTTTTTTTCCCTTGATTTTCAACACTTTTTCCATAGTTTATGCAACCTGTTTAACAAATTTGGATAAAAGTACTCTGGAAACCGTTCTTGATTTCATACTTTTACCAAATACTCTTTTGATATCGCCTTTCTTGGCGTCTTCTTTTAGTTCATTCAAGTTGTTATTCTCAACTTTCATAGTTTTTGAATTAACTAAAAAGAATTCATTATAACCTTCTGCCTTTACAGAAGCACACTTTTCTTTACTAAACTCTTTTCTGATTTTAGAAAGTATCTCTTCTTTTAAGTGATAAGGTAATTCTTGTTGTTTACCAGATAAAGCATAGTTCTCAAATTCCCACCTTCTAGTATTTTGTACAAGGAAGAAACCGATAGTAGTAACATTAAACTTCTTTTTGATACCTTCTAATAACAAAGCAGTAGTATCATTTCTTGTATAATTTACTGAAGATTTAAGTTTCAATTCTTTTCTACCAAATTTCAATACTGGTGTTGCACCATAATTTTTTTCTCTGGCAATCATCTTACCAGGGTTTTCTGGATCCGTATAGAAAGATGATTTATTAGAGTTGTTACTATGTCCATCAGTAAGTGTAATCAATGACATTTTGTCAACTTGATATTTCTGTCTGAACATAGGAACAATCTGATACATAGACGCCAAACTTTCGTTCAAAGGAGTAGATGACAAATAAAAGTGTGATGGCGGTTGTATTCTTTCAACCCATTCTCTATTTCTTCTGTAACCATAGTTATCGCAATAGTATTTCGCATAAGCATATAGTAAGAATAAAGACTTATCTAATTCTTGTTTTTTCAAAGTGTGAGAAGCAACTTCAACTAAATTGAAACCATTAAGTTGCATACTACCAACTTTAAATCTCCAACTATCATCTTGTAAATTTTCACCTTCTCTTCTTCTGTTATTGAAACCTCTTTCAGTAATTGGGTCACAAAAGAAATAAACTTTGTATGGAATACCAATTCTTTGACAAAACCATACTAGTTGTAATAATTGTTCTACGGTCTTGTCAATAACATTAGACATTGAACCAGACCAATCAAGAAGTAAAATCATTCCGTGATTTTTACTATCAGGAATAACTGATAATCTTTTAAAGATATCTTCTGAAATTTTGTATTGATGTAATTTTAAAGGGTCAATAATACCTGTCTTATCAGTAGTAGACCTTTTGTAACCATCGGCAGATTTCTTCATTTCAAATTCTTTTACAAGATATGATATAGTTCTTGCACTATCTTTTTTGAATTGAGAATATTCTTCGTAATTTGGATTGTAAGCAGATTGTTGACTTCTAATAGCGTCAAGACCATCTTTAATCCATCTTTTAGTTGGTACGATTATATTCTTTAATTGTGCCTCTGGTATTCCAAGATATGCAAAACCTTTTGCCTTGTTGTCAACATACTTATCACCAATGTTTTTATCAATTGCACTTTGAGTAATTGTCTTCAATGGCATATTGATTTTAACATCATTGCCACCTGCACCGTCAGGATTACCTGTTTGATTTTCTTTATCTACGCCAGAAGATTTATCTTCGTTGTTTTCTTTTGTGTTGGCGTCTTCGCCATCAGAGGAACCTTCTTCTTTTGATTGTTCGTTTTGTTTGTCGGACTTATCTTCTCCACTCTTCTTCTCTTGGTCAGATTGAGTTGATTGATTGTCGGATTGTTGAGATTGATTATCACCTTGGTTTTCCTCATCGTCATCTTTCTTTTCTTGTTCACCATACATTTTAGTTAATGGGTGACTATCAAAGTCAGGTAACTTTTTAAGATTTTCGTTTTGTTTTTTCTGCCACTCGGCAAGTTTTTTTGCGGCCTCAACTACATCGTTAAATGTAACACATTGGTTACACATATCAACAAATAATTTTTCTGCATTATCAAAATCAAATGACAATGTTTTAGAAGACTTGTAAAACAAGTTAATCTTATCTGCCAATTGTAATTCTAAATCTAAATCTTTATCTCTTGCACCAAAGAAGTTATCATTCCATAAAATCTTGAAACCATCTAGGTAATCTTGGACTACACCTGGATATTTATTCTGTATCATTTTATCAATTCTGATATCTTCAATGATATTGATATAATCTCTTATATCAGGATTTTCTGTAACGGCAACTTCCCAATCTTTTTGGGGAGTATGTAAAGCGTGAGATACTTCGTGTGCAATCAACATATCATAGACGGCACCTTTAGGGTTTTTAAAAACAGGGATTGTAAGAATTCTATCTACTAGATTGAAACTAGCAGTTTTTACATTATTGTGTTGTACTTCAATATTTTCGGTTGCAAGTAATTTCGCAAGATTGGATTTGGAATCAAAATTCATCATAGTGTCAGTAGTCCTTTTTTTCATTATGTATATAAGGTACCATATCTAATAATATATGTCAAGCACTATTTTCACTTTTTTTCAACTTTTTTTTATGTTGATTTATAAGGGTTTTTGAATACGCCCTTAAAACCGCCCTTATGTGAAATATCTGTAATATGCCCCAATATCGCCTAGAATACCAAAATACGGCGCCCTAGGACGGCGCTGAGGGGCGTTTTAGGACTACCCTAGTATGATTGTATCACCAGATTTTTACGCTTTTTGGGGGTTTACGGCTTTCTCAATATAAACACAGGTTCATATTTTGCGCCACTTTCTTGACTACTCAACTGCAACTTGTATGTATCAGTATGCTCAAATCCTTCTTCAACTGCAAGTCGTACGGTATCATCTTCAAAGGTTTTATGAGATTTAATATTCGCCACATTTAGTCCCATATACTTACCAGGTTTTAATCCTTTATATACATTCTTGATTGTCGTTCTTAAAAAGCCTTCGTTCCAATCTTCATTTGTACTAAAGTTTTTAAATGATTGTTCAGCGTCATCTGAATATTGTTCCCAATTGAAATACGGTGGACTTGTAAATGCAAAGTCTAAACTATTCTCTTTTGGTACAAAGGTCTCACTACCTTGTCTATTTAAGAAGTAATGATTGCTCTCATTACCAAAATCGTCTTTAATCTGTTTTAATCCTGCATATGTTAAACTGGCAGGGTCAGTACCTACATAATTTACTCTTGATATAATAGCACCTAATATACGACCACCATAACCCATAGACATATCCCAAACTAACTCGTTTGGTTTCATAAAGTTTTGATATAAACAAGCGGCCGCTGTAGGTCTAAAGTTTGATACACATTGAGTACCTGTATATCTTCTTAATAGACTTCTCATTGTACTTTGTGATTTATGTCTTGCACCTTCTGACCTATAAGTTCTTTTACCATATATGTCATACGATATAGGTTTTAAATCATCAACTGAAAACTTACCGAAAAAAGAACCAGTTAATAGTTTCTTAATACCCTTTTTAAAATGTTCTTCATTCTCAAATATCTCCATAGGTGTTTTCATTTTACCACATCTAATAGCAAAACTATGTGGCATATAAGACCACGCCAATGATAGACCTTCTTGATGAGGTTTAATGATACCATCTTTAGTCAATAGATTTTTGCAATCTACTGCCCATAGTTTTTTCATCTTTTCTCTTCGCCAAGTTTCATCTACACTATAATAAGGGAAACCTTCTTCTTGCCAGAAGTCATATACTTCTTGTATATTCTTTTCTAATTCTGCCTCGTCTGTAACTACACCTTTGAGATTACCTTTACTAGTAATATTCTCTTCACCTTGTATATCTACAAAGTCGCCTAGTGTTGCACTACCTTTTGTGTCAGTTAACTTCTTCATTGTTCCACCTCATTAACATTAATATTGGCATTGAATATACTACTATCATAAACATAACAAATAATAAAAACTCAATCATTTTCTTTTTTCAAATTATGGTCTACTACAGGAACCCTATCCCCATATTCAACCGTTGTTCCACCATATGTAACTTGTTGTCTTGAAGTTAAATCAGGTAGAGGTGCTGTTCCACTTGCCTCTCCTCTTTCAACTTCTTCTCTAGTCCAACTAGGTTTCTTACTCTTATCTAATGACCCCATATTATAGGCCATACCAGGTTTACACTTTTCTACTTTTCCGCCTCTTTTTAAAAACTCTTCAATACTTTCTTTTTTCATAGATATTTCTTTTTGTACCAAGCATAGAATTTCTTATCTGTAAAGTATTCTGCAATCGCTGAAGCAGGTACTTGGTCACTTCTTATACAATCTGCAACATCTTGATAGTCTGTTATATCTACTTTTGCTACTATATTCATTTTCATATTACCTAGTGTTATTAGTGTTCTTCTTCTTTTTTCCTTCTCGGAGTATTCTACCATAATTCGGCCACCCAAACTTATCAGGACTTTCGTTTACATAACGCCAACGAATAACTCCTGTATTAGGGTTCCTTTCGTATATTTTTTCTCGTTCTTTTACCATAGTTTAAACTTCTGTATTTGTCTCTTGATAGGTCCGTAGACTTTCCATATCTCTTCTATGTGTGTTTCTAGTCTAGTTTCTATCTTATCTAATTTCACTTTTATTTCTTTTTGTGTTTCTAATATTTCTTTTAATATTTTATCTTCTTCTTTACCTTTACTCATACTCTATCACTTTTTGTCTTTGTTGTCAATAGACGGAATATAATATGCAAAATGTATTACTCTTCTTACACCTTGACCATTATTCGCCCTATGTTCAAATTGAGGTTGTTGATTTAACCATACGAATTCACCTCTTAAAGGGTATACTCTACATTTATCAACACCTAATATTTCTATGTAATTATCATTATCTATAGTACCTTCTTCAAGATATACTAATATATTTGAATTAAACTTATCTCCAGCAGTATAGTCATTATGAAATTCGTTGTTTTCTTTTGTTACACCTTGCCAGAAACCTGGTTCTTCTGTAAGTTCAAATTTAGGGAAAGTCTTTGAAATCTGTAACTCTAGTTGTGTCTTTATTTTATCTAATTGTTGTTGTTGATATTCTGTTAGTTTTACTTGTACATCGTAATCTATTTGAGGAAACTTTATATCATCAAAAGCATATGTATCAAACTCTAGTTGACCAGTAGCAAAACCATCTGCAAAATAAGTTGTCATATCTATATCTGCCATATTACGCTCCTACATTCCAAAACAAAGCTCTTGGCTTTGCATATTGTTTAATAAATGGCCACGCCTTTGCGTCATATGTTGGTGCAGACGGAAACGGTGGCGCTTCTTCTTTCTTAATAGGTTTATCAAATTTATAAGGTGACCTATAAAACTTTGCTCTACCTAGTTCTCTTTCACTCATTTTGTGTCCTACTGATACACAATGTACTTCTAAACTAGGAAATGCTTTTTGTAATCCTCTTGATAAAGTACCACTAGAACCTACGGTCCATATCTCTGAAAAGTTTTCGTGAGACCATTCATCTGCGATTGCTTTACCTAATTCTTCTATATCTTCTATTACTCTTTCGTCTTCTAAACCCAATGGAAAGTTTCTTCTATGATAAGTGTCTTCTTCGTAATATTTTCTAGCGTGAGATAATGTTACATTTAACATACCCATTTCAACCCAGCGAATATCACAACCATATTCTAATGCTTTCTTTTGGTAAGGGTGTAAGTTATCTAAACTTCTTTTTGCCATAAAGAATGTTGCCTTAGCACCATATTGTTTTGCTTGTAAAGGTAATGACATTTGAGCATATCCAGTTGCAGGACAACCACCAAACACAAATTCATTTGCACCTTTAGACATTTCTTCACGAATATATCTATCTATAAATCTTCGTTTAGACCCACCTTCTAGTTTGTCTTCACGGACTACATAGATACCTTCGTGTTGTTCTATTTCTACTTTTGGAAACTCATACGCTTTCATACTAAAACATAAATCCTATCCACATTAACATTGCGACACTCCACCAACCTACTAGAATACCACAACCAAATACTATCCAAAATGATTTCATATTACCTTCCTATATAGTTTTTTATCGTTATCAAGTCTCATTGTATAATCACTTTCTGCGTTATAATTTTTATCTTGTTGATAGTCAGGAGATAACATACTTCTGACTTGTTCATTTGCGACAACATCTATAACTAAATGTGTACGCCAATCGTTACCATTGTTTATTGCCATATGTGGTTTTCTTATATCAAGATACCAGCAACTACCTGTGTCCATATTTGCAATTACTTTACTACCTGTTGTTGACCAACTTGTAAACTCTACATTTGCATTTGTCTTAATAGGTATATGTACTCTCATAAGTCTACCATCTTGAATACCTAGGTCTGGGTCAACTTGGTCTGTATGTCTTTCAAGTTCTCCGCCACCAGGTTTCAAATTCATAAATCTTACTCTATGTATTTCTGTTTGAAACTGACTTAAAATCTTTTCTACTAATGGAAACTTTTTACGCCACTCTGTATCTTGTAATTCAAAGTGTTCATCTTTATGTTCTTCTTTCCACTTCTTATTCATTTCAATAGGTTTAGTAATAAATTTATAATCAGGTGTATAACCTCTTAATGATATTGCACTCCAAGATTTTGCCTTATTATAATTAGAATAGTGATTAGTAAATTCTACTTCCATTTCTTCTAGTTGTTTTGCAATTTGTGGTACAACATCTTCAAAGTCTAATGCAAAAGGTTTAAGTGTATACTTCTCATACACAGGTACTTTAGGGTGTTGTGTATCTTCAAACTTACTCTCTGCGTCTTTATAATAGACACCAATGATATCTGCAACTGAATTGTACTTAACACCTATCTTATTAAATCCTGCCTTATCAGCGATACTTTTGTCTTCTTGACTTTCTTCATTAATAAACAACCAAACATTATTACTAGTATATTCTGTATTCTCTTTTAATTCTGTAATGATATTATTGATATCATCTTCTGTTTTATAACCAAAGTGTTTTATGTTTATATCGCCAGGTTGTTTAGTACCTAATAGTACACCTGGAAACATAAAGATATTTGATTTAACTTTAGTCTTTGTATAATGTATTAGACCTTTACCTAATAGTTGTATTTGGTCTTTGTCTAATGCGTCTGCTATATTGTTCTTTTTAAATTTACTCAATTCGTGTTGAGCAAACTTATTATAACTATTAAACCTTTTCTCTAGGTCTTTTAAATAATCTAGTTCAAAACCTTTTTGCCAAGGTTTTAAATCTTTTTGGGTTGACTTTTCATCGCCTTTTGATAACGCTTCCACTTCTTCATCTCCTTTTCTGCTTTTCTATATGCCAAGTCTAGTTTTAATTTACTAACTCTTTGTACCATCAATTTACCTATTTGGTGGTCGTATTCGTGTTGGCATACTCTACTCATCATACCATCTAAATGTGCCTCTTTAATATCACCTTTTTCGTCTTCGTATTTGATAACACATTTTCTAGGTCTTTTTATATTAACAAATAAGAATGGGAAAGTTAGACAACCTTCTTTCATCAAAACTTCCTCTTCTCCACTTGATATTATTACAGGATTAAACATTATAAGTTTCATACCATTCTCTATACTTTGATGGTCTCCTGCAACAAACATATTAAAAGGTAACCCTACTTGTATTGCACTTAAACCTATACCACCATATTTGTGCATAAGTTGGAACATACCTTCTGCTAACTCTTCTCTACTTTCAATACCATACTCTTTTAATTGGTCATCTTTAAATACTGGTACTGCCTGTCTAACTCTAGGGTCCATTGGTGGCAGTAATTCATAATGAAATGTTTTAGGATTTACACCTTCTCTGATTTTATAACCATCTTCTTTTGCTTGGTCTATTAATATATCAGGATTGTCTAGTGGTGTTTCTTGCCACTCACCTTCTTTTAATTGTGTAACTTCACCTTTCTTAATCATTTCTTCGGCTTGTTTCATCATATCATCTTTTAATTTTTCTTCTTCTTTAGACATCGGATATCCTCGTAAAGTTTTGGTATTTCTCAAACTTAATTATATTAGTAAATTTATCAAACATTATATCTCCTTTATGTGATATTATGTAAATATTTTCTTTTGATAGTGTAGCAATTATTTTAAAGAAGTCATCGGTACCTTGACCATCTAAACTACTATCAAATATTTCATCTAGTATTAACAAGTTTGTATTAACACTATTTTTCATCTTTGCGATACTTCGCCAAGTAAACAATAAAGATAAATCTATTCTCATCTTTTCGCCTTCACTAAAGTTATTGTAGTTAAACGAATCCATATGTCTACTCTTAACCGTCTCTTTAAACTCTTCGTCTAAATGAAACGATACAAAGAAATCCATTGATTGTAAGTATTGATTGATTAGTGTATTCATAATCGGTAAATACTTTTTGATAATCTGACCTTTGGCACCACTATCGTCAACTATCTGTCTCAATACATCAATGTAACTCTTCTCTTCAATTACATTATCTCGTAATTCTTTTGCCTCTACTAGTTCTTTTTTAAGTCTAGCAATCTCTTCTTTTATATTTAGGCCGCCAGCATCCTCAACGGATAACTGGTCAATCTCATTTTGTATTCTATCACTATGTCTTTTTATCTCATCTATAGAAGTATTAAGTTTTGCAACATTTGTTTCTATACTTCTTATTCTGTTACCAATATCATCAAACTTTAATATCTTTTCTTCTGTATTAGATATCTCACTTAACAATTGTTTATAACCATCTTCTAGTTTGTGTATAGATTGATGTTCTTCATTAATTTTACCTTGTCTAAAGTCTTCTTGTATTTGTTGTGTACAAGTAGGACAATTAGTATTCTCTTCAAAAAACTTTAATTGTTTTTTATGTGTCTTTAAATTCTGGTCTATCTTTGCTTCTAGTTTTTGTAGTTTAGTAAACTTATCTTTAGTCGCTGTCTTATTAAATAGTTTCTCTTCGTTATCTGCAATCTCTTTATTAAGACTTTCTATTCTGAACATATAATCTCTTTTATGTTCGTGTGCCTTTTCTATATCTGCTTTCTTTTTAGTTATCTGGTCTGTATCTCTACTTGATAATTCATTTAAATGTTTCTCTTGTAAGTCTACTTTACTTTCAACTAAATCAACTTGGTGTCTTAATGTAGTAACTTCTTTACCTAGTTCTATTTGTTTACTTCTTAATATTAAATTCATATGACCAAAGACTTTGATATCAAGTATCTCTTCAATAACATCACGCCTGTAACTTGCTCTCATCTTCATAAATGGCTCGTATGATGAAGACCCTAATATAACAACTTGACAAAATGACCTATAGTTAAGTTTCATTATTTGTTGTTCTAATACTTTTTGATAGTCAACACTAGAGGCGTCTTGATTTAACATTACACCGTCTTTGTATATCTCAAACAAATTAGGTTTAATACCTCTTCTTACTTTGTACATTGTTGGACCAATACTAAATTGTACTTCAACAATTGTATCTGCATTATTAATAGTATTAACCATTTGGTCTTTCTTAATAATTCTAAATGGTTTATTAAATAATACAAAACACAAAGCGTCAAGTAAAGTTGATTTACCTGAGCCATTTGTACCAATAATTAATGTTGTAGGTGCTTCTTTCAGATTAATACTAATTGGTGTATTACCTGTGGATAAAAAGTTCTTCCAAGTTATATTATGAAAAATTATCACTTATCTTGTACCTCATTATAAAATTCTCTCATATGTGCTACTAACTTACCTTTATCTAATTCTGTATCTAAACTATTAATATAATTCTCTAGGAATGTCTTTGTATCTTCTCCTTGGTCTAATACATTGACATCGGCCGTTGCATTTATATTATAACTATCTTCAATAACATTTACTTCATATGTGCTTATGTCATTATGTAATCTATCTAAAAAATCATTGAATTGGTTAACATCTGTTTTCTCTTCTACAATAACTTTTATATGTGTATTATTAAACTCTTGTATATCTTTCTTTAAATAGTTTTCTTTCTTATCATTATATACAATCTTTCTAAACATACGAATAGGATTTGATATTCTTGTAAGTTCTCTTGTATCTGTATCAAAGATATGAAACCCTTTAGGACATCTATAATCTGACCAAGTTATTTCGTATTGTGTACCTAGATAATATATTGTACCATTATCTGATTTTCTATGAAAGTGTCCTGATAATACTTTTTCAAATCTATTAAATTGACTTATTTCTAATCCGTGTTCATTGAAGTGTCCTTTGTGCATTTCAAAACCTTTGACTTCTAAATGACCCATTGCAATTTGAGCATTTGAATTGTCTATAGCGTGTAAACTTTCTTCTTCTGTTTCAGGACATATCCAAGGTAATAGTAATATATCTAATCCATCAAAGTTAACGGTGGCAGGTTTCTCATATATAAAAGGTTCGTGTACACCATCAAAAGTTTTAATCAAGTGTGTAAAGTTTACACTATTTGTATTCTTATAATATGTGTCGTGATTACCTAGTATTATATGTGTATCTATTTTATTATCCCATAGGCGTTTCCAAAACTTCTCTTGAAAGTTATGTGCCGTGTTATAATTAATAAACTTTCGTCTATCAACTACATCGCCTAGGTGTATTAGGTTAGTTATATTATGCTCAGCAAGATAAGGGAAAAATATCTCATCATAAAAACGATTAAAATATTTTATAAAAGCAGGGTTATCATTCCGAGCGCCGAAATGTGTATCGTTCAATAGTGCTATTTTCATTATTTAAAAATCTTCCAAATTAACTTTCGCTTTTCGTACTCTCTTTAGTTTCGGTTTAGATATTCTTTTTTGTGATTTTGAAGTCTGTCCTGGTTCTGTTTTTGTGCTTGTGTCTTCCATAGGCAAATTCTTCTGTAGAAACTCTGTAAATTGGTTTTTAAAGTCTCTATCATCACCAGGTTGTAATGCCATATCATCGTAATTTGCTTCCTGTATTAGTTTATGTTTGATTGTTGTTTGTTTCTTTTCTTTTTGAATTCGTCTCACAAAAGCGTAATATATTATTTGTGTAAAATATGCAAATGGATTGTTAGATTTCTCTGGATTAAAGTTACCTAGATATTGTAGGCAGTTCTCTATACCATCAGAAATCATATCGTCTCTAAATGTATAATTTATAAAGTTTGGTCGGTATGATAAGTGATTAGCAATCTTTAGAAAACACTCACCTATGTAATTCGTAACAGGTGGGTTCTTTCTATTTCTTGCTTTCGCTTTATCACATTTGATTTTATACTCAATCATTGCCTCTAAAAACTCTTTGTTATTAACATAGTGCTCTTTTTTGGCAGGAGTTCGTATGCGTTTTTTCTTTGGTTCTGTTTCAGTTTTCATTATGTTCTCACTATACTATATTTTGTTATTCAGGTCAAGCTCCTAACTAATTTATTTTGATTTAAATTTTAAATCACCAGGTGCTTGACATATTTAAAAATTCGTGGTATATTCAGCGTGTTGTCGCTGGGGAGAAAGAGCTATAGAGCTCTATCCTAGTGGATAGTTTTCTTCTTCCCTTGTTTGACAACACTATCAAATATTTCCTCAAGTTCTTGCATTTCATCTTCGGACATCATTTCTCTGTCCATCAAGCGTTTCGTTCTTTCGTTATCGTCTCTTCTTATCAATTTATCGTGCATATTATATTCACCAATAACCTGTGTGTATGATTTAATCATTTCATCACTAGCATTGGTAATAGTTAAAATCTTATCTTTAGGAATAGTTACGAGTTGGTCGTTAGTGTAAGCCGCCCACTTCACTAATGCGATATAATCTTTTACTCCTATATTGGTAATTTGGGGAACATACTTTATTTCTAAAGGCTTATCTAATGTCAGTAACGGCGAATTCTGTTGTGCTTGATTAATAACACATACGATATCAGTACCGTTAAGTATCTTGACTATCTTAATTGTAGTAGTACCATCAGGATTGTGTTTGTTTTCTATTGACATATTACTCCTTTAAGTCCACATTATGTATTTCGTAATCAAAGTTCTCTTCGTTGTATATATTTATTCTTTCTCTAAAGTGTTGCAAAGTATAATTCTCCTTTTCACCATATGCTACATCATCTGATATATCGTATAATGTCGCATTTGTTTTGCTGTCACCAAGTCGTAAACCACGACCTATTGATTGTAAGTTTCTTATCCTACTCTTACTAGGACTAGAAAAAACAATATTATGTAAGTTTCGTATATTGATACCAGTACTGAATGTCCCATAACTAGCGATAATAATTGCGTTGTCAGACTTTTCAGTAATTGCCCTAATTTCCTCTCTATCATCAGCAGATACTCCACCAAAGACAAAAAAAACTTTTCTACCATCTTCCACCTTCTTTTCTATTAGTTCTTGTAATACTCTACCGTGTTTCTCTACATACTGAAATAACAATAAAGTGTTACCTTGTAATCCATTTGTCAAGTTTGTTATATATTTGTTTCTTGCTTTACTAGCACATAAGAAGTCCATTTCTTCTTGATAGTTTTTATCTTTTAAAAAGTCTTTACTATTCTTTCCGTGTTTAAGTATCAAACAATGAATTTTAAACTCGGCGAGTTGTTTCTTTTCTATCAAATCTGTAGTACTGGCCACTCTATTTACAGCACCAAATAAACCTTCTAATACTAGTTTATGTGTCTTACTACCATCAAGTGTACCAGTCATACCTATTCTATACTTGCAGTTTGTCATCTTCGTCATTATTGTAGTTAATGATTGAGATTTAAATAAGTGTGCTTCGTCACCAATGATAACTCCAAAGTCAGCAAACCATTTTTTAGGTAGTTTATATATTGACTGCCAAGTAGATATTACTATTCTTTTTGCAGTATCCTTATCGTGACCTTGATATATTCTATGTATATGTTTAGTATTATAACCATACTCTGCAAAGTCTTTGTATAATTGTTCAACCAAAGAAGTAGTTGGTACAATAATTAATACTTTATTTGCCTTGCGTTCTTTAATTCTTAATAGTTGAAATCTTAATATTAAGTATGCAATTAAAGACTTACCACTTGCAGTTGGCGACAATAGTAAACATCTATCTTCTTGTATTGCGTGATAGAAAGCATTAAACTGATAATCTCTTATTGTAAAAGGTACACCTAATGCCTTACAAAATTTAGCACACTCTAATTTATCTAGGGGTTTATTTTGTTCTTTAATTTTAGATACAATACTGATATTGTTATCTTCAGCAAACTTTCTAACATAAGGTAATAGACCATAGTATATTTCACCTGTGGCATACTTGAATAGTCTTATCTTTCCATCCCAATATCTATTTCTATATTGAGGCATAAACTTATATCCAGGTACCTCAAAAGTAAAAAACTCTGATAGTTCTCTACGAATATCACTCTCTGCTTCTATAGAGAGATAGACTTCATTCTTCTTTTCTAGTATTAGATAGCGATTTTCAACCATTGATTAAATAGCACCAGAAGTAAACTTCCGCCATTCAATTGCGTCTTTGATTAAAAATCCTCTGTTAGATATTTGCTTGATTGTTTTATCCAGATAATCACAAATAGTTTTTAAGTATTCTACTTTTTGTTTTAACTTGATATAATCTTCATCTGCTTCAATGTATTTGTCAACATCTTGCTTTAGAATTTTTAAATTGAATGGTTTAGTTTGATATACTGCTGGGTCTGCCTTTCCAGTATAATATTCCCATTTATGTAATTTCACAATATTTAAATCTGCTTGTGTTTTAGATAACAATAGATTAAACTTATTGTAATGCTTCAAATACTCATTATGTAATTGTGGAGTTTTTAACGCTTCTAGGTCTAACTCCGTATCGTTAATTTTTAGTTTTTTGTCTGTTAATTCTTGTAATTCTTCCAAGGTCATAATAAAATTCCATTGTGTTTATTACTAGTATTCTATACTAAATCTAGTAGTTTGTCAAGCGTCTACGATGTTGCAAGTGTGGCAGTTTTGCCTGGTTCTGCAAATTCGTAATACGCATATTTAAAGGTCACCGTACTCGTCAAGTAGTTTACATCACCTGCCTGTTGTGAGAAATTAGCACCTGTAATTCCTACAGGAAAGATATCTGTAAATCGTACTTCTTTAATAACATTGTTCTTTGCAGATAATATAGATAATGTAGCGTCTGATAAAATAGCACCTTGAGGTTGGGCAGTACCTTCTCTACCAGCGTCTCTATTTACATTCTCTTTACCTTGATTAGGAAATCTATCTCTACCTGCGGCCATTAGATTACTATAATCTTTATGGTCTACAGGAAAACCTAAACCTCTTAACCAACCATATATCTCTTCAAAGTTTTCAAATTTTTCGTCTACCATATATGTAAGACTTAAATCTCCAAAGTCAAGCTTTGTGCCTGGCAATGGTATATCTCTTAAAGAAGTAACCTGTGTTGCATTACTCATTTGTAGGCTTGGTATATTTACTTCTGTACAAAAGTATTCTACCTTTGGAAGTTTAGTAATGCTAAATTTGAATTGCGTTGGAGACGCATAATCCAATTGTGTAGGTTGTCGTGATATTGCGTTTGTAGTTGTCATACTACTATTTATATGGCTTAAAAAACCCCTAGTAAAATGAATTACTAGGGGTCATAGATTACGCTAGTTGTTTTGCGATTTCTTGTTCTTCATTACTTGCATAATTTTTATCCCAATTATCAATATGTTTTTTCATAAACATTCTAAACAATGGGGGTATCAATGCAATAGTAAATAGAGTAAAATACCCTACGCCTGTATTAGGAGCGCCTACATCATCAAGTTCCCAAAAATGAGTTTCGCCTCTATCGTGATGGTCTGCTTGGCGACCAATCTCAATAAAGAACCAACTTGTAAACAATGTAGCATTATCCCAATTATGGCGATAATCTATCGGTTGATTTTTTACTCTTATTAAACCGTAGTGTTCTAGGTAGTTCAATGCTTCTAACTCAAAGTTTGAGATAACCCACATTGCAGCCAATACAGCAACACCTGTCCAACCACCTGCTAAAAAGAATAAACTTACAATAGGTACGGACATAAGATATCCTCTTATCCATCTGTTATCAAAACTGATAAAAGATTTACCTACTCTACTTAATCTTGCTTTCTCCATTTCAAAAAGAAATTTTGATTGACCAAGATATGATAGTAAGTAATGTCCATATATTGTACGACCACGAGGTGCAGTCGCTGGGTCATCTTCACTCGCAAGTTCAAGATGATGATTGTATACATGAGCGTAGCAGAAATGTGCAGACCCACTTAACGCCATCATCCATCTACTGATTACAAAAGAAAAACCTTTTGTGTGAGATAGTTCGTGACCATAAATTATACCGATACCTAAAAAGATACCAGCACTTAATGTAGTGCCTAATAATTCTACACCTGATACGCCACTAAAAAGTTTGTAAGCAACGATTAGTTGTAGTATTAAAAACACAGGTAACATCAAATACATTACGGAGTTTTGTAACCACGCAATACCTAATGTTTCGCCATTTTCATCAACCCCAGCACCTTTAGTTTGGTATGTGATTAATGTATCTATTATTATTCCAAGACCTAATAACGCTACACCAGTCCAAGCGAATATACCGCCTATGTGTATGCCTAGTGCTGTTACGATTATTAATATTGGTGCAATGAAATAACGGACATTTGTTAATAGTTTTAACATAATGCCTCCTGACTTTACCAGTCATTAATTGCATAACTCTAATCCTTTTAGAGTTCTAGTATTATTTATAACATAGGTGGTTTTATTTGTCAAGCTTTTGACGCATATAATAAAATCTGAATATACTAATATTATAATGCAGGCTAAAAAAAAGGGGACCAAAAGAGGTCCCCTTTTAATTTTGTTATTACTAAAGTAATAAGTTTACTTACGATTACGCAAGGTTTACAACTTGTACTTTTCTGTAATATCTGTTTGCGTTAGCAGCACCAGAACCGTCAATAACAGCGTCAGAAGAAGCACTTGCCTCAGCAAAAGGATTTGCCTGTAGCCCGTATCTAGTTTTGAAACCGATTTTAGGTTGGAAAGTGTCTTGACCAACTGCTCTTACCATTTGTAGTGGTACATATGGGCAGTAGAATAATCCTGCGTCATAAGGTGAAGTACCTTTGTAACCAACAACATAAAATTGTTTTGTTGCCTGGTTTGCAGAATAAGGGTCAATGTATACTTTAAATCTTCCGTTTAATACTCCAGCGAAAGTATTACCTGTGTCATCAACATTTAGATTGTTGTTTAATGCAGGTGTATAGTCAAGTATACCAGCCATTTGCAATGCAGAAGCGACATCAGAAGAACAAACGATTATGTTCCCTTTGCCTCTTCTTGTTCTTTGAGCGATTGCGTTAGCGTCTCTCTCTAATTGGAACATAAGTCCTTTAAATCTCTCAACTGACCATCTACCATTACTATCTGTATCTAAATCAAAGATACCAGCGTTAGTAGTGTCTGTTTGAGCACCTTTTTCAGAGTTGATGTAAATTGTTCTTACAACTTCTCTGTTTATCTCTGCCAAAATTTCAGCAGATAAGATGTTTGCCAATTCAGTTTCAGCGTCTAAGCCGTGAATTGCTTTAAGGTCTTGTGCAAGTTCCATTGTGTACTCAGCCTTTAGTGCTCTTGACTTCGCAGTAACGGTACTTTTCTCTATTGAGAAAGCCATTTCAGCAAAAGCGTTGTTAGCACTATCTCCAAGTGCTTCAGCACTTGCAGTAGCCATAGCAGTACCAGCAGTATAAGTGCCAGCAGAGCTATCGTTTAGTACAGCAGGGTTAGTTTGTGAATTTGTTGAAGTACCAGCACTTCCAGGAATGTTTGCGTTAGCAGCATTTCCAGAAAATTTACTTTCAGCTTCATCAAATAATGCTTCAGTTCCACCTTGCGTTTTGTATCTGCTTCTCATTGCAAATATCAAGCCTGTTGGACCTGACATTGGTTGTACACCAGCAATATCATAAGCAATAAGGTTAGGCATTGCTCTTCTTACTAGTGAAATAAGAATTGGATCCCAGTTCGCAACATTAGAACCAGTAGCGTTTGTCGGCGCCGCTTCAGTCATAAACTGAGCGTCTTCTTTTAGTGCATTTTCTTGGTTTTCAAGAATAACACTTGTAACAGCTCTCTTGTAACTATCGCTGATTTTTGGTAAATCAGGATGGTCTAATACTGGCTGCCACTTTTTTTGGTAGTTTTCAGATAAGTACATATCTTGTTCCTCTCTCCTTTAAAAGTGATATTAAGATAACTTAATATCTTTTGTTTTACTAATAGCGGTAGTATAAGCAGCCATTGCACTAGATAAGTCCGCCGTATTGTCTACACCGTTCGTATCAGCTACCGCATTATCTACTTCGCTGTCAGAGTTTGCTTCTTTTTTTACTCCAAAGTAACTCTCTTTAATTGTCATCACTTTAGTTCTAAAATCTTCAGCATTTGTAAACTCAACTTCTTCTGTAAGTTTAGCAAACTTCTCTTTAGAAGTGTCTGCCAAATCAGAAGAAACATCAGCCAAAATTATAGACTTTTCTTGCAGACCTTTATCTGCGTTCAGTTCTACATTTTTAGCAATCTGTTCGTTCAGTTTGTTTTCCAGTTCTTCAATTTTTGAAGCCTGGTCCTCTAACACATCATATTTTTCATCAGGTACATCAATGTAATGGTCTTCAAATAGTTTTTTCAGACCGTTAATGAAATCTTCCGCAATTTCGCCCTTAATGCCTTTTTCAACAGCAAGTTCGTTTTCTTTCATCCATTCTTGTACAACATAGTTTAAGTATTGGTCAACTTTTTCTACAAGTTCAGATTTTACTTTAGAAGTTTCAGTTTCAAATTTCGTATTGTAATCTGCTTCCATTTCTTCTGCAATTTCTTTTACTTTAGAAGTAATCGCAGCTTCAAATATAGTAGCAGCCTTGGCTTTAAATTCTTCTGACAAGTCGTCTTCTCCAGAGGTTAAAGCGTCAATGTGTTCTTTAACATCAACATCTTTTGCTTTCTGGTCATCTTTAACATCTTCTTTCTTACTCATCTTATAACCCTCTTCTTTAGATTTTTCATCTTTGTGAGCGTCTTCAGACTTGTCTTTTTTCTTGTCAAGATATTTTTTTAGACCGTCAGGCATTTCTCCCTCGGAAATCTTCTCGCCTTCAGAATTTTCTGTTTCTTCCTTCTTTGCAGAAGGCATTGGGTCAGCCGCACCAGCATTTTTCTGTTGGGCGTCACCTGAAACAGGTTTAACTTTTTTCGTTGCGTCAGGATTACTATCTGTAGGTTTAACTACAGCAGTACCTAAATCTTCAGCCTCGTTTGAAAGAGGTGAATTTTCAGCAGGAACAGCGTTCTTTTTCGGAGCGTCTGCCACCGTCATTTCGGCAACTTGCTTTTCTGTCTCGGCCATATTGAAGTTCTCCTTTAATCGTATTTTTTAGTAAAAAAATAATTATTTTTTCTTCTTGAATAATATTTATAAGATTATAATCCTTTAAGGAACGATTTGAACACTTTAGCCTTCGCTTCTGCAATTTTCAATCGTTTTGCCTCTTGAATATACTCTTTATATTCTTCAATTTCTTTTTGTTTAATCACACCGTTTTCCCATATCCACTCTTTTCCTTCCATAATTCCTTCTACGAAAGCGTCTGGAGCCGATGGGTCGGCAACTATATCGGCCGCAGTTGCAAGATAAAAGTCTTTTCCGACCATTGCCTCACCACCTCTGCCTCTTTGTAATGAACCCATACCTCTTGAAGAAACGCCTAATTTAGCGCCTTCGTCAATAAGATTTTTAACAATCTTACCATATGGAGTGTCCATTATTTTTGCTTCGCCGACAAAGTTATTACCATCAGGATAGAGATTAGTAATCATATGTGATACTCTCTCTAAATTAACGGTTGGTCCGTCAGGATGTCCTAACTCACCAAATGCCCTTTTCTGCTCAACAAATTCTCTGTTATATCTACTTACTTCTTTAGCAAGTGTCTCTTTAGGATATACTCTACCATTACGGTTCTTAATTTCAGATTGTAAAAAAATACCTCTGATTTTGTAATCCTTTTTACCGCCTTTTTCCTCAACGATATATTCTGCGTCTATGGATTCTGTTATTAATTTCATAATAGTAGTCTCTCTCTTTCCTAATATTTATAATATTTTTTATCTAAATTCAATGACAATAGTATAATTGTCACCTAATGCAAAGTTTTTAGTACTTAAATAGACATATCCATTAGGATTTGTCGCATTGTTTGTAACATCATTACCAGAAGTTCTAAAATCTAAATACCCATTACCACTTAATAGTAATGCAGTTGTATTCGCAGAAGCGCCTCCCCAAGCAATCTCTACTGCTGATTTTGAATTACTAGTATTAACAGAATACCAAACCTTTGCAATTTCTTTGGTACCGTCTGCCGACATAAAATTAGATGTAGTCGGATTAACTATAACGGTATCAGTCTCTCCTGTACCATCACTAAAGTTAGTTTGTTTTACAACATACTTATTGCCTGCTGTATCCGATATAATTTGTTGTGTTATTGCGTCAGCCATTAGTTATAACTCTCCGTCTCTTTTTGCAATTCTATTGCCATATTAAATTTACTAACATTGGCGTCTGTAGTTATCGTTAACTCTACGCCACTATTTAAATTCGTTAAGGGGACTTTTCTTTTTTCGCCTTCTTTCAATCCCCAATTACCGAAACCTGTCAAACTCAAAGTGTCATCACCTAGAGTTAAAACCGCCGTTCCAGTACCTCTTATTTCGTAATAAACATTTGCCAATGATACATTACTTGAAGCAGAGTATAAAGTTCCACTTTCGTTTACCGCACCACTAACGCTTAATATTGCCTTCGTGGTATCGTCTACTTTTGAGACAATACTTAAAGCCATATTAGCCGCCTATTCTAACACTAGTTACATTTGCAGCCGCACTTGTTGAGATTGTATCAGTTTGGTCTTTTCTAATATCAATACTATCTCCAGCAGCGTGTAAATATATTGTACCGATTGTAGAACCACCAGAGTTCTTTACGGTAATAGTATTTGTTCCAGCAGTTGCAACAACTCTTATAGTTGAAGCACTACCAATATTGTTATCTGAAATAGTACCTGCAACAGCACTACCTAATACTTTGTATATACTCATTGTTATTACTCCGAGAAATACGCAGTTAGGTCAGACGCTTCAACGCCTTCACTAGTTGCAACTTCAGTAACTTTAGTTTCTATAATGTCTTTTAAATCTTGTGGATTAGACCAGTCTACTCCGTCCAAACTTTCAATCAATACTTTTACAGCGTCTTTAAGAGCTGGTGCAAGAGCATTGTATTTGTCGTTTGCAACAAAGCCACTAGTGTTTTCTACAATTGATGATACCGTTAATGCCATCGTTTATTCTCCTTGTTTAGTGTCAGCACTATCTGTCTGACTAAATGCTTGTTGTACTTCATCCTGACTAGCATTTTGTGTCAACGGACTTGCCACTTCTGGTTTTGGGTCCGAATGACTTTCTGCTTCAGGTTGTTCGCCGTGCAATACATCTGAAGCCGTATTGAATAAAGATGAAGCGTAAGTTTTTCTTTGTGCGTCTAACTCTGCTCCTACTTTGTCTCTCAATGCGTCTTTAAATGCTTCACCAGCACCTGTATTATCTCCACTTGCAAGTTTATCAACAAAAGTGTTTACATTATTTGGTTGTTCATTATCAGCCATTTTATTTCTCCTTATAATATTGTGTCATCGTCTGCACCAACACTTGTTTGTGGTGACGCAATAATGCCATCATCTATTTCTTTTTTAATTTGATTGTCTATGTCTCTCATTTCTCTTTCAGATTGTTTCAGAATATTCTGTCTAACATACTTAACAGAGAAATATTTACCAACATAGTCTCTAACATCATTTGCAAGACCTATTCTTTCTCTTAATAGTTCTGCATTTTTCAGTTCAGAGAAATGGCCATCAGCAAGAAAGTCGTATTTGATTTTCTCACCAACACCAATCCAGTCTTCTTCATTTATGATTGCCTTTAAAACTAATTGTGTTTTAAGTAAATCATTAAATAAATCTGTAAATTTCTTTCTTAATCTTTGTACAAATTTTGTAAACTTTAGTTCGTCTCTTGTAATCTCTGTACTTCTACCTAGATTAAAACCAGAAGACGCTTCTAGTCTACTAACTGGTACATTTAAACTTCTGTAGAGTTTCTTTTGGAAGTATTCTATATCTGCAACTTCACCTAGGTTTTGTCCACCAGGTAATGTTGATATATCAGTACCTCTTCCACCTTCTCTACTAGGTAACCAAAAGTCTTCAAGCATAGACATATAGTTTCTATCGTCTCTAATTTCACCAGTACTTGCGTCATAGACAAGTTTATTTCTGTATCTTGCCATTACATCACGCAGATATTGTTCTGCTTTTACTTTAGGTAAATTACCTACATCAATTTTAAAAATTCTTCTTTCTGGTGCCCTTGCAATTCTGTAAATTACAACAGCGTCTTCAATCATTCTTAATTGATTGACTGGTTTAATCGCTTTGTGCATATACGACATAACCATATTTTTGTTCAAGTCTACTAATCCACTTGGACAAAAAGCAATGGCGTCTGTAGCAATCTTAATACCACCACTCGCCATACCAGGTCCTGCAACACCTTTTTCATTGTATAAAAAATATTCATTATAGTCGTGTATGACTTGAATATTTGCGATAGGAGCAGGTCTTCCTTTTTTAATTTCTCTTATCTTCTTAATTTTTCTAGGGTCAATATATCTTAACTCTGTTAACCCTTTGATAGGACTTTCTCTATCAATTACTTTATGATAATAAATTCTTCCGTCAACATACC
>CEVS01055866.1_pt1 | contig 35447 bp, 38 predicted proteins | sample 361571 | NCBI WGS metagenome assembly CEVS01 (sample SAMEA2623850, study PRJEB7988) | marine metagenome | isolation source: saline water (ENVO:00002010), including | reverse complement strand
CAGCATGTAATAAATCAAATGCACCACAAGTAAATCCTATTTTCATTGTCTGTCAGCCCACCACTCCATTTTTTCAAAGTCATTGAATCCACCAATCAATTCACCGTCCACAAATATCTGTGGAAAGGTTCTCGCGTTAGGTGATTTTTCAAGTAGTTCTTCAAATGTAAAATCTTCATCTAACATTTTCTTTTCGTACTTGATGTGTGTTGTTTCTTGGATAATTTGTTGTGCGATATGCACTGCCCTGTCACAGTAGGGACAATCTGGTTTTGAGTAAATTTCTATGTTCATCTTATTATATCTATTTTGTTAATTGTTTCAGAATTCCAGACTTCCAAATCCTTTCGTATTCTTCCATCGGATACCAAGTTGCTATATCTTTTGACGGCTTTCTTTCTCCACCAATCAATAACATTTTCTAGTTCAAACCTGTCAAAGTTTTCTGCTTTTTCTAACTGTTCTGTTTTACCTAGAAGAACATCTTTTGTATTTGAATAACCATACTCTGACATATAGAATCTTTTTTGTGTAGTCACATCGGTTGACTTCTTGATTACACCGTCAAACATTTCAAATGCTTTTGTGTCATGTTCCTTTAAGTTTGCCTTGAGAACTTGTATCATCTTTGTTTGGTATTTTAGTTTTCTACTGGAAGCATCTTTTTTAATAAGAACTTCGCCACCATTCTTCTCTTCAAACCAATCGCGTAGGTGAAAGTAAATTTCCTCACCCATAGTCAATAAGAACGATGACATAGTATCACCCTTGTATCTTAGAAAAGGTTTCATACCATCGTACATACTAGCACCCTTGATGTTACCATATAAAGATGTAGTCTCAAACAAACAGAACTCTGTATTATATTTCTTGTTCAACATCCTTCGTACTTCATGCGAACAACAAATTGCAGCCAGTAACTTACCACCTAGATAATTAAATCCAAATGGTTGTACTGGAACTATATTAAACCCCATGATTGCCCTCTTGTTAAAGATAGGCAAGTCGGGAACCCCTCCAAGGAAATCATTCCTTGGTTTGGAGTTTATTAAAGGGGAACCCAACTTGATAAAACCAACTGCTGTGTTTGTATTCGTTTCCTTCACAATCAGTTTTAATTCTTTGCCTGGCGCTTGGTCTGGTGAAAAAGATGCAGTCATCTCTAACATCTGGTCAAACACCTCATTGTTCATTTGAACAACTTCAAAATTCATTTCTTCTGGATGCATGTCCCAACTCTGAAACATATCATCCTCTACGCTCATACCAAAAAGAGGTGGAGGCAAAGCCTTCACCCTTTCAATTTTTCTTGCACGAAAGTAATCGTCAATCCTCTCAAACTTTGAGAAGTAATCTACGACTATTTTACTTGCATATATGGTATCTTCTTTGGATAAAATCATGCGACATTCATAAACTCTGGTACTTCGCGTTTAGTCCACTTAGCGAATCCCTTCTTCTCTTCTCTGTAATAGGTTCTGTATCCATCAAGAGCGTTGGACTGTTTACAGTAATCTGGCATACACTGTGGTGGTTCTCGAAACAACCCCTGTGCCATGTTACTTGGTGACTCAGACAATAGGTCACGCAATTTGGAATCAGTCATGTGTATCTTACCATACCTGTATGTGTATTCGTCACATAGGTTAACAAACATGTTATACATGTATTGATATTGTTTCTGATTTTCACGAACCCATATGGCAGATGGGTGATTGATATGTGACGCTTTGTACAAGACACCATCCATGTTGGAATTGTCTAGTCGCCACCGTTTGATTCTCCTACCACTAGATGCATCAGTCCATTGTGTACCATCCAACATTCTGTGGGCAGTAGATAATAACTGAGCATACTCAATAACCATCTTTACGACATGTTTGTCGCAATGCATTTTTACTGATATGGTAGGGGTTTTATGTAAATAAAATATATTCATAATAAAGAAAACTCCAATTAAACTTTATATAAACCACAGTATACATGGTTTTAGGGCAGAAGTCAAGAACTTTTTTCAGTTTCTTTCAACTGGGGTATTTTCTCTTTTGCCATCTCTAAAGCTGCCTTGTCATCCAGATACTTAGGTCTCCTCTTGGGAACCTTTTTATCTTGTTCTGCGTATTGAGCTTTATGTTTCTCTGAGTCATCTATTTGTTTCCTCATATACTCCACAAATTCAGCAGAACCACCCTGTCCTTCTTCACCATCTAGGATGGATTGTAAGTCAAGATTCTGAATATACTTGTACTTAGTGTCAAGTTGTTTCTTTTCCTTTTGAATCCTTCTCAGAAAAGCATAGTATGTAATCTGCGTAAAGTATGCAAATGGATTCTTGGATTTCTCTGGATTGAAGTTGTCAATGTATGTAATACAATTTTCTATACCATCAAGAATCATTTCTTCTCTGAAAGTATAGTTGACAAAATTTGATTTGTATGCCAAGTGATTGGCAATCTTAACCATGCACTCGCCTATGTATTCTGTTACGCGAGGTTTAGGTTTACCCTTTTCCGCAGCTTCCAATACCGACTCGCGGTATGCAGTCATCGCCGCCAAAAATTCCTTGTTATTGACATAATGTCGATTTGTTTCTGATTTCTTAGTCATAATGTTACCCATTGTATAGTAATGTTAATCAAAAGTCAAGCATTAATTAATAAAAAATAATTAAAAAACTACTTGACAACTGCTTTAGATATCCTGTATAATAAGTTGTCGTTTAAGGATAGTTATAGCTAATGTAATATCCTTTTCTTTTTTCCCAATACCTCGTCTATCATTTCCTTTAAGGTGTCTTCATCCATTGGGGGTTCTTCGTTTTCTTCGTAGTACTCCTCAAAATCTGAAGATGGGAGACCCATCGGTTTATTAAAATATCCATTTTTTAAATTTTCGTATCCTTCATAATACCCCTCACCGAGTGGCGCCATGGCAACCACATTATTTTTATTTACTTCAAATACAGTAGCACTTGAGAATGACATCCACGGTCTTATGGAATATGCTTCGTGGGTCATCGACATTGGTACTCTTAGAATTTCCATTGGATAGTGAACTTTAATAACACCAATCGCGTCTAGCGTTTCCGCTTCTTCTACCTCTGCTACTATCTGTAATCCACTATCAAAACAAATTATTTTCGGTTCGTTTGTCATATCTTTCCTTTTGAATCTATCTTTACAACCTTGTAATCAAAAGCCTCTTCATTATACATTTTGATTCTTTCCAGTAAATGATTAAGTGTATAATTTTTTCGTTCTCTCCAAGAAAGGTCATCTCCAATATCAAACAAATTACACTTTGTTTTTATCTCACTCTTGCGAAGCCCTCTACCGATTGACTGTAGATTTCTGATTCTACTTTTACTAGGCGAGGCGAATACAATATTATTAAGGTTTCTAATATTTATACCTGTAGAAAAGGTTCCGTAACTGGCAATGATGATTGTGTTGTCAGACTTTTCTGTCAGTGCTCTAATTTTTTCTCTCTGTTCTGTCTCTGTGCCACCAAATACAAAATGGACAGGGCGGTCTGTCATCTTAGTTATTTTATCATATAAAACCTGTCCATGTTTTTCTACGAACTGATAAAGTAACAGGGTGTTACCCTTCTGCGTTATTGTTAATTTACTAATAATATCGTTCCTGCCAGCGTGACCTACCAGAAAATCCATCTCTTCTTTATATGGCATCTTTGATACTAACTTTCTTTCTTCGTCTGTATACTCTATCAACATACAGATTATCTTTAACTCCGCGAGTTCTTTTTTATCCATGAGTTTCTTTGTGGTGGTAACCTTATACACTTTACCAAACACACCTTCAAGGACTAGTCTGTGTGTTTTTGTACCATCCAGTGTACCAGTAGTTCCTATTCTAAATCTGGCGTTGGTGCATTTGTCCATGAGAGTCATTAAAGACTTTGCTTTAAATAGATGTGCCTCATCACCATACACCACATCAAATTCTTCAAACCATTTCTTTGGATACTTGTAGATAGATTGCCATGTAGATATAACTATGTCAGCTTTGTTTGATTTCTCTTTACCACCGTATATCCTATGACAATACTTCGACACATTAAAACCATTGTGTGTGGAGTAATCAGCAAAGTCTCCGTACATTTGTTCTACCAAACTGGTAGTAGGGACTACAATAAGTTGTTTTCGTCCTAAGGCGTGATGATATCGCGCCAGATTGTATATTATGAGGGATTTACCACTAGCGGTAGGTGAAAGTAAAAGAGTTCTCCCACCGTTGACTGCATCGAATACAGCGTCTTCTTGATAGTCTCTTATCTGTATAGGTTTTCTATCACTGTGAAGTTTTAATCTTGTGGCGAACTCTCTAACCTCTTCTTTTGACATCTCTTCACCAATCTCACCCATCTCTAACTTGACTTCATATTCAAGTTGTTTTGCAAATTCTAATAGGTAGGGTAAAAGACCAACATATAGTTCTCTCTTAGTATAATTATACAGTCTAATCTTACCGTCCCAATGACGGTTTCTATATGACGGCATGAAGGAAGCGCCAGGCACTTCAAAGGTAAAGAAGTCTGATATCTCTTTTGTTATGCCTTCGTCAGAGGCTTCCACATGCATATGCACATGGTCTTTTTGTTTGACAAAAATCATTTACAATAAGCCAGATTGTGTTTTATTCCATTCAACAGCATTTTTTATGTCCCATGTCCTTGAATTCAAACTACGCAATACCCTATCTAAAAAATCTACAGTTGTTTCTAAGTACCAAATTTTATCTTGTTGTTTGATAACATCGGCATCACCGTCCAACACTGAACGCATATCAGATTTAAGAACAGAGTTTTTATACCAAGGTTCCCATCCTAACTGGTCAAGTTCCTCTTTAGATAGTTCACCACGAAAGTATTCTGACTTAACTCTTTCGAGTCTAGCCAAGTCCGCCTGTGCTTTTCTTTGTTGTAGTTTAAAGTTAGCGAGATGTGTCACATACTTCGCGTGAAGATTTGGTGTGTTGGTAGATTCAGAACCAAGATCTAGTTCGTCAATTTTTGAATCTTCAGCCCACATATCTTGAAGTTCATTCAATGTAGCCATAATATATCCTTGGGTGTTAAGTTACAGATTTAATATTAAATATCCTATATTTGAAAGATGCCAGTCCTGTGAAGTAAGGTGAATCACCACCAGATATATCAAAGTCTAACCCACTCAATGCGATTGGGAAAGCATCTCTAAATAAAATTTCCATGTTAGGGTTGTTATTAGAATCCAAGACAAACAAACTTGCATCACTGACTTGACCAATAGACTCCTGCTTAGCAGGTTTTTGACCACCAGTTCTCCAACCTTGTGATTTAACAAAGTCTGTAAACTGCGAATGTTTTTCTGGGAATCCTAATCCAACCAACCAGTTATACAATTCGATATAGTTTGTCATATTTTCTTGTATTAGGAATCTTATATTTAGGTCACCAAAAGTGAGTTTGTCGCCGGGAAATGGTATGTCCTGTAACGGTGTAGTTTGTACAGGGAACCCGATAGTCATATCGGGAATGTTTGCACCTTGACAAAAGAAAGACACATTTGGTATGTTATGAACTTGAAATTTAAATCCATTAGGGCGTAGGTAATCAAGTTCTGAACCCGACTGGGCTGCAAAATTACCTTCTGATACCGATGGATTTACTGTATATGCCATTGTTCTAAACCTAAATTGATTAATATTATACTGCTATTTATAACAAATGTCAAGCCCAAAAAAAAGGGAGTCCTAAGACTCCCTCGAAAACTTTTGTTTTTAGGTTGGTTGTCCCAACTCTTATTGTTACATAAGGTTAGTAACTTTTACAGACCTATAGTACTGATTTCTGTCAGCAGTGAATGTATCACCATCTGTGTTACCAGAACCGTCTACTACGAATGGGTTAGCAATCATACCATACCTAGTCTTGAAACCAATTTTTGGTTGGAAGGTAGATGGGTCAATCGCACGAACCATTTGTAAAGGTACATACGGACAGTAGAATAAACCAGCGTCATATGGTGAAGTTCCTTTATAACCACAGACATAGAACTGACTAGCAGCACCAGTGTTAGCAGAATAAGGGTCAACATACACTTTGTAGCGTCCGTTAAGAGTACCAGCAAAAGTGTTACCTGTGTCATCAACATTAAGATTAGTATCAAGAGCAGGAGTGTAATCTAATACACCAGCCATTGATAATGCAGAGGCAACATCTGAAGAACAGATGATGAAGTTACCTTTCCCTCTACGAGTATCTTGAGCAATAACATTAGCATCTCGTTCAATGTTGAACAAGAGACCCTTGAACCTTTCTACAGACCAACGACCATTTGAATCAACATCAAGGTCGAAAGTACCAGCGGATGCAGTCGAAGCAGCACCTGTCTTGGAAACTTTGTAGATAGTTCTAATTACTTCTCGGTTAATCTCAGCGAGAATTTCTTGAGAAAGAATGTTTGACAATTCTGACTCAGCGTCTAAACCGTGAACAGCTTTAAGGTCTTGAGCAAGTTCCACAGTATATTCTGCTTTAAGAGCTCGTGACTTAGCGGTTACAGTTGTTTTCTCAATTGAGAACGCCATTTGGTTTAAAGTTACAGTGTCACCAAACAACTCTGCGTTGTCTCTAGTTACACCAGTACCAGTTGTATATGTTCCGTCAACTGGGTTTGAACCAGCGTGCGTACCTGTACCAGCGAAATCAGTATCAGCTTCGTTAAACAGGGCTTCTGTTCCTGTTTGTGAAGTATAATGTGATTTCATGGCAAAGATAAGACCAGTTGGCCCTGTCATTGGTTGAACACCACAGACATCATACGCCATCAAATTAGGAAGAGCTCGTCTTACTAATGAGATAAGGATGGGGTCATAAGTGTCAACTGCACTTGACATATTATTTGCGTGGACTGCCTCAGTGATATTCTTCTCTTCGGCAAGTGCCTTCTCTTGGTTTTCAAGAATGACAGCAGTTACCGCTTTACGGTAGCCGTCCTTGATTTCGCCAAGGTCGGGGTGATCCAATACTGGACTCCACTTTTTTTGGATTTCTTCTGAAAGATACATTGTAGTCTCCTATTTACTTTCTTTGGTTGTTACCTATTGGTATTTATAATAAACTTATTTTTTAAGTTGTCTGGAAATCGCTTGAGCGTACTTGTTAACTACACTACCCTCTTCAAGCATAGATTCTGGTACAGTATCAGTCAGTTTTGAATCTGACTCTTCTGAAAGAACCTCTTTTTGTTTAGGGAAATAGTTCTCTTTAACAACAGTTACTTTTTCTGCAAACATCTCTTTGCTTCCGAATTCAACATCTTCAAGTAAAGAAGTAAGTTTTTCTTTTTCTGTTAATGTTAAATCTTCAGTTATCTCACCGATAACTTTGGAACGCATTAGCGATTCCCTATCAGTGGTAAGATTAATCTGCGCCTCAACTGACTCATTGAGTTTCTTTTTAAGCGACTCAATTTCGTCTTGCATTTCGCCCAATACATCGTACTTGTCTTGTGGTACTTCAATGTAGTGTTCTGCGAATACATTCTTCAGTGACTTAATAAAGTCTTCTGTTATTTCAGTCCTAAGACCGCGCTCTATTGCAAGCTCGTTTTCTTTCATCCAGTTCTCAGCGACATAGTTGAGATATTGGTCAATTTTACCAACCATCTCTTCCTTGAAGGTTTCTCTTTCCATATTGGATTGTTCTTCAAGTTCTTTCTGAATGGATTCCATTTCGTTAGCAAGTCTTGCAGTGACTACTGTTTCAAATAATTCAGCAGCCTTTACTTTAAATTCTTCTGAGAGGTGTTCCTCGTCAGCGAAAAGGTTTTTGATGTCGTTTTCAAACAGAGTTTCTTCTTCTTGATCTTCTGACACCTCTGTGTCCTCCTCTTCTTCTGATTCTACTTCCTCTACTTCGGATTCAGTAACAACTTCTTCTTCTTCAGTTTCTACTTCATCTTCAGCGATTATTTCGTCTTCAATCTCTTCGTCTTCACGAATACCTTCGGAAGATTTCTGAGCAACTACGGATGCGGTATCTGTACCACCGTCATAGTTTGGTGCCTGACCAGCGCCTGAATTAGCAGGTCTTGGTGCGTCACCGATTTTTGATGCGGAAGCGGTGCCAATAGCAGATGTTAAACCACCATGCTTGTCTCCAGTTCCACTAAGGTCTTGAATTTCTGGATTAGGGTTTGAGTTCCCTTGAGTTGGATTACTTGAATCACCACCAGTTGCGTTTGGTTTTAGATTTTCAGCTGCTCCTGCCTCATCCAGTTCTTGAGTCTCCTCGTTAAGAGCGGATTCTACTTCCTTACCCTTTGCGAGCATTTCTCTTATTTTGCTTTCTACGCCCATGTTAATTTCTCCTTTGAGATTTGCGTTATACTGTATTTATTTATAAATCTTTAGATTTTTGATAACTTATCCATGAATGAACTGAACACTTCCATCTTTGCTTCTTCCAGTTCACGGATATTAGTTCTCTTAATTCTCCGTACTGCAAGGTCTATGTCCTGTTCCATCCAAGCCCCTTCAACCATTACCCACTCTTTGTGTTCCATGATACCTCTTACAAAGGCGTCTGGAGCGGATGGGTCTGCTACTATATCAGCAGCGGTTGATAGTACAAAGTCATCTTGTACCTCGTTGATGCCATTCTTTTCTTTTAAAGTTCCTAGTCCCCTAGAACTCACACCAAGGGAGGCACCTTCGTCAATAAGGTTCTTTACGATGTTTCCCATAGGTGTATCAAGAATTTTTGCTTTTCCAATATAATTGGAACCGTCTTCTCTCAAAGAAGTTATCATATGTGATACACGGTCTAAATTGATTGTTGGGCCGTCTGGGTGTCCTAATTCACCCATTGCCCTTTTCTTGTCGATGCTTTCTTTTACATAACGGTCTACTTCCCTTTGCATAATTTCGCGTGGGTATACTCTACCGTTCCTGTTTTTAAGGTCAGATTGTAGGAAAACTCCCTCAATAAAAAGATTTGTCTTACCGTTACTTTCTTCTTTTAGATACTTAATATCTTCTGTTGTTTCTGTTATGAGTTTCATTATCCTAAGTCTCCATCTGCACCTTGGTGTTGTTGTGAACCATATCCACTTATCTTGGCAGTCTCTACTATTACCGTTCCGCCTGCACCACCAGCAATAACGACTTCTATATCTTGGTCATTCTGGTGATTGTCATTGAATCCGTAAAAATCTAGTGACCCGCTCTCTGTTAATTCATAGAGAACATCACTATTCCTTTGTATCTTTGCACTTGCACTTGCAGATAAAGTCCAATGAATGGCTTTTATATCTGCCTTAGGAGAACTTTGAGTCTCCGTACTCTTTTTCAGAGTGGTTGCAAGAGCAATAGTACCTGTCGCAGCTGTCCCACGAACGGCACATACTCCTTGTACTTGAGTAAGTTTTAAAACATCGACTACGACTGCCATTTAGTTTCTCCTAATATCCTTTTTTCTTGGAATGATTGCCGTGTGCGCCCTCTTGTAAAATGTCAAGAGAATAAGTTTCACACATTTCCACTCCATGTTCAAACATAACCCGATACCAAGCAATTTCCCCTTCTTTATTAGGTTCAGCGTGCTCACCTACTATCGGTTTTCCCTCACCGAATTTGGGATGGACTACCTTCAATGCACACATATGTGTGAGTTTAGGGTCATCCGAACTTCCCTGTTTTGGGGGCTTGACATCACCTTCCGTGCCGTCTTCAGCAGGATGGTTAGCAGTAGCTTTTTCCTTACTAGGTTTTTCTACTGGTTGCGCTTCTTCGCGTAACTCTTTAAATGTCTTCATCAGTTTCCCCTTCGGTTTCTGTTTGTTCTATCTCTTCTGGTGCAGCTTCAAGTCCCATCTTCTGAAGTTCTGGGTCATTAAATATCGCATTTGATATATCTTCTTTCCTAGCAGATACTAATTCATCCGCCCTTGTACCCATAGCTTTTGCAAACTCATCATTTGCTCCAGTATAATCACCGTCTGCCCACTTATCCATCATGTTTCTGACAGCATCTTGTGGTGTTACTTCATCAGCAATTTCTACTTCTACATTATCTGTTTCACTCATCTTTATCTCCATTAGTTATTTCATTACCAGCTTCTGCTTCTTGGGCAGCTGCAATTTGTCCTTCTATCATATTTATCTCTTCGTCAGAGAATCGCATGATATTTTTCTGCACATATTCCTTACTAAACAATTGTCCCATAAATGGAACTATACCATTTAATATTTCTAACCTACTTCTAAGAACCTCTTGGTCTTTAGACTCAGTATAGTAAGCATCACTTGCAAACATATACTGTAGGTCATTCTTAATATCTGGCCATTCTTCCTCGTTAATGACCCCTTTTAAAACCAGTTGAGTTTTTAGTAGGTCATCAAATATCCCACTAAACCTATTTCTCAACTTTGAAACAAACTTAGTAAATTTAAGTTCATCTCTAGTAATCTCGGCAGACCTACCAAAGTTTAATCCTGTCTGCTGTTCCAATCTTGAAACAGGGACATTGAGAGATTGGTATAGTTTCTTTTGGAAGTAAACTACATCTTCAATCTCACCTAAGTTAGCACCGCCTGGCAATGTTTGAATCTCTGTTCCTCTGCCACCTTCTTTCCTTGGTAACCAGAAGTCTTCAAGCATTGACATAAATTTCTTGTCATCCCTTATTTCACCAGTGTCACTATCGTAAACAAGTTTGTTTCTATAGCGACTCATAACATCTTTTAGATATTGTTCCGCCTTTCCTGTTGGCAGATTTCCAACATCTATATAAAAAATTCTTCTTTCTGGAGCGCGTGTGATACGATATATAACCACTGCGTTCTCCATCATTCTCAATTGGTTAGCAGGGCGTATCGCCTTGTGAAGATAGGAAAGTGGTATATTCCTATCTTGGTCAACTAGTCCCGATGTACAATATGTAACGGAATCTTTGCTAACCTTGATTGCCTTTTCATTAACTGCTTCTGACCTATAGGACAGTTGCGAGTTGGTGGCAATTCCCTTTTCATCAAACACAAAATATTCTTGTACATCTTTAACGAGAGTTACTTGAGTTGATTTATCTTTCTCTTTTTTAATCTCTCTGACCTTTCGGATTTTCCTTGGGTCAACATAACGAACATCCTTTATACCTTCTTTAGGCTTTTCAGTGTCGATGACCTTGTGAAAGAATATTCTTCCATCAATATACCATCGCCTAAAATAATCTTGGGCCCTAGTGTTGAAATCCAACATCCTAAGAACCCCATCAAACTCAGATACAATCGCCTTTTTCACCGTGGCAGATTGTTGAACATTGTCAAGATTTAACTTAACAGGTTTCTCATCATCCAAGTTTGCAATGGCATCGTTGACAACATCCTCAATGGCCGCATCAACATCCCCCATTTGAGATATATCTCTATACCTCTTAATAAGCATGGTCTCACTATTAGCAGTTCCTTCTATATCAAAGTAAGTACCGTAGTATCCACCAGCTTTTATACTTTCTATTGACCCATCGTCATGTGGCGGAACAAAACTTTTTTCCGACTCTGACTTGGATCTTTTTATTTCAAATCCAAATAATTCCATAATTTATACCTTCTTCAACCTGTAGATTATTCTACATCATAATGTGTGTATTGCCATGTCACCGTAAATTCTTCAAAGATGTCATTCTGTGCATAGTTTAGTGCAATCTCTGACATCTGAATAGGAAATGCGTTTCTTAATGTGTAAGTTCCGTTCTCTAACACTTTGTCATTCCTATCTAAATGTTCTACAACAATATCACTCTGGTAACCAGATGGTTCCAAAGTAATAGCTTCATTGGTTTCGCGGTTATTCATACCGTTCATCCAAGCTTCAAATGGTGCTCGTAGACTAAAATCTGAGTCATTTACGACTGTAATAGTCCAAGGGTCAAAAATCCTTTCGCCTGCAAGTTTGATTTCCCTACCACGATATTGTATGATAGCAGGGTTTACATTGGAAGCGGGAAGGGCGGCCCCAGTTACGAGCAAACTGTACGATGGGTCAACACCAGTTACATAGGAAGGGAAGGCAAGCTTTACCCTAAACTGATTAGGTCTCGCACCTCCAGCACCTAGTCTGGCTTTAAACTCTTCAATATTCATCTGTTTTTTCTCCTAACTTTTTTTATTTATCTCTATTAACCGCCAAGTTCTTCAAAAGAAATTCCGCTTCTGGTTGCAACAAAAGTCAGAGTGATGAAGTTAATAGACTTGGCAGGTTTGACAAAGATGTCGGCCCTAAACTCATTAGCGTCTATTACAGCACTTGTGTTATTTGTTTCGTCACATACTACACGGAAATCAAAGATACCTCTTCGTCCTTGAACATCTCGTAAGAAAGGTTCTACTAGAGCAGTAAATTGTGCCCTTGTGAAAGCATCATTGAACTCGAATAATTGGAATTTAGCAGCAGTTGCAATTGCCTTTTCAAGAACAATAAACAACCTACGGACATTAATCCTGTTAAATGCACTTGGTGTATCAAGCATTGTCTTGTCTCCAAACAATATGATACCATTGCCTGGCGTTGAGATTACAGGGTTTACACCTTTAGTGTAAAGTGTATCTCTTTGTGCCTTATTAGGTGACCATGCAAGTTTGATTGCATTTTTAATCTGTCCTCTATTAAGTCCGCCTGGCGAGAACCAAGGGTCATCTGCTTTATCTGTAACTACACAAGTACCAGCGATATCACCATTCAAAGGAATGTAGACATATCGGTCATTGTACTTGTCGTACATATATTTCCAACCAGAATCATACACTGCATATGATGAGCGAGTATATGCATTAAGGTCAGATGTTGAAATAATTGATGTTGCTTCTGAACCTTCGTTATTAACTACAGCACTTCTCTGTGGTGAGATGAATACCATTGCATCTTTACGAATCTCAGCAACATTATCGATAATGTAATCTCCTACAGCAGTCGCGTGTGCAGAGTTAAGTATTAAGTTAACATCTACTAATTCGTCATTTGCGAAAAGTCCATATCCAGACTGTAAGTCAGCAGTAGCAGGAGCAGCATCAACACCACTTCCAAGTGAAGTTGAGACATCTCCAGCAGCAGAACCAGACAATGTTTCAAATCTAGTTCCTCCAGCAGAAGAACTTCCCCATGCACTACCAGATGTCGATGTGACAGTAGTAGGATAATCCATCCAGTATATCCATTCTGAACGGTCATTAATTACATTTTTATAAAAGTTTGTTTGATTTAAATCATCTCTGGCATCAGATGCCTTGGAAAGTCCAGCAAATTTTTCTAGGACTGTTCCAGCAGTTCCAGAGATTTCACCTGTTTCGTCAATAACGATAACATGAACCATGTCATATGTTGCGCCATTGTTCTTAGCGTGTGTTGTTGTGGTTGGTGTAAAATCAAATTGGTCTTTGTATGTCCACGCGGTTTGTAGCGTAGCAGTTGCAGTTGCAGATGAACCATCACCACCAATTGTCAATGTAGGCGCAGATGTATATCCGTAGCCTGGATTTGTAATTGTGATTGATTGAACATTGTTACCACTTAAAGCCACCGTACCAGTAGCAGTAATACCACCGTTAGCAGGAGTTACACCTGTTGGGTCAGAAAATGTTACTGTTGCGGCTGAATATCCAGAACCAGCAGCGGTTATTGTTGTTGAACCGACTGATAATCCAGATGCAGAAGTGATATCTGCAATTTCTACTTTAAGAGCATTACCTAGAGTACCAGCATACTTTGCAGCCCAAGGGCCAACACTACCTTGACCAGATGCATAGTTCTCGTCATACAGTCCTCGGTTTTTAATTATTACAGCAGTACCAGTGCTCACTGCATTTCTAGCAGCTGCACCAACTTCTCGGATAGTTAACAGTTGTGAACCGTAAGCCAAGAAACTTGATGCTACCATGTGGTCATAATATACACTTGATGTGGGTTTACCAAACCTTTCTACAAGATTGTTTTCGCTACTTACAGCAACAATCTCATGAGCAGGCCCCCATTGGAAGTCTCCCGATATTCCACCAATTGTGGTGGCTACAGCGGGGACAACATTAGTAAGGTCTTGTTCTTTCGTTAAGACGCCCGGCGATAATTGGAAAGCCATTTTGTTCTCCTTCGTATTTCGTTTTTAATCTATCTTGACTAAATAGTTATTCCTAACAATTATTTATAAAATTTTTTCTTTCTCATCTGCCCATATCCAATAGTCACCACCCATCACTTCTGCCTCTGGTTCATGTCCATTAACAACAAGTCCAAATGGTGTCAAATCGTTTTCTATCATTCTCATTTGTGAATTATACAAATTGTCACGAATATCAACATTAGTCAAATCCTTAAAGAATGTATTAGTAGATAACCATGCAAATAGTACCATACACATTGCAAGGTCATCGTGGTAACCTTCATCAGCAGCAAATGTACCACTTCTTTCAACAAAAGTTGAGAGTTCACTTATACACTCAGCATCAAATAATAAGAACTTCTGTTCTTCAATCAAACTTTTTAGTGCCAAACATCCCTGTCTTTTTACTGCTTTTGATGTTCGCACCCCTAGAGTACTTTGTTTTCCGAAGCCAGGCGAAACATATTGTTTGTTCTTTTCCTGTACACAACTAAAAATATTCTCATACTCTAGTTCTTGGTGAAGTATATCTACTACTTGTTGACCTATATCGTTTGTCTCAAGTAACACATAAGCATCATTAAAATCTTTTGCGACTTTACTAATAAAATCTGGATATAATAATGGGGAAACTTTGTTATCCCTATACTTACCAACAACCTTAAACGGCATTTGAGTGATGTCCACTACTATAAAAGCAGAGTAGTCACCACCGATACCCCTAGAGGTATCTGCCGATATGACATAATATTTATCTTCTTGAGGTTCTTCATAAATGTCCAGACCATCTTTCTTATAAATTGGGTCTATTGAAGACATTACCCCAAGGGATTTACCGTTAATCAATGTATTACTTGACCCTAAGAAGTCACATAAAACTTCTTGGTTGAACTTAACCTCACCTAATAATTTAAGTTGTTCTTCTGCCCAATCGTCATCTCGGCCTGGAATTTCAGTATATGGAATGAACATATTGTCAAATCCATTAGTACCCTTGTCCGATTCATTCCAAAACTTCCAAAAATGATTATATCCCAATGGTGTAGATGTCAAAAGAATTTTTGTGGTCTCACCAGCAGAGATAGTAGGGTACACAGATGCAAAAAATTCATCTGCTATATTGTTTGGTATGATTGCAGCCTCATCAATGTACAACCAGTTAACTGATTTACCCCGAATACCAGAGGCAGTGGTTGCAGATGTAAACACGCGAGAACCATTCTCCAAGTCTACATCACCCTTGTTCCATGTCTTAACCCCCTGTTGCATCCAGATAGGAAGATTCTCATACATAGTTTGGTATCTGTTTAACACTTCTCTGGCAGCCGCAGTTTTGTTTGCCATGATAGCAACTGTCTTGTCACTATTAAAAACCGTGTAATGTAACAGACAAGCGGCAGCTGTTACTGTTTTACCTTGCTGTCTACCTTCCATTAGAATAGTTTTTCTATTATTCATAATGAAATCAACTTTTTTCTTCTGACAATCGTACAGTTTAAAAGCTTGTAGACCTTTATCCAATGTAACTATTTTACAATAATTCTCTATAAAATAAATGGGGTCACTTTCACACTTAATTAATTCTTCTAGTTGTTCTTTAGAAAAATCGTGTAGATATCCAATTTGTTTTAGATTAGGATTACCGTGATATGATTGTTCAATCTTGCTCATGGTCTATAATTTTTTCGTTCTCTGCTTTCAATTGTTTCATAAGTTCTGAAGTTGTTCCAGTGAATACTAGGTTGTTAGTTGTCTTACTAATAGTCTTGGGTGCATCCGAATTTTTTTCAATTCGATGTTTCTTCTCTTGGACTTCCATCATGTCTTTAGCTTGTTCACCCATAGTCTTGATGATTTGTCCAGCAACTTCATAGGCACGAGGGTTGTCACTATTGGTAGCGACATGCAAGATACCTTGAGCGGCTTCTTCCGCGTACTCAGCAGAACGCTTTAAAAGGTTTCTTGCTTCCTCAAAGTCCTTGTCTAGTTTTTCTTCTTCTTTATCGGGCACAGCGATAGCCCCACCTTTTTTTTCAGCAATTTCTGTAGTTACGGTGTTGAATGTTTTATCGAGTGCATCAAATACTTTATTTTTTGGCATAGTTATACATAAGTTTGGTCAAACTCCTCCACGAACCTATATGGGTCATCCTTATAGGGGTCTGCATTATAATTAGGTGGTTCTTCAAATGTCACAGTAGGTGCTTCTGAATAACCACTCCCAGCATCATCTATAACAATACTTGTTACTTCTCCATTAGTAATCTCGGCATGTGCCCTCGCGTTACCAGTAAGAGTAATGTTAGGTGGACTAGTATATCCCGCTCCACCATATGTTATAGTAAAATCTGTTACCGAACCACTACCTATTGTAGCGGTTGCGGTTGGTAGTGTAGTCCCAACTGAGAACGACTGTTGAACTCTAGGCCCTAGAAAGTCATTATTCTCATATGTTTGTGCTATTGCTTTTTTGATAAATGATTGTTTATCTACAAATCCATAATAATTTAATTTCATTGTAAAGTTAAGTGTCCAGTTAATAGCTTGTCTGTCTGCAAATGCACCTTCAAAGGTATCTTCATAACTAACACTATCCAAAGTTATTTTGATATCTCTTTTTATACCCAACTCAGGCAAATCATTTATAGTCACATTAAAATCTGGGTTGAAGTATGGGAACACTTGTTCTACTATTTGTAAGGCATCCTCTTGGTTCTTTGCAAAAACATACAAAGACATATTCATATCATATGGTGTAGATACGAAACTTGTTTTATATGAATTGGTTTCTGCACCACTAGTAGTTATGTTTTTTTGTATGGGTGAGACCTTTCTTGATGGGTCATATTGGAATCCTACAATTTCAAACCCCATGCGAGGCAAACTAATTGCAACCTCTCCACGAGATTCCGTATCTGGAATTGCCTCAATCCTAGTCAGAAACTTTTGTTTTGTAGAATATGAAAGAGGAACCCGAATAACTTGTTCAGTAACACCACCAGCATTAACTCTATTTATTTGGATATTATTAAAGATAGTACCAAATGCAATAATAGCTTTGCGTGTATGTTGATTATAAAATTGTTTATTTTTAAACATTATATTTCACCGAATGGATTAGACTCCGTAAAGTCAAGTATATTAGATGCAGTTTGCCATGCATCAAAGTCTGCATTATCTACACCAGTATTACCCCTACTAGTTTGGAAACTTTCTAGTATCAGAGTGTCATTATTTTCTTGTTTCAGCAAGTCTCCGTTTTCTAATTGGAACTGGAACTGTAGAATGTCAAGACTTTGTAAGTCTTCGATTCCATCAATATCCGTATCACCAGTATCAAGTCTTTCTGAACTGTATTCAAAGAGTTCGCATTGCATCCTAAAAGTATAAATTTTTCCTAACTGGTAAAAAGGATTTTGAAACTCCACAAGTTTAATCTCAAATAAAGATTTTGTCTTGGGGAAGTACAACAAATCACCCTCTGCTGGTCTCGCGTCTAACTGAAAAGTGCCACCACTATCTTTTTCTCGGTCAACCATTTGTTCCCATCGTCTTTTAGATAGGATAAAAGTTGCTTGGTCTCTAATTTCTATACCAAATCTGGTAAATAGTTCACCCTCTCCTTCATATCCTTCGACATTCTCCATGTACATTTCAAGGGGGTATTGTTGTGTGAACTTGGATAATTCATCTTCATCAAAAATTGTATCCCTGTTTACCAAAGTCCTAGGCATATAATGAACATCGTGTCCATATATCTTTAGACTTTCAATAACCAAGTCTTCTACTAGACGCTGTTCGTTAGTAGTACCACTGGTATTGCCTGATTGGAAATAAACATTCGTAGCCATTGACTTACCCTGTCATCATCATAGGTGGCAATTCATATTTTAATTGCATTTCATCTTCTATGACTGCAACTTCATTGATTGCTTCTCCGTATATTTGGTCACCGTTAAGTGTTACTCCGCCCGGCAACGCGATACCCCCAAACTTTTTCATGTTCTCACCCCACTGTCTTTTAATAAGAGCAGTGGCATATCTTTTCAAGAACATATCATCATACACTTCGGTGTATGTAGTGGGGTCTAATATAGCATATGCTTCCGCAACAATATAGTTATCTATATTAAAGGTCGCGTCCATATCTGTGTCCAGATATAATCTATTAGTTTTTCTGTTGAATCTAATTGGTCTCTCATTTCTAAATATACTTTCTAATAAATTCATGTGAGTCTTGACCATAGCGTAGTATGTTATATCAGCAGATAGTAGATTATATAAATCATTCATTGCAAACTGATAGTCCACATCAAATAATCCATCTGATTTACTGCCTATCAATGCACCAAATTTGAAAACCCTAACAACATTTAGAATATCATTGCCTATTGGTATATAACCGTTTTCTATATCACCTTTAGATATACTTTGAATAGTTGCAGTTGTTCCAGAGTCCGAACCTGTAATTGTTTCGTTCGCTTCAAATACTTCAGCAGTACTTGTTCTTTCATAAACTACTGAAGTTCCAGAACTTGATGAGTGGACTGTTGATTTTGCACCAGAAGTTCCACCAGTAATTGTTTCACCCGATGTGAAGGTTGCGCTACCTGTTAAAGTTAAGGTAGACCCAGTTAACTTGTGTTTGACATATGCCCTTTCTACACCATCGAAATGATATTCGTTCCAATGTTGAAAGGCATCATCGATTCTATCTGATATTTGGTCTTCATCGACATTGATTTCTATTACAGGGTGTCCTAACCTTCGTAAACAATAGTCGATGAGTCCTTGTCTTGTGGATAAAGCCATGTGAACCCCTATTTAAATAGTTTTAATACTTTGACTATTTATAAGACTTAGGATTGGTCGTAAGCGTATAGTAAGGCTTTGAGAGCGTCTATCTCTTGTTTTACAAATGCTGTAGTAGCAATCTGTGTTGTGTTAGTACCTGTTGAAGCGGTTGGAGCAGCTGGTGTTCCTGTTAATACTGGATTAGCCAACGGTGCTTTAGTAGCAATACTATTTGTAACTGTAGTAGAGAAGTTTTCATCATCTCCCAAAGCAGCTGCAAGTTCATTCAGAGTATTTAAAGCTGCCGGTGATGAATCAACAATGTTCGCAACTGCTGTATCAGCATAGGCAGTTGTAGCAATCTTCGTACTGTTATCACTTGCAGATTGTGTCGGCGCAGTTGGGTTACCAGTAAGCGCTGGACTAGCAAGGTTTGCCTTCGTAGATAAATCTGGTGGTGTGTATGTAAATACACCAGTACTATTATTATATGCTATCCCACCATCACCAGATGCGGATGCTTCACTACCCACAGACAATCCACTAAGGGTTACATAAGAACCAGATTGTTGGGCGTCAATTAATGTTCTAATTTCAGATGCAGTCACACCTGTTGCAAGTGATGGTGTTCCAGAATTATCTAGGATTGCAGCTTGGTCACCAGTATCAATTGCAACACCTTCCCACTTCTTAGTGGAAGAACTATATCGTAGGAACCTACCGTCTGTTGTAGCGGATGAACGGTCAACATCATCTAAGCGTTCTAGTCGAACCTCACCACCGCCACCGATACCTTGCATACCCAATATTAATTGTCGTATATTCGCATTGATATCTGCTATTTGTTTTTGAACACTTGCGGTTTCATCAACCTGTTCCTGTACAACTTGTTTTTTCTCAGCAAGATATTGTACAGCAAGTTCTTGTAGTTGTCTTTCATCCTTGTCTTTCTTCTCTACAGGTCTGAGACTAAGAACATCCATAACCGCACTGTAAGCATCTTTAGTTACATTAAATGTCTCTGGTTGCGCTTCTTCCGTTATCTCTTCTATTTCTTCTACCGCACCAGCATACTTCATTTCTAACTCATTAACTTTTGACTCTAAGGCAAAAATGTCTGGGTCTTGATTGTCCTCTGGTTGTTCAATGAGTTCCGTGGGATGGTCTTTTAATTGATATGGTTCTTTTGAGTATGGCATAATCACTTCTGATATCTTACTAACTGGAGTAATATCAAACTCATTTGCCATTTTTTGTGGGTCGATGTCTACAAGGAAGTCGGGAGCAACTGATTTTTGTTCTTCTTCAACCTCTTCTTTATATAATATTGGAGTTACATCTTTGAACTCATCTCTGATTTCCTCTAACTTTTCTAACTTATTTTTATTTTGTTCTTCTTCTTCGGAAAGTTTTTTGAGTTCGCTCTTAAACACCCCCCAAAAGTCTTCTTTTACTTTGGAACGATGGGCGTTTTTCTTTTCAGTTTTTTTAACTTGCTTGAGGACTTCTTCTTTTTGCAAATCAAGAGTCCTTGTTTTCTCTTTTGCAATTGCCTCAAAAAGTTTAGTCAACTCATCCATTATTTTTCCTTTTTGGCTTCCGAGACAGGCTTATCTTCTTGGATTTGTTTGGGTTCATCTTCCCCATACCTACCCCTGTCTCTATTGCCATCTCCGTTTAACTCAGTCATGTCTTGTTGTTTAACACGCCAATCTCTAATATTGCTCACTTCCTTTTCCTTATGATTTTGTTACTTGTGGGGATACCGTAATGATACCTTCCTGTACTCTCAATACTTCGGGAGAGTTAGCAATCTCTACATCATACACATACCTACCAGACTTGAGTGCGGTGGTTTGTGTTGCAGTAAGAGATAAGGTTATAACTCCAGTAGCGTCCACTTGAGCGGTTGTAAAACTTGTATAAGTAGTACTGTCATAGCTTTTTCTAAACTGTGATGTTGTTGTATAGCCAGTAAGGTTTTTAACAGTTGAACCATCTGTTGTAACAGTAATGGTATCGCTGAAAGTAGAACCTTGGTCTATGGTTATATTTTTGATTACTTTTTTTGCCATGGAATATATACCTTTAAATTTATGAGATCTATTGTTACACTAAAATACGGAAACAAATACTCTTCCAATGATGTAAACACTATTTATAATATGTGTAAACCTTATCTACGAGGCGGCAACTTCTGGTGTCGCACAGATGACAACTCTGGACTAGAACAAGGAATATTAACCCAACGCATCAGCACATGTATCGGAAACTGGGAAAAAATTGTACTCCTAAAAAGTAATTTCGGTGGCCCAACTTTATATTTAGACTTAGATGTAATCGTACAGGGAGACCTTGGCCCACTATTTGAATACTGTGATGAACCTACTATATGTGAAACCTACTGGAAAGACTTTGGTGGAATGTGGAACTCTAGTGTTATGGCATGGCACTGTGATAATGCCGCCTATATAACAGAGAACTTTTTTAAAAACTGGGACTACAACTTGCATAAATATCAAGGTAAGGATGATAACTTTTTATATGATGAAAAAATGTTCAAGAGAACATTCCCCAAGGGGTTGATATATTCATTTCTTGCTGGGGTAGACATGGAAACAGATACCTCACCGAGAGCTCATCAAATAAAACCAGATTATCCAGTTGTTCTATTAAATGGACAGAATGAAGTCAATTACGATTTGAGAAAAAAATATTATGATGCACTTTCTTTGCATGAAATGGGGTAACAAGTACTCCCCAGAATATGTAAACAATCTCTACAAAATGGTTCAGCAAAACTATTCCAAACGGTTTAAGTTTATATGCTACACAGACGAACCAGAAGGAATAGAGAAATCAATAAAGACTAGACCTATCCCGAATGTAGAACCACTACATCCACGGTACTGGTTTGGTCAAGAAAACTATTGTTGGGATAGAGCAAAGTTTCTTGTCTTAAATTCCCACCACTGGTTAAAAACTAAAGGCCCTTTCTGCTATCTGGATTTAGATGTCATTATCCAAAACAACATCGATGACATATTTGAACTATCAAAAACTCCACATATGATTTATTCAAATTGGGAAAATCCAAAAGTTCTCAATGACAGAAGGTTTACAGATATGCGTGGCACATTGTATAACTCTAGTGTCATGTTATGGTGTACTGACCAAGGGGAAAAGATTTATAACGATGTAATGAAACACAAGGACACCGTGTTTAAAACCTTTTGGAAAGGAACCGACAACTACTACCCATATAGAGAACATCAAGCAGTAGGCGATAACTATTGGTCGTTCCTACCTAGTGATTGGGTTTACTCCTACAATAGAGGAAGACAACATCCCAATGATGTCACGCAACACCTGTATAGAGAAAATTCAAAGTTTTGTATCTTTGAAGCATCGATTGGTGGTAGGAATAAAAATAACCTAAAACCACATGAGTTGAGAGACTATAACTTATTAATACACTGGCATGGTAAAACAGAATTTGAAAAACTATGGTTGCCTAAGTTCCCAGAAAACTTTTTTGATAAAAACAAACATACCAATAAGATATCCCAACTTCTGCGTACCAAAGACTACGATACACTAGAAGAAAAATTTCTTAAAGATTTACCTCAATTGAAACAAGATTGGGAACAATATTCAAAGGAATTTGAAACACTACGAGAATGGATTGGATTTGAATCTCTAACAGATAGTATGCTACAAGAAAACTATATGGACAAAGAGACAATATCAGATATAAAAGAACTCATTGAAACAAATGATTTGCAGTCTTTATCAGAAAAAATGATAAAAGATTTCCCAGAATTAGATGAATATTTTAAAGGTACAATTTCTGAAGTGAAGGTACATGTACCAGAATTAGAAAGGGAGATATCTGACCTTATCTTTATAAGACAAATAGAACCACACCACAGAAAGATTATCAAGGAACTATACGACTCTGGTGATATGATATCGATGCACAAAAAGTTTCTTGCTGACTATCCAGATGACCCTGTGCTACTACAAGGTGATGAGTCCCTATACTGGAACAAAGATGCAGATGATATATATGACCTCTATAAACAAAGATACATATACAAATCTCACCTAACTGCATTTGATGAAGCAAAAGAACTTGGGCCTGTTAGATATTTCTGGAATATAAGTTTTCTACAATGTTTCGCGTTGTACAAAAGATTGTGGGATAAAAACACACTACCCCAAATCAAAAAAGATGTTATGGACAACATTAAAGAACATGGGATGCAAAGAGTATTTTGGGACGCATCTACTGAGGATGTGCAATCTCTCTATAAAAAATATTATCTACAGAACCTAAAAGAATTATTTTACAAAGAAGATTATGAGAAAGTATTTGAACGATTGTATAACATCATGCCTAAACAAGAACTTATATCTGTTATAAATCAAAGTAATGTAAAAGATAATGATACTCTTGTCAAGTATTTTCAAATGCATGGAGAACAATATAGTGACTTATACACAGGATTATATGATGATGGCAATCCAGAAGGTGCATTAATACAACTATCCACCAAACAAAATGATACTGGGAATGAATTCAACGACATCTTTGTCAATGGTAAAGAACATACACTTGAATCTATCAAAACTGTGGTTGAAAATTTCAAGTTACAATGGGTTACATTTATATGTGAAATTACTGACCCAACCAATTGTGACCACATTGAGTCAATTTGTTGTTATTTTAAAGAAAAATTGGGGTGTACGATTACAGTACAGACATTCAAGGCATATATAAAAGACCTACCTTTTGTAGATAGGGTTGAACATGTACTTCCTACTCAACCCACTGAGAATGAAACTAAGGTTAGTGACAGTATCGCTAGTGACATTCCAATAAGTTTGGAGACATTAAAAAGGTTTAAGAAAGAAGAGGAAGTGCGAACTAAGAAACCTAAGATGAAAGAAAAAGAACCAGTGTGGTGTGACGCGAGGAAAAGTGAATACTTTTATGTGAATTCACAAGGCAACATTTTTCCATGTGCTTACATCGCTAGGGATGTTATGGAACACAAACTATTTCCATATCACCCGATTGACTATACATATAATTTTAAATATAATGATGCAACAAAATTTAACATTGGCGAAATAATTTATAACCACGACTTTGAAAATATAAGTCAACATTTGAAGAGGAAACCCCTCAGCGTTTGTACTAGAAATTGTGGAGATTGTCATGCGAGTTAATGTAGTTTGCAGTAAATGGGGAGAAAAATATGGCCCGCACTTTGTTAACCGTCTTTATAACATGTCTAAGCGTAATACACCTTCGACAATGGATTTTCATTTCTACTGTTATACCGATAACGATAAGGGACTCGATCCTAATATTAAAGTTATCCCATTTCCAGACATCGATTCCATCCATCCTAAATACTGGTTCGGCGCTGATGAGTTTAAGTATGGCATGGCTCGTTGCTGGGACAGGCCTAAAACTTTTGTCTTTAACACTCACAATTTTGGCCCAGATAAGCCGACAGGACGCTTCATCTTCTTTGATTTGGATGTAATCATTCAAAATGATATTACACCACTTCTAACTTACAATACAGAACAACCAACAAAAATGAGGTCTTGGTGGCAAGACCCGAAACCCATGCAGACTAGACAGTTTAAACTAGCACATGGTGCGTACACGAATGGAAGTTGTCAAGTGTGGAGTGATGACCAATGTGAACCTATATGGGAAGATGTTTTAAAAAATCAAGAAAAGATATGGTTCACATATACGGACGGAACCGATAACTACCACTCATGGAGGTGGGGAGAGTATGGTGCTAAACTGTGGGATTACTTCCCATCACATATGGCATACTCATATAATCGTGGTCGTTCATGGGAAGAAGATGATTTGAATGTGGGTATATACAGACCCAATTGTATTTTGTGTGTATTTAATGTAGACTTATTACCGTTTGAGGATGAGAGTAGAGGACATACCAAACAGGACGAACTTGCAGACCCCAAACTATTAGAACATTGGAGGTAAAGATGAAAAAATTATGGAAACTATGGGCAATGTCTTTAGGTGAAAAAGCCTCGGACAATTCAAAAGAGGCAGATGCAGTTGCAGTAATGAGAACTGTAGTTGTATTGGTAAACTTTTTTACTTGTTTCTTTATTATATCGGGAGTATTAAGACATTGGTAATGATAAGTCCAAATTGGTTTATAGCCGAAGAACAGATATCAAAACATAATTGTATCTGGACAGGTGAGGTATCTATGAATACCTTGGATTATTATAGAAAGTTTGTAGGCGAAACTTCAAACAATTATAACTTAGCAGGACATCTGGAAAAACAAATAAGAATTGAAGATATGCCGTGGGAAGTTAAAGAAGATATTATGAGTCACTTTTACAGACAAGAAGTACAACGGTATATGAGGACACACAAAGACACTAGTCATCCGTTATTACCGATTGGCCTGGAAAGCGTATGGATTAACTATCAAAAGAAACACGAATTCAATCCTATGCACAATCATGGCGGATTGTTTTCATTTGTAATTTTTATCAATATTCCGTATGACTTGGAAGAGGAAGATAAATTCTTCCCAGAAAAACAAGACCCAAAGACCTCAAGGTTATCTTTTGTGGTAAACTCACCAATGGGTGTACCAGAAGAATTGGCGATAAATGTTGACCAAGGGTTTGTTGGTAAAATGATTTTATTTGATGCGAAATTGCCACATATGGTTTATCCTTTTTATACTTCAGATGGTGAAAGAATTACTGCATCTGGTAATGTGGTCTACGAAAGAGAAAAGTTTTGAATATCTACACAGTAAAATGGGGTGACAAATACAACCACCAACATGTCAATAATGTGTACGAGGCGTGTAAAGAATTTTATGCACCGCCAGATGGACATTTTGATTTCTTCTGCCTAACAGAAAATCCAAAAGGATTAGATAAGAACATTACGCCACTCGCATTGCCGGGCGGAAACAAATTGGTGAAGTGGTGGAACAAGATGTACCTCTTTGATAGTAACATCGTCACTCAGAAAGGTGAAAAGATGTTCTTTGATATAGATACTATCATTCAGAGAGATATAACTCCTATCGCAAACTATGACCCAGAAGATTCTCTTTGTTTCGTAAAAACATACTGGCACGATTTAGAAACTCAATTCAAAAACACTAGACACATTCCACATAAATATACAGATCTAAACTCTTCGGTTCTGAGATGGAATGATAATTTAAACACAGAAGAGATTACAGAATATTTTAATAAATATCAGAAACAAATACTATGGTACTATCGTGGTCTTGACAACTTCTTTTATAATAGAAGAATAACCAAAATCAAATTGTTTCCTATAGGTTGGGTATATAGTTTTAATCAAGGCTATGTCTTCCCACACGATATAGATAAACACACATACCGCGAACTACCTTATGTTTGTATTTTTGACTCAATGGGAAAAGGTGAAGATGTTAAATTTTAATTTTTTAAATAACTTTAAATACTGGGGTGAGGCGTTACATGTTATAGAAAACAAAATGCCTCATAAACTTGTAGACTTTAGGCAGTCTCTACAAGAAAATAATATGGATGCTTCAATCTGGTTGGTTGAAGAACTAAAAGAATATTTGGAAGAATATTATACTAAACAAGGAAATCTTAGAATATTAATTCTTAATTCTTGGTTGGGTCTTCCTATGGTTCCACTTTTGTGTGAAAACTTAGATGTCTCTCAGATTCATTTAGTGGACATGGATGAAGAGAGTATCAATCTTTCTAAATCATTTCACAAATATTATGCCCAAGAGAAGTTTGTAAACATTCGTCATTGGAATCTGGATATACCATTTGAGTTTGAGAATCTAAACAAGATTGATGTTGATGTAGTAATCTGTATTCACACCGAACAAATGTATCCCCTAACAGAACTAGTAGGCAAGAACCCCAATGCTGTGTACGCGATGCAGAACTCAAATGTAGTTGAGGAAATGTATGGTATTAATTGTGTGAACTCAATAGAGGCACTAAAAGAACAGATAGGAATAGAAGAGTGTGGATATGAAGGAACCAAACAACAAATATATTATTCTTGGGATGGTAAGAAAGAGTTTGATAGATATATGGTTATTGGTCAGAGAGAAGGATTCTTTTAAACTACATTTATTGTAGAGATATCCTCTACCATAGATTCCCATAAATCTTTATCTGGAATTACAAATCCAAATGTTTGACGCGGGCCTCTACTACCAGCAGTATGCCAATATGGGTCTTCATCTTTACCCCCATAATATCCTATTTTAACATTCCATCCTACTGGGTCATTGATAGTTACAACTTCCCCATCCTCGACATGTTTAAAGAAACCAACACCATCACTATGAGACATTAAAATATTATAGCCGGGACAATCCCAGTTATTATGCCATGACATAAAACCACCAGCAGGATAGTAAACATGTACCGCGTTAAACTTTGCACACAACCACGCGGATAAATCCCTACAAACTTCTAAAGACTTCTGTCTAATCTCCTTGGGTACTTTATGAGTCAGATGAAAATCACATACCTTAGCATACTCTGGTGGGCCTTTGTGGTCATCACCCTTTGATTGTACTTCCCTAAGATACTCCTCTGAACAATAGTAATCCATATCCCTGTTACCAAATCTCCTTTCGTCCATAGGTAAAGGTTCTTTATTATGGTCATTGAAGAAGTCCATCCAATCATCTAAGATGTCTAATAGTTCTGGGTTTATTTTTTCTATTGTTTTCATCTTAACTGAAAAGACTCATTTTCTTTGTATACCCTATCTAAAGTATAGTGTGTTATAACAGTATCCATTCCCGCCAATTCTTCTGGTCTTTGTCCCATACAAAAGTTCCATCTAGCATCTGGCCATGGAAAATCACCTACTTGGACAGTATTGGCAAAAGGTGTTTTATTTAAAAGATACCACATGCTGAATGTATCCCACTTACAAACTTCGTCTGGATATGGGGATGGGTCATAATCGGGTTTAATTTGTTCGCAGTATTGAGTAAACCAATTAGACATTAGCGCTCTCATTATATCATTGTTCTTATAAACAAAGATACCACAATGATATATCATTTCTTCCGTATCGTTTAGTTTTGTTATCTTCGCGTTATATGGTCTGTTTCTAGTAAATATTATATCATTATCTTCTAAGAAAGTAAAGACTCTTTTTATATCTTCATGTTGAATGTATGTGTCACAATCGATATACATCGTTTTATCATATGGTGTTTTATCCAGCGCCCATAGTTTTGCCCTCACATGGTCATCACAGGAGAACACATTGTCGAACAAAGTCTTGTCGTATGTCCCTTCCCATCTATCCTCTGTGAATAGAGTTATCTTTGCTTTGGGGTGGAATTCTAATAATGACTCAGCGGATTGACATGCGGCTTTTAAGTATCTTTCATCACGAGAAGCTACATAAAGATATCCGTTCATTACGGTTCCGTTGGTATGTCTGGAGCAAGCTCTGGATGTGTACCATCTGGTTTAAACATATTTGGAGAGGTGTACAATGCTTCTTGTTGAATTAATATAGTAACCCATGCCTGTACTTCTAATTGAGTCTTTGCCTTACGAATTAACTTTTTGATTTCTTTGTTTTGTGAATTTTTGATTGCTTCAATCTCAAAGGCTTCTAGTTTCATATTGAACAATGCTTCTTGCATTATTCTATTTTTATGAACTTCGCGTTGTTCTGCGTCTTTTTCTTCTTGTTCTAAGACAACATCTTTGTGCGCCTCGGTGAGTTCATCGATTTCTTCTTCGGTGAAAATCTCCATGATAGCATCGTAGTCTTTATTTACAAGACCTTCTTTGATATTACCTACATTTATTTGAGATGGTCGGTAACTTTGGCCAACCAAAATCTCGCAGAACAGCGAGCGATTTTCTTTATCTATCCATCGGGGGTTGCGATATTTTGCAAGTTCTTCGGTCATAATATTTCCTCATGATTAAAAATTAGTAGGACTATTATACCCTACCTCACTATTTATGTCAAGTCTTAAGCGGTTCTTATAAACAGCTGTTTTGTTTCTTGTGTAGCACTAGATGATTGTACAGTGTTACCAGCATAATATCCAGTATATGTACCAGAATATGAACCAGCGTATGCACCATTTAAGAACCCAGCAAAGAAACGGTCATAGTATCCTGTATATGACCCTGTGTAGTCTCCAGCATAGTTTGCAGATGCGATGTCTTTTAATTGGTCAGTCATCGTTGACCCCATCTGTACCCATGTTCCAGTAGCAGATGGTGAACCAGTTTGAAGTAGATATTTTCCCACTCCACTAGCAATAATTCTATTTCTAAATGCAGGCACTAATGTCTGCAAGTTTGCAGTTGTCATTTCATTTGGTTGACCTTCGTCACCAGCTTTCAATAGTATATTTGAATCTGTTCCAGCATTTGTAGTTGGTGCGGTTTTTTGGTAAAGGTAATATGAAACATCTGTACCATCAACTTGTGTTTCTGTGATAGTATATCTTGAAGTCCATGTTCCACCAGCTGGTGCAGATGTACCAATTTTGTATTGTCCAACAGTGTTCGCGTCTTCGGCAGCCATTGCAGTTATACAGAGGTCTAATACTTCTGTATCTAATTCAGTATCGGTTGCAGTTTCTATGGCAGTTCCTGTCCATCGTTGAGGATTGATTTGTCCAGATTCACTTACGGCAGCAACTGGTTGATTGAATCGGTAAACAGTGTCGGTAGTGCCTCCACCAGCTGGGTGGGTTCCTACAGATTCAGTTCTCTCTCTGTTTGTAAATGTTCCGATTTCATCAGCACCAGCAGAACCACCTGTGACAACATTTAGTTCAGCAGTACCCGAACCATCTGTGTCAGCAGCAAATTTAGCTGTGATTACTCCTGCTACTTGGTCTTTAATCTCAGTAGCTGATAGTTCTCTGAGACCTTGTAGTCCCCCAGCGGCAGCCGGATATGACCCTGCTTTAAGTGTTACTGGCCCTGCCATTCAAGTTCTCCTTAGTTTAACAACGAACCAGATGAATTGTAGACTGCAAGTCCCCTATGTTTCACCCAATTGGTCGCGTCTTGACATGTTAAAGTAAATGTGGTTTTTGCAGGCAGCGTTACAGCGGCATTTGCAGAACCACTTTCAATAGTATCCGAGGTAGCAGGATACAATTTGCAATCGGTTGTAGTAATGTTAGCAACAACTACATGTAGTCCAGCAGCTGCGGTTGGTAAAACAACACCTTGTGCGGCTCCACCGACTGTTCCAATTACATTAATTGTTTCAGTCAAAGCAGTTGCATCACCCTGTCCAGAACCAGCAGTTGAAACAGAAGCAGTAACTCCATATTTCAATGAACCTAATAGTTCTGCGGAATCGTTTACTGTTATCTGAGATAAGTTACTACCACCAGAACCAACCTGTCTCCAACCACCAGTACTAACACCAACTAACTCAGCACCGTTTGAAGTTACTACTTCGATTGGTGCATTTGCAGAACCACCATCGATGGTTTCTGTAGAAGCGGGATATACTTTAATAGTATTACCACTTACATTGTATATGTTGATTACTAGTCCAGCAGCGGCAGAGGGTAAAATTATCCCTTGGTTAGCTGATGCAGTAGATATAATATTGTATGTTTTGGTTAATGCGGTTGCAGTACCCTGTGTACTACCAGCAGCGGATACCGTGGCAGCGATGCCAAAAGTAACATTGCCACTCGCAGTAAGAGTACCAACCGACACATTATTACCCGACTCATACTTGTCGTTATTGAGGTTACTAAAGTTGGTATCCACCTCAGTATTAGTGAGGGGTGAACCCTTAGATGCTCTTAGTGTTATAGTTGACATGTCTCTTCCCTATCTTTATTTATCAATGTTATTAACAAGTTGCATTAAAATGCTTTTGATTTCCAAGAAATCTTGCTTTAGACTATTTATATCATTTGACATTTCATCTATTTGATTAGCCTTTTGTTTAGCAATATATCTCCTTCTCTTATATGCAGCCAGTGAATCGTGGTCAACATTCAGTAATGCACCAGATTCTTTTTCTCTGTCCCACTCTAAATTTGATACTTTATTTGGTTGCTCCATATTCTATTTATTACGCTTGTAAGGCGATAATCCTCAATTGTTTTGCTTCTGGTATAACAGAAGTATTGGATGTAAGCATAACAATTTTAGAAGAGAACTGTTTAAACCTCTCAAATGTAGTATCTGCAACTGTGCAAGTTACTACAGGTCTAACTCCTCTATAAGTCCATGTTACTGTTCCATCTGTAGCAGTACCAGAACCGTGTGTTGGTGCAGATGAAGCACCAGTTGTACCACCTATAGTGGCTTCATATAAGTTTGAACCGTTACCTACGAATGTTCCACTCGCAAAGTATGTACTTACTGTATGATTTTTTGCCACAGTTATTGTGGGTGCAGTACTATATCCTCGGCCTGGGTCTACGATTTCAATAGTTCCCAAACCACCACCAGCTAAAGCAGTCGCCTTAATAGCGGCGGGTCTTGTAGGTGTACCACCACCAGTTACAATAAAGTCTACTGAACTAGTATTGGTATAACCACTACCAGCAGTTCCTATTGTGAGTGCGTTAACACGCTTGGTAGTATAGTTAAATACGCCGTCACCATTCAATGAAGCACTTGGTAACTTAAAGTTAAAGTCGGTAAAACTCTTTTGTGATGCAGAGTTACCAGCAATTTGTCCTGCTTCTAATTCCATTTCTACCCAAGGCAAATCTTCGTAAAAATCTCCGTCATCTTCTGGGGATTGACCTTTAAAGTAAATCTTAAATGATGAACCAGCGGGTTGTTTTAGAGCAATAGAAAGTTTCACATCTTCTGCTTCCTGTCCATCAGAAAGTCGAACTCTCCTTGAAATAAATTTAGAGGCGGCGTTACCCACATTTGCTGTTTCATTTGTAGAGTCATTGTTGATATTATATGCCCTAGTAATAACTCCATTTCTATAGAGAGGTACTAAAGGTGATAAATCTTCAGTGTCAGTAGTTAAAGTAAATCTTTGTCGATAACTTTTCTTAGCCATTCTACCAGAACCAGTAAATGCAAATTCATTGGATGCAGAATATATAGCAGCTTCCTCTGTAGTAAATGTTCTATCTACTGGTTGAATATCAACGAATGTTGACCCTCTGGCAGCAGCGCCAGAAGAATTTGTGACTGCAGCCTGATATGTCAATTTAGCCCTTGGGAAATCTTTGATGGTAGTATTTGTTCTAAAAGTATTAAATATTTTATTGTAAACAGATGCAACCTTGAAATTTGTTTTTCTTTCTTCACCTATTTCACGAGCACCAGTTCCTATAACATCACCAACTTTAAAGTACAAAGAATTATCAGTTGAAGCTGCAATAGCAGTTAAAGTGTCATAAGTTATTTCCATTTTTTCTGTTCTAGGGTCAATTTGTTCTACATAACCGCGTTTGATTTTTAATGTAAATGTAGCACCAGAACCACCAGTAGGAGAAACAGTCAGTTGTCCTAAAGTGCCGGGGTGTACAAGAGCAACATTACCAGCAACAGGAGAACTCAATTGTTGAAATCCTACTCCAGCATCAGAAACTTCGACACTAGTTACCGCGCCAGCACTCACAGTTAGAACTTTTAATTTTACAGTATTTCCAGAAACGGTATTACCATTTGAAGTAACACTTACTGAATTCAATGTAATAATATCATTAACACTGTATCCAGAACCACCACCAGCAATAGTAATATCGAACCCATGAACATTTTGTCCTTCAGATGGTCTACCAGCATCATAATCAGTACCAGTAATATATTCAGCATCTTCGTTAACAAACTCTACCGTACCAGTACCAAGTTCAAACTGTGCATACTTAACAGAATATTTCATATCTTCAGTTTGATGAGCACTCCATGCCCTATTGTTTGAAGATGTAAATAACATTCCAGCAATATTGGTCTCTTCGGCAGTAACTCTTTCTGTAGTTCCTATTTTATTCTCACCCAACTTAGAAACCCAAACATTATAATTAGGGTCATTAGCCTGTGGCATAAGAACAAAAGCATATTCTTCGTTTGGTGCAACATAGATTGGCTCATCGAACTCAAAGGTTGTCGCATCAGCTTCGGTGTATCTATAGTCAGTACCCAAATCTACACCAGAACTACTAATTGATAAGGACGGTGTTGTGTTTACATCGACAGCATCTAAATATTTACTACCTAAGACTACTTGTGTAGGATATCCGTTCAGAACTTTTCTGACTTCCATCGTGATACCATTACCTGTAGCTGTAGCACTATTTGTAATATTCGCAGATTGGCCTGGCCTATCTTTAAAGAACACCATTATACCTTTAACAAAAGCTCCATTTGGAGCATCACCTATACCAAAAGTTTGTGCAATCGGGTCACCAACGAATCTAGGTGGGTGAACTATGAATGTAGGTTGAGTAACATCTATACTAGCTGAAAGACTACCATCTATTTTCATTTCACCAGGCTGTATGTCCACATCGACAATAGCAGTTCCTACTTTCTGTTTTTGTGGTTCTCCTTTGGAAGTGGAAACATTCATAACATGGTGTTCAACTGTGAGGTCTACACCCTGTCTTTGTTGATGTAATGCAAAAGCAGAGTATGATGTTTCTGCCTGTGTAGTTACAAAGTTATACCTATCTGTTGGGTCATCGGCAACTCTCATTCTACGAGTACCTACAGGGAATACTGTGTTATCAAATCCGTTTCCTTCCCCATCAGAATTACCAGCAGGCAAGAAGTAAACAAAAGCAGCATTACCATTTTCGTCAGTAACAATGGGGTCTCCCATATCAGCTGGAGCATCACCAGTATAAAAATAATTTAAAGTGGGGTCTTCTGCAACACCAGCTGGTTGACTCCTCAATCTATATTGAAGGAATCCATGTCCTGTCCTAGCACCATTTGCTTTCCACACAGGGATGTATGAATCGAATCCAGTAACATCACAGGGAACACATCGTGAACTTTGAGCTTTATCATCAAAGAAAAAATGTATTCTTGTATTTGGTTTCATTCTACGAACCCTAACAGCTACTCTGTTTTGTCGCATATTAGGTAACAATGATACATCTCTAACCAAATTGTCTATCTTAAATTCTTGTCTACTACCCAGAGAAGACGATGCAGTTTGAATAATTGGAATAGCAGTTTGAACTATATCTTGTTCTTGTATTACTGGAGTCAGTGATGTTGAACCACTTATTTCAGCAGTTACAGTACCACTAACACTTCCATTTGATGTTCTTTCAAATATTGTCCCGAATACATTGGTCATTGTACCAGCACCACCTAGACCACCACCAACATCTCCAGTAACATCTCCAGTTAGGATTGTAGGGGAGTCAGCGCCACCTGCTGTTTCAATCACAACTTCCGCATGGGGTACTGGCCTTGTTGCGCCAACCTCAACTGTTTGTGAATCCTCGTTAAAAACACCTTGTTCAAATGAAGTTTCAAAACCAACCGTGTTAGTTCCAAAAGCTCCAACTTGTTGGTCAACAGCAGATTTATTGCTTATATCAATTAACTGTGGGTCTATATCTTTTGTTGTATTTGGGAAGTTATCTGAACGAGGAAATATTTCCATATCTCCTTCGTAATTGAACTGTAACTCACCTACGCAATTTCTTATTTTAGTAGCAAATCGGTTTTCAGTACCAACTTCTTGAATGTAAGGTCTGGTGATAAAACTACCCTGTCTTACCCAACCAGAACTTCCATGTGTTTCGTTTAATATTAAATCTGCTTGATAGTCACTAAATGATGGACTTAATTTTTTAGCAGCTGAATTATATGAAGCTTTATAATTGGGGTCATCCAAGTCACTTAACAAGTCACTGTCAAATGAGTTTACATAGATACCATTTTTAAATCTGTCATTTCCATTTGCGTCCAATATTTTTTGGTCTTTTGCTTGCATTTCCAAAAGAGATAATGCAAGATAATATTCTAAACGGTTAATTCTTTTTTCAATCTGACCGATATCTTCCATTGTATATCGTCTATTCTGTCCCTTCAAGTTATGTCTAACTTGTGATTCTGGGGCATCAAACCTAGTTGCAATATTAGGAGCAACAGATGGGAATGGTGCAACGAAAACTTCAGCTATCTGCATAGCGTCTGAATCCGCTGGAGGAGCTTTAGCAGGTATTTTTGAAACACCTTCTACGACTTGGAAATCACCAGCCCTGTCAATAACAATGTTGTCAACTCTAGGTAAGTAATATTCTACATCCGTAGTAAAACTACTATTTGGCAATGGGAACTGAATACCATTAGCAGGTAAATCAAATTCCTCTGTTCTATATGGATTTTCTGTTGCTGTTGCCAGTGTTGTGGCAGAAACAGCTGTATTCTTTACCATTGGTCTAAAGTCAATGGCATCTTTTAAAATAAATTCACCAAG
>CEVS01123367.1_pt1 | contig 35767 bp, 35 predicted proteins | sample 361571 | NCBI WGS metagenome assembly CEVS01 (sample SAMEA2623850, study PRJEB7988) | marine metagenome | isolation source: saline water (ENVO:00002010), including | reverse complement strand
ATTCTTTTTTTCCCAAAAACATATTGAGAAGTAAGAGAATTTTTGGCCTTTTTAAGAGATTCAATATTTCCGGAGAAACAAACCTCTCCTCCATGGACCCCTGCTTTCGGTCCTATGTCTATAATGTGGTCTGCTTCTTCAATGGTTTCTTGATCATGCTCCACTACTATTACAGTGTTACCAAGTTCTTTTAGTCTTTTAAGGGTAGATAAAAGTTTTTTATTATCTCTTTGATGTAAGCCTATAGAAGGTTCATCAAGGATGTATGTTACTCCCACTAAGCCTGCACCAATTTGTGAAGCAAGCCTTATCCTTTGAGCTTCACCTCCACTTAAAGTTTCAGCACTTCTAGAAAGAGTAAGATAGTTAAGACCAACATCAGAAAGGAAAGTTAAGCGCTCTTTTATTTCTTTAATAATTTTTATCGCAATTTCTCCCTTTACCCCTGTCAAAGTTAGTTTCTTAAAAAAACTAAGAGCATCACCGATTGTCATCCCAACAATTTCAGGCAATGAAAATTTATTTATAAATACGCTTCTTGCTTCTAAGTTTAATCTGGTTCCGCTACATTCATCACAGAGGGTATTCGTCATAAACTTTGCATAATATTCTCGTCTAAAGTTTGAATCTGTATCTCCAAGTCTTCTTTCAATATTTCTTACAACGCCCTCAAAAGGCTTAAATATCTCTCTTTTAAAACCTCTTTTAGAAACATAACTAAAATCAACTTCATTATCGCTTCCATATAAGACGATCTCTTTTTCTTTTTCTAATAGGTCTTCGAAAGGCGTATCAAGAGAAAACCCAAAAGTCTGACTAACTCTGTTTAAAAGGTATCTATTGTGATAGGTGTGACTTGCATCCCAGTCTTTTATAGCTCCTTGATTAAGACTTAGTTCTGGCCTAACAATCAATTTTGAAAGATCTATTTTAGATTTATACCCTAAGCCATCACAAGATGGGCAAGCGCCTGATGGACTATTAAATGAAAATAATCTTGGCTCTAATTCTTGAATGCTAAATCCACATTTAGGACAAGCCATTTTAGTAGAAAACGCATCAAAAATTTGTTCATCATCCATATCCTGTATTTCTACCAATCCATTAGATTCAGAAACACAAGTTTCTAAAGATTGAATGAGACGACTATTATTTTTTGAATCAACAGTAAGTCTATCAACCACAATAGATATTGAATGTTTTTTCTTTTTGTCTAGTTTGATTTGATCACTTAAATCGTAGACAGTTTCATTCACGATTACTCTGACGTATCCTTTCATAAGAAGATCATTAAATAGATTCAAATGCTCACCTTTTTGTTCTTTGATCACAGGAGCCAAAATGAAAACTCTTTTTTTATTAAAATTTTTAAGTATTTTTTTAGCTATTTGATCTATGGTCTGGCCTTCAAGAGAAATATTATGTTCTAGGCATTTTGCAGTGCCCGATCGAGCATAAAGTAACCTAAGGTAATCATAAATCTCTGTCACAGTTCCAACTGTTGATCTAGGGTTATGAGAAGTTGATTTTTGCTCAATAGAGATTGCAGGAGACAATCCTTCTATAGTGTCTACCTCTGGTTTGTCCATGACAGATAGAAACTGTCTGGCATAAGCAGAAAGAGACTCTACATATCTTCTTTGTCCTTCAGCATATAAGGTATCAAAAGCAAGTGAAGATTTTCCTGAGCCCGATAAACCAGTTATTACGGTCAATTTGTCTCTAGGAATATCTAAATCTATATTCTTAAGATTGTGCTGCTTAGCACCTTTTATGTGAATAAATTTCATTTATTTAATGTTTCTTTTAGATTAGACTAACTTAACTTAACAGATAATAATTATGGCTCAAAGCGGAATAAATAAGGTTATATTACTTGGAAATTTAGGAGCGGATCCAGACGTGAGATATACAGCTGGCGGAGTTCCAATAGCAAACGTGTCTATTGCTACATCTAGTAGCTGGAAGGATAAAAATTCTGGAGAGACCGTTGAGCAGACAGAATGGCATAAAATTGTTTTTTTTAATCGTCTAGCAGAAATCGTTGAGCAATATCTTAAGAAAGGTTCAAAAATCTATGTAGAAGGACAATTGAGAACTAATAGCTGGGAAGATAGAAATACTGGCGAGAAGAAATATAGTACCCAGATTGTTGCAAGAGAAATGCAGATGCTCACACCTAGAGGTGAATTAAGTCAACAAAGTCAAGACTCAGGTTTTGACCAATCAACCCAAAATTCTCAACAAGAAGACCCACCTTGGGAAGACGAAGACATACCGTTTTAATTCTCGTATTTAGAAAGAACCAAACTTACATTAGTTCCACCAAATCCAAAACTATTACTCATAAAAGAACTGAATTCTTTTTCCAAAGATTTTTCTGGAATATTTATACCATTTGCCTCAGGAATAGGATTAGTTAAATTTTTATTTCCAGCAATGAAATTACCATTCATCATAAGAATGCTGTAGATGCATTCTTGTACACCTGCAGCCCCTAAAGTATGCCCAGTAAGGGACTTTGTTGAGCTTACAATCGGAACATCATCTTTGAAAACCGATTTTATAGCATTCAACTCGATAGGATCTCCAGCAGGAGTAGAGGTTCCATGAGCATTAAGATATTCAATAGATTTTAGACCACTCATTTCAAGAGATTTCTTCATACAATTTTTTGCTCCTTCTCCGGAAGGCGCAACCATATCGTCTCCATCGGACGTTGCTGAGTATCCTTTTATTTCTGCATATATTTTAGCTTTTCTTGATAAGGCATGTTCTAGCTCTTCAACTATCAAAATTCCTCCTCCACCTGAAATTACAAAACCATCTCTATTTTCGTCAAAGGGCCTAGACGCTTCAGTTGGATTTTCGTTGAAATTACTAGATAAAGCTCCCATTGCATCGAACAATCCAGATTGTGTCCAATGCTCATCTTCTGCTCCACCTGCAATTATTACATCTTGATTACCAAGTTGGATCTGTTCCCAAGCAGAACCAATGCAGTGAGCGCTGGTTGAACAAGCTGAAGAGATTGAGAAATTTACTCCTTTGATTTTCAAAGAAGTGGCTAGGCATGCAGAAACTGTACTCCCCATAGTTTGAGTTACGCGGTAAGGACCAACTCTTTTAACTCCTTTTTCTCTTAAAATATCTGCTGCATCAACTTGACTTCGAGAGGATGCTCCCCCCGAGCCTGCAATTACTCCAATTCTATCTGTTTCAAAGATGCTTTCTGGTAAATTTGAATCTTTTATCGCATCTAAAGCACTTAGATAAGAGTAAGCTGCAGCTTCCCCCATGAATCTAAATAATTTTCTGTCAATTAAATCTTTAAGATTTATGGATATTGACCCTGAAATTTTGCTTCTAAACCCTAAATCATTATATTCGTCATTCTTAGAAATTCCTGAGATACCATTTCTTAGTGAAGTAGATATTTCTTCTATATTATTCCCAATACATGAGATTGAACCCATACCCGTGATAACTGCTCTTTTTTTAGACATCAGAAATTTTGTGGATCTTCAAACAATCCAACTCTTAAATCTTTTGCAGAATAAATTTCTTTACCATCGACAAACATTAATCCATCGGCAAAACCTATAACAAGCTTTTGCTTTCTAACTTTTTTTATACTAATTTTATATTCAACTAATTTAGCTTTAGGCAGAACTTGACCATAAAATTTTACTTGGCCTGAACCTAGGGCTCTGCCAATACCACTGTTACCTTCCCATAAAAGATAAAAACCTAATAACTGCCACATCGCATCAAGCCCCAAACAACCGGGCATTACTGGGTCTGTTGAAAAGTGACAGTCAAAAAACCATAGCTCAGGAGTAATATCCAATTCACCTTGAATTTCTCCATTATTGTAATCACCTAAAGAATCATTAATTTCAATAATTCTATCCATCATTAGCATTTCATTATTTGGCAATCTTCCATTTTTAGGTCCAAATAAATCACCATTAGAGCAGGCTACTAGCTCATCTTTAGAAAAACTGTTTTTGTTTTTTAAATCCATTACTTATTAATTATCATACCTTTCTTAAGGATTGCGAGGAAAGAGTTTATCCTATACTATTCGCTTCTATTTTGTAATTTGTAAAGATGTACGCAGTAATAAAAAGCGGTGGAAAGCAACATAAAGTTTCAGAAGGCGAGGAAATTCTTCTTGAAAAGATATCTTTAGGCGAAGGAGAAATAATAGAATTTTCAGAGGTTTTAGCTGTAAATAAAGATGGCACTTTAAACGTTGGAAAACCACTTTTAGAGGGAGCAGTCGTAAAGGGCAAGATAATAAATCACCTTAAGACAAAAAAAATCTCAGTTATAAAAATGAAAAGAAGAAAAGACTACAGAAAAAAACAAGGGCATAGGCAGAATTTAACAAAAGTAAAAATCGAATCTATAAGTTATGGCGCATAAGAAAGCAGGCGGAAGCTCAAGAAACGGAAGAGATTCTGAGTCGAAAAGACTTGGTGTTAAAAGGTATGGTGGTCAAGTAGTAGCTGCTGGGGAAATACTCGTAAGACAAAGAGGAACAAAATTTCATCCGGGACATAACGTTGGTATCGGAAAAGATCATACTCTTTTTGCAAAATGTGATGGCAAAGTCTTCTTTAACAAAAAAGGAAAAAACCTTAAGCAATTTGTCAATATAGAATCTACTTCATAAAATCATGCGCTTCATTGATGAAGCAGTTATAGAAATTTCATCCGGAGATGGTGGCAATGGCTGCCTGAGCTTCCGTAGAGAGAAATTCATTCCCAAAGGAGGACCGGATGGAGGCGATGGAGGTAAAGGCGGCAGTATAAATTTTATTGCAAAAGAATCTTTGCATACCTTGCAAGATTTTAAACTCAAAAGAAAATACAAAGCCCAAAATGGGCGACAAGGAAAAGGGAAAAATATGCATGGAAAAGATGGTGAGGATACCATCTTAGAAGTCCCATTAGGAACCCTATTAATAAATGACGAAACGGATGAACTTCTTTGCGATCTTACTGATGCTAATCAGGAATATACCGCTGTAATAGGAGGGAAAGGCGGTCTTGGTAATGCCAGGTTTAAGACATCTACCAATAGAGCGCCTAGAAAAACCACAGAAGGAAAGTTAGGCGAAATAATAAGTGTGAGACTAGAATTAAAAGTCTTAGCAGATGTAGGGCTTTTAGGGAAACCTAACGCAGGTAAGTCAACTTTAATTTCAAAAATATCTTCAGCTAAACCCAAAATAGCTGATTATCCATTCACAACATTAAGTCCCAATTTAGGAGTGGTAAAGTTAAATAGTTATTCAAGCTTTGTTATAGCTGATATACCCGGATTAATTCCGGGGGCGTCAGAAGGTATTGGATTGGGAATAGATTTTTTGAAGCATCTCTCCAGAGTAGAAATTCTTTTGCATTTAATTGATGTTGAAGAGGGAAATCTTAAAGAAATCAAAAAAAATTATGACAATATAAATAAAGAACTGAAAGCATTTAGCAATGAGTTAAATAAAAAAGAACAATGGGTTGTAATTAGTAAAATCGATAAAATTTCAGAAGACAAAATTAAGAGTATAAAAAAAGAAGCAAAGAAACTTTTCAGCAAAAAAAATGTCTTTTATGTATCATCGATTTCTGGAGCAGGTTTAGAAAACCTAATTCAAAGCATAGGAAGTAGACTAGCAAGTGAAAAAAATTAAATCCGAAAAACTGATCGTAATTAAAGCTGGTTCCAGTCTAACTACTTTGGAGTCTGGGCTACCAAATTTGAGATTTATAAAATCAATCTCTGAACAAATATCCAGGCTATACAAAAAAGGATTTCACATTGTTTTGGTTTCTTCGGGAGCAATTGCGCAAGGAATGAAAATATGGAATTTATCCTCTAAACCTAAGTCTGTAGATTTCCTACAGGCCTTATCCGCATCCGGTCAGATTGAATTGATAAATAATTATCAAAAGGAATTTAAAAGGTTTAATTTAATTGCTGCACAAGTTTTACTAAGTCATTCAGATTTCGGTGTTAAAAGCCGATCTGAAAATGCTAAAAATAGTATTTCAAATCTAATTAAGCTAGGTGCAATTCCAATAATTAATGAAAATGATTCTATATCAACAGAAGAAATTTTAAATGGAGACAATGACCGGTTGAGCGGAAAAGTTGCAACTTTATTAAGGTCAAAAAAATTATTTATTCTGACAGATCAGAATGGACTTTATGATAAGAATCCAGATCAACATGTTGATGCAAAAATCATAAATAAAATAAACCTTAATAAATTTGATTTTAAAGAGGTTTCTTTTGGCGATTCAGGCATCTTAGGAAGAGGAGGAATGACGACAAAACTTAAAGCTGCAAAGGATTACCTCAAAAAAAGTAATGAAGTTTGGATACTAAATGGAAATGATAAAGGAATATTAGAAAAAGCTGTCCAAAAAAAAGGGGTTGGAACTAGGATTTATTTATCCTAATTTTTTAATAGATTTTATTAGTCTAGATTTTTGACGAGCAACTGCATTTTTTGGAAGAACCTTTTTATTAGCCAACTTATCTAAAACTTTTTGAGTTGAAACAAATAAGTCTTTGGCTTTGGAAACATCACTTTCATTGATAGCTTCTTCAACATTTCTAACCATTGTTCTTACAGATGCTCTTTGTGAACTTTTTAAAGAGTTTCTAGAATTTGCTTGTCTAGACCTTTTTTTTGCTGATTGGATATTCGCCATAGGTGGCGATGATGAAGATTATTTAGTTTATTGTCAACTTTCTATTTTAATTTTTACAAAAATAAACAGTTTATAAAATAATCTTGTTAGTTCATTTAGTATTCTATAGGGCGCCATAACCCAATATCTTTTATAAAAGGGAAACTTGAATTCACTCTTTGCTTGAATATAAGAGTTTCCCAAATGCAATTCTTCCTTAAGATTTACCGGGGATGGAGAAATACATAACGATCTTAGGTTTAAGGCCCAGTCCCTATCCATTGCATGATCTATGGGAAGGCTCATTACCCTCATTTTTTCTAAAAGGTTTTTAGCAGCAAATCTATTGATTAGATAACACCCAGTTCCAGATTTAAATCCAAAATTCAAAGCAATATAGAATTCTTTATGAATTTTCTTTAATTTAACAGGCATACCCTTTTCTTTTGTTCTATCACTTCCTCCGCTAAGCCTTAATAAATCAAAATTAATTCCCGAACGTATAGCACAATTGATAATTTCAACTATATCTTCCTCGAACTCAATGTCATCTTCACAAACTAAAGCAAAATCTTTTTTGGTATCTAAAAATTTTTTTAAAACATTCAGGTGGCTAAAATAACAACCTAATTCCCCAAGATTGGTTTTTTTACCATGCAGCAAGTTATATTTAAGCTCTGAATAATTGGGATTTGGCAGTGAAAGCTCTTTGCCGTCGACTGCGACCTCAAGCTCAAATTTAATTCCAACCCTATCAAAAGTCTCTTTTGCAGACGATAATCTATCATCTGCTCTTTTTAGATTAATTAAATATGCAATCACAATGAAATTATACATTGGTGGAGGCGGCGGGTATCGAACCCGCGTCCATCGATCTATTCCTATCAGCTCTACATGTTTAGATTCATCTTTTAATTTCCTATTTTAAATCTCCGATGAGCAGGATAGATAAAAAGTATTCTGTTAAAACTTTTTAGAAAAATCACAGAAAAATTTTCCTAAGCAACCTATTAGTCGACTTTCTTTTACCTTAATAGGTATGGGGTAAAGAAAGCTAGCCTATTTAAGCGGCTAGTGCGTAGTTTGCTTTATTGCCAACTAATTTTTTGAAACTTATTTTTACGAGTAAGTTACAAGCTCGACATGCACTTTAAGTTCAAAAATAGATGTCTAATCCATTTCGCCCCCAAAAGGACTTATATTCTAATGAAATTATGAAAAGTTGCTATTTAGTTTTGAGGTTTTGGCTTTTTCTTTCTTCCACTCTTTTTGTTTTATGCTTTCTCTTTTATCAAACTTAGATTTTCCTTTTCCTAAACTTATTTTTAATTTAACCAAATTATCTTTCCAAAAAATTTTTACAGGAAGACAGGTTAAACCTTTCTCTTGAGTACCCTTAAATATTTTTGATAATTCTGATTTAGTTAGAAGCAGTTTTTTTGTTCGAAGGGGATCCACTTCATGCGTTACTTCATTAAGCGGTGAAACAGACATTCCAATTAGCCAAGCCTCTCCTTTTTTCATTAATACGTAACTATCTTTTATATCAACCCTAGCAGCTCTGATTGATTTTACTTCCCAACCTAATAATGAAATTCCAGCTTCAAAACTCTCACTTAATTCGTAATTAAATTTAGCCTGTCTATTTTCTATTATTGGTTTTTTTGAAAGTTTATTGTTTTTAACCATCAATTTAGTATAACTTGTAAAAAGTTTAATAAAATATTTTGCTATGAGTGCTAATAAAATTTGGCAAGGAAATACAACATTCATTTTAGCAGCTGCAGGATCTGCAGTGGGGTTAGGAAACATATGGAAGTTTCCATACATGGTTGGCTCAAACGGAGGAAGTGCTTTTGTATTTATTTATTTAATTTGTATCTTTGCAATTGGGCTTCCAGTAATGGTCTCAGAAATTTTAATAGGAAAATATGGTAGAAAAAGCCCAATAAATTCTTTAAAAAAACTATCTATTGAGTTTAATTTAAGTTCCTACTGGAAGTATTTGGGAATTCTTGGTGCATTTGCTGGAGTCATAATACTTTCTTACTATAGTGTTTTTGCAGGAATGGCATTTTCATATATTTTTAATGTATTTCCCTCAGGCTTGGAAAATCCTTCGCAATATTCGACAAATTATTTTACAAATTTTTCTTCCTCTCCCTTGGATTTAATTTTTTGGCATACTTTATTTATAATTTTGACTTCTTTGATAGTTGGTTTTGGGGTGGTAAAGGGTATCGGCAGATCGGTAAATGTCTTAATGCCATTTCTTTTTCTCTTTATAATTTTGATTTCATTTTATTCTTCATTTGTTGGCGACTTTTTAAGCACAATCTATTTTTTATTCAAACCTGATTTTTCAGTTATTACTCCACAAATAGTCATCAGTGCTATGGGACAGGCTTTTTTCTCTTTATCAATTGGGATGGGAGCAATAATGGCTTATGGGGCATATATGCCAGAGAAACAAATGATTGGAAAAACTGTCATAACAATTATCTTCTTAGACACTTTTGTTGCTCTTGCAGCGGGACTAGCTATTTTTCCTATAGTTTTTAGTAATCCATTTTTAGAAATTAATGCTGGTCCAGGACTAATTTTTGAGACTCTTCCGGTAGCGTTTTACTCACTACCCCTGGGAAGTCTTTTTTCTATTATTTTTTTTATCTTAATTTCAATTGCTGCTTTAAGTTCTTCAATATCTCTTCTTGAACCATTTACAGCTTGGATGGAAGAAAGAGAAAAATTTAAAAGACCCGTTTTAGTAGCTATTCTAGGTATTTCCATCTGGTTTTTAGGCTTAGGAAGCATTTTCTCTTTCAATATTTGGTCAGACCTGAAGTTATTTGGTTTTAATTTTCTAGAGCTAATGGATTACCTAACAAACAACATCATGCTTCCTTTTGGAGGGCTTTTTGTTGCAGTTTTGGTTGGTTGGCTTGTGCCAGAGAAATTTCTTAAGAAAAATTTAAATTTATCGGGATATAAATTTAAAGCTTTTTATTTTTTCTTAAGATTTATTGCCCCATTTTCAATTACTCTGGTATTTCTTTACTTAGTTTTTTAGATTCTTCCAGAGCATTGTCATTAGCTTCGGTATCAACTACTTTTTTCCATTCTACTAATTTATTTTTTTCAAAATAAAGAGAGTGATGAACTTCACGAAATACCTCATCACCTATAATTTCAAACCCTATGTAATCCCACCTTGATGAATTAAAAGGATCCTTGATTGATGGAGTTCCCATAATATATTGAACCTGAGCTTTAGTAAGCCCAGTTTCCAACTTAGAAATCATATCCAAGCTGATAATATTTCCTTGAGATACTGGAACTTGGTAAAAATCATTAGCACAAGAAATAATAAAAAAAGAAGATATAATAATTGGCAAATGGGAAATTTTCACACGGAGATTTAAGCATAGTTTTAAAAATGAGCGAAGATAAAAATTTAAGAAAAGCTGGTTTAAAGGTCACTCTTCCAAGAGTTAGAATCTTAGAGATTTTTGAAAGCTCATCTGAAAGACATTTAAGTGCTGAGGACATATACAATAAAATAAGAGAAGGGGGAGATGAAGTTGGTTTGGCAACAGTCTACCGAGTCCTCACTCAATTCGAGTCGGCTGGAATTTTAATGAAACAAAACTTTGAAAATAATTTTTCAGTGTATGAGCTAGTTTCTGATGATCATCATGATCATATGGTTTGTATTGATTCGGGTGAAGTAATTGAGTTCAAGAATGATGTTATCGAAAATGAACAAGATAAGATTGCAAAAGAACACGGTTATAAAATAGTTGATCATAAATTAGTTTTATATGTGAAGCCTTTGAATGGTAAAAAATAAAGATAAAAACTCAAAATCAGACTTAGACGAAACTTCTAAAAGTAGTCAAGGTGAAAAAGACCTCGAACCCTCTCTTGAGGAAGAAAATGAAGTTTTATCAGAGCTGGTAAAATCCTTAGAAGAAAAAATCCTTAGGGTTCAGGCTGAAATAGAAAATGTAAGAAAAACATCTCAAAAGGAGATATTAAAGGCAAGAATTTATGCGTCAGAATCATTGGCAAAAGAACTTCTATCGCCAATCGATAACCTCCAAAGAGCTTTAGAGCATTCCGATCAAGATGTTCCTAAGTCTTTACTAGAATTAGTTTTAAAAGAGATAAATCAAGCCTTTTCTGACAATAATGTAAAAGAAATCAACCCCATAGGAAAAAAATTTAATCCTAATTTTCATGAAGCACTTTCGGTGCTAGAGGATCAAAAAAAGGATCCAGATGAAGTTTTAGAAGTCATTCAAAAAGGATACACAATAGAAGATAGAGTAATCAGACCTGCTCTAGTTGTTGTGAATAAAATTTAGTTTTTTACTTGTTTTTTTCTGTTTAGCCCCTATTAAAAGTAAGAGAAAATATTAAGGAGTAGAAAATGTCTAAAATAATTGGTATTGATTTAGGTACAACCAATTCTTGTGTATCTATCTTAGAGAGTGGTCAGCCAAAAATTATAGAAAATGCTGAGGGCGATAGAACCACCCCGTCAGTGGTTGCATACACAGATGGAGAGACTTTAGTAGGACAAAGTGCTAAAAGGCAAGCTGTAACAAACCCAGAAAATACTCTCTATGCTATTAAGAGACTCATAGGAAGAAAATTTGATGGAGAAATTAAAAAAGAATCTGAAGTAACTCCATATAAAATTATCAAGGCTGATAATGGAGATGCTTGGTTAGAGGTAAAGGGTGAAAAGCTAGCTCCACAACAAATCTCTGCACAAGTTTTAACAAAAATGAAAAAATCTGCTGAGGATTATCTAGGTCATGAGGTAAAGGAGGCGGTCATTACTGTACCTGCATATTTCAATGATTCGCAAAGACAAGCTACCAAAGACGCTGGAAAAATAGCCGGCCTTGAGGTCAAAAGAATTATCAATGAGCCGACAGCAGCTGCTCTTGCCTTCGGAATGGATAAAAAAACCGGAGATCAAAAAATAGCAGTTTATGACTTGGGCGGAGGTACTTTTGATATTTCAATTATAGAGTTAGCTGAAATTGACGGAGAGAAACAGTTTGAAGTTCTTTCTACTAATGGAGATACCTCTTTAGGTGGTGAAGACTTCGATAACGTATTAATAGATCATCTTGTTGATGAATTTAAAAAAGAACAGAACTTTGATTTAACTCAGGACCCATCTGCAATCCAAAGGTTAAAAGAGGCAGCTGAAAAGGCCAAAATTGAGCTTTCCTCTAATCAACAAACAGAAATAAATTTACCTTACATTACAGCAGATTCATCGGGGCCAAAACACCTTCTTCTGAAGCTAACAAGAGCAAAATTAGAATCTTTAGTCGGAGATTTAGTTTCCAAAACTTTAAAGCCGGTTGATGTAGCTCTTAAAGATGCAAAATTATCCACTTCAGAAATAAGTGACGTAATTTTAGTAGGAGGTCAAACAAGAATGCCTCTTGTACAAGAAAAGGTAAAAGAATTTTTCGGGAAAGAACCAAGAAAAGATATAAACCCCGATGAGGCAGTAGCTGCTGGAGCTGCGATTCAAGGGGCAGTTCTATCAGGAGACGTTACAGATATTCTTCTTTTAGATGTGACTCCATTGACATTAGGAATTGAAACTATGGGCGGAGTAATGACTCCTCTAATAGAAAAAAATACAACGATACCGACGAATAAATCTCAAATTTTCTCTACAGCCGAAGATAATCAAACTGCTGTTACAGTAAATGTTGTGCAAGGTGAAAGAAAACAAGCTAAAGATAATAAACAGTTAGGTTTGTTTAATTTAGATGGAATTCCTGCTGCACCAAGGGGAATGCCACAAATAGAAGTCTCTTTTGATATAGATGCAAATGGCATATTAAATGTATCAGCAAAAGATAAAGCGACAAATAAAGAGCAATCAATAACCATCCAAGCATCAAGCGGTCTTTCTGAGGATGAAATAGAAAAAATGGTCCAGGATGCTGAAGCCAATGCAGAGGATGACAAAAAATTCGAAGAACTTGTACAGGCAAGAAACGCTGCGGATACTCTTATACATGGATGTAAAAAAACTCTTGACGAGTCAGCAGATAAAGTCGAGCCTTCAGAAAAAGAAGGTATTGAAGCTGCTATTGTAGATTTAGAAGAAGCTTTAAAAGGTGAAGATAAAAATCAGATAGAGGAAAAAACTAAATCTTTAGCTGATGCCTCATCTTCTTTGGCTCAAAGGCTTTATGCAGAACAACAGCAAGAAGCGCAAGCAAATGAAAATAATACTGAATCTGACTCTAGCAATTCTGCAAATGACGAGGTTGTAGATGCGGATTTTGAAGAAGTAAAAGAAGAGAAAAATTAATTTTTATTTCTTAAAACATCATGAGCAAGAGAGATTATTATGATGTTTTGGGAGTTTCTAGGGATGTTTCAAAAGATGAACTTAAAAAGGCTTACCGTAAGTTAGCCATGAAGTATCATCCGGATAGAAATCCTGATGATGATAAAGCGGCTGAAAAATTCAAAGAGCTTTCTGAAGCATATGAAATTCTTTCAGATGACCAAAAAAGACAAACTTATAATAGTTTTGGTCATGATGGTGTAAATTCCTCATTTACAAATTCACAAGGTGCTGCAGATGCATTTAGTGATATTTTTGGAGATATTTTTTCTGACATATTTGGCGGAACTTCCTCGAGGAATTCTTCAAGAGGGCAAGATTTAAGCTATAACTTAGAGGTAGATTTAGAAGAGGCGGTATTTGGGAAGTCCTTAAATATAGAGATACCATCAAAAGAAAGATGCAACGGTTTATGGAATAGATGTTCATACTGTGGCGGTTCTGGAGTAATAAGACAGCAACAAGGCTTCTTTTCAATGCAACAAACCTGCCCTCATTGCAGAGGCGAAGGAGAAATTCATGACCCACATTGTTCCATTTGTAATGGAGTTGGTTTTATAAGCAAGGATAAGAAATTATCAGTAAAAATCCCTGCTGGGGTTGATGATGGAGATAGAATCAGGTTATCTGGAGAAGGAGAACTTGGACGAGGAGGTTCTCGGGGGGATCTTTATATTTCCATAAATGTAAAAAAACATAAAATCTTTGAGAGAGATGGAAAACATCTTTATTGTGAAGTTCCTTTGGATTTTGCGGATGCTGCTTTGGGGGGGTCAATAGAAGTACCAACACTAGTTGGAAAAGCAAAGATAAAAATCCCATCAGGAACTCAAAGCCATAAAATATTTAGACTCAACGGAAAAGGTATCAAACCTTTGAGAGGCGGCAGAGTGGGAGACATCTTGGTTAGAGTGATTGTTGAGGTTCCAGTAAACTTAAACTCAAAACAAAAAGAATTATTGAACGATTTCAAAGTAAATATGTCTCATGAAGATAACTCACCTTTAATGAGCTCTTGGCTAAACTCAGCAAAAGATTTTTTCAAAAATTTATGATGACTTCTAAACCTCTAGAACAACAAACAAAATTAATCCTAGTTGGAGCTACTGGAAAACTTGGTAGATCAATTTCTTCCTACAATCAAGTAACTTATGGCGTGTGCTCAAAAGATAATCCTCTTTTAGGAGAGGTAATGGAAGGTATACAGGAACCTCTAATCTCTTCTTTATCAGAAGTAAGCCTTAAGATTGCTAATATTCCTTTGGTAATTGATGCATCGTATCCAGAGAATTTTGAAAATGTTTATGATTTTTGTTTTCAAAATAACATTCCCTTAGTCCTTGCATCTACAGGCCACACTGAAAAACAGCTCCAAAAATTAGAAAAACTATCAAAAAAAGTTCCTGTTTTGAAAGCGCCCAATCTAAGTGAAGGTGTAGCTTTTTTCAAAACATCTATTTTGAATCCCTTAATTAATGGTATTTTCAATAGGGTTAATCTACCTTGGTCTAATGAAAACTCGTATGATTTGAATATAAAAATCATTGAAACACATCACGAGAAAAAAAAGGATGCTCCATCAGGAACCGCTCTAGACTTGAAAGATTACATATCTAAAAGTGGACTATCCAGATATTTTGACCTCGATATAGAAATAAAATCCATAAGAGATAAAAAATCTGTTGGTAAGCATGAGGTAATCTTTAAACATAAAAACGAGGAATTTTCTGTTATGCACAACGCATTCAGCAGGGATATATTTGGAGAGTCAATAGGTCTTGCAACTGATATAAAAGACAAAAGCCCTGGTATTTATTCAATGGTTGATCTCTTGAAAGATATGGAGGGATATGACTTTTGACTCTGCTCTTTATTCTGCTTTTGTAATGTGTTCTAATTCGCTTTCTGTTTTTTTACAGACATAAATACGCACTCGATTGGATAGAGTATTAGGGTGCTGATATTGCTCAATATCAGTTTAATGCTTAGCCACGAGGAGGAATAACCCAGCCGTAAGGCTATAAAAAAAGGAGCAATGAAATGGAAATATCCATTGAACAAATGTTAAAGGCCGGAGTACATTTTGGTCATCAAACAAAATTTTGGAATCCCAAAATGCAGCCATATATTTTTGGCGATAGAAAAAAAGTACATATTATTAACCTAGAAAAAACTTTAGAGTGCCTAGAGCCAACCATTGAGTTTTGTAAAAAACTTTCCGCATCTAATAATAGAATTCTTTTTGTAGGCACCAAAAGAGCTGCTAGAAGAGTGATAAAAGAGGAAGCTGAAAGGTGCAATATGCCTTACATCAACCATAGGTGGCTAGGCGGCATGTTAACCAACTATAAAACAGTAAGGTCGTCAATTAGGAGATTAGAGATTCTTAACTCACAAGAAGAGGAAGGAAAGTTTGAAGACCTTACCAAAAAAGAAGTTTTAGGCATTAAAAGAGAAATGGAAAAGCTTGAGCGATCCATTGGAGGTATAAAAAATATTGGCGGTCTTCCAGAGGCTCTATTTGTTATTGATGTTGAGAATGAAAAAATTGCTGTGGCTGAAGCAAAAAAAATGGGAATTCCAATAATCGGAATTGTCGATACAAATTCAAATCCGGATGATATCGATTATGTTATCCCTGGAAATGACGACGCCATAAGATCTATATCTCTTATATCAAGAATAATATCAAATGCTTGCTTGGAGGGCTTTGAAACATCCGGCGGATCAAGACAAACAAAAGATGGTCCAATTGTTGTTAAAAAATCTACTCCAAGTGATGAAAACACTTCTGAATCTAGCAAGGATGAAAAATCTCTAGAAACTAAAGAAGAGATTAAGGAGGATTAAATGACAATTAAAGCTGCTGATGTAAAAAATCTAAGAGAAAAAACTGGCTTAGGAATGATGGAGTGTAAAAAAGCTCTTGAAGAAGCAGGGGGAGATCTTGAAGAAGCAATTACAAATTTAAGAAAAAATAGTGTTTTAAAAGCAGAAAAGAAATCTTCAAGGACTGCCGTAGAAGGAATAATTCTTTCAAAAAAAATAGATTCAGAAACCCTTTTCGTAGAAGTCAATTGCGAAACAGATTTTGTAGCTAAAGATGAAAGCTTTCTAGAGTTTTGCCAAAAAACTCTTGAATTTGCCTGTGATAATAAGTCCTCGGATAGCATCTTTGAAAAAGTAAGCAACGGTATGGAAGAGCAAAGAATGTCTTTGGTTCAAAAAATTGGAGAAAACATAGTCATCAGAAAAGTGATAAAACTTTCGGGTAGTATCTCTGAATTTTATATCCATTCAAATAAAAAGATTGCCTCAGGGGTATCTTTAAAAAAAGGAAATGAAGAAATAGCCAAGGAAATAGCAATGCATGTTGCGGCATCTAACCCATTAGTATTATCTCCTGAACACTTAGGGGAGGATTACATTCAAAAAGAGAGAGAAATATTTAAATCTCAGGTTGAGAAAGAGAATAAACCGCCTGAAATTCTTGAAAAGATGATTGAAGGAAAACTAAATAAACAACTTTCAGATGTAAGCTTATTGAAGCAGCCTTTTGTTAAAGACCCTTCAATAAAAATTGAAAATTATCTATCTCAATCAGATGCAGAAATAGAATCGTTTGTAAGACTAGAAGTTGGTGAGGGCATTGAAGTCGAAAAAAAGGATTTTGCAGAAGAGGTCAAATCTCAATTGGAAAGCTAGAAAATGTCAGCATTTAAGAGAGTTCTTCTCAAATTAAGTGGAGAATGGTTTTCTGGTGTAAATGAAAAAGGTTTTGATAAATCAACTTTTGAAAAAGTAGTTGAAACTGTCAAAGATACTTCTGAAACTCAATTGGCTATTGTCCTAGGAGGCGGAAATATCTTCAGAGGAAAAGAATTAAATATTCTTAACATTGATCAAGTATCTGCCGATTACATTGGAATGCTTTCAACAATTATGAATGGAATAGCATTATCAAACTTTCTTCAAAACCAAGGTTGTGAAAATTCACTATTTTCTTCCTTTGCAATAGGAAATTTTGTAAAAGCCTATAGCGCAGAAGAAGCAAAGAAATCATTAAACCAGAGAAAAACAGTCCTTCTTGTAGGAGGATTAGGAAATCCCTTGTTTACTACAGACTCAACTGCAAGTGTAAGAGCTGTTGAATTAAATGCAGACATTATGCTTAAAGCAACAAACGTAGATGGGGTCTTTTCAAAGGATCCTAAAACAAATCCTTCAGCAAAAAAATACGATACATTGTCTTTTGATACAGCAATAAATAAAAATCTTAAAGTAATGGATCAAACTTCCTTATGTTTTTGTAGAGATTCTGGGCTTAACGTGAGAGTATTTGACGCAGATAAAAAGAATGCTTTGATTTCAGCAATTAAAGGAAAAGAAATAGGAACATTGGTACATAATTAAATGATTAGCGAAACCGAATCAGAAACTAAAGAGCAGATGGAAAAAACAATAGTTTCTTTGGAAAAGAAATTACAAAGAATTAGGACTGGTAGAGCAAATCCATCAATACTAGATTCAGTTGAAGTTGATTACTACGGCTCCAATTCCCCGATAAGCCAAATGAGCAATATTTCCATTGAAGATGCAAGGACCTTATCGATTATTCCTTGGGAAAAGGATCAGGTTCAAAATATTGAAAAGGCTATTCAATCTTCAGATATTGGACTTCAACCTGCAACATCTGGAGATGTTATTCGAGTAATAATTCCAGAATTAACTGAAGAAACAAGAAGAGATCTTATAAAAGTAGCCAAATCTGAGGCAGAAAACTCCAAAGTTGCAATAAGAAATCAAAGAAGAGATGCCAATGCCCTTCTTAAAGAGTTTTTAAATGAGAAAGAAATTTCTCAAGATGATTTAAGGCGCGGAGAAGAATCAATTCAAAAAATTACTGATGATTTTATAAATAAGATAGATTTCCTTTTGGAAAAAAAGGAAAAAGATCTTTTAGAAATATAGAATGAATTCAGACCTAAACCATGTGGCAATCATCATGGACGGTAATACTAGATGGGCAGCTAAAAGAGATTTGCCGTCTAAAAATGGACATAAACAAGGAGTAAAAAAAGCAAGAGAAGCTGTAGAATTTGCTTTAGAAAACAATATCCCTTATCTGACTTTATTTGCTTTCAGTACAGAAAATTGGCTTAGAGACGAAATTGAAGTAAAAGATTTAATCTCTATATTTTTTGAGGCTTTAGAAGAACAAACCCCCGAGTTAATAGATGAGCAAGTAAAACTAAATTTCATTGGAGATATCTCAAGGTTTAATAAAAGATTAATAAATAAAATAAATAAATCTTCAAAAGCAACTGAAATAAATAATCCTAAGCTTAATTTGATAATTGCTGTTAGTTATGGAGGTAAATGGGATATCGTGAATGCAGTAAATAAAAGCAATTCAAAAAGTAATCAGAAGAAAAAATTTACTGAAAAGGACTTAGAAGAAAACTTAGAAACTTCAAACTTTCCAAATCCAGATCTGATTATAAGAACTGGCGGAGAAAAAAGATTGAGTAATTTCTATTTGTGGCAATCATCATATTCTGAACTCTATTTTTCAAATAGACTTTGGCCTGACTTTACAAAAAAAGATTTAAAAAAAGCTATCGAAGACTTCTTCAATAGAAAACGTAAGTTTGGTATTGAGACGGGGTAACCGTAGATATGAAAAGAGTTATTACAGGACTTACATTAGGGCTTGCGGCTCTATGTTTTGTTTTTCTAGCATCAAACTTTATATTTCAACTTGGCTTATATGGCATCTTAATAATTTCATCCATCGAATTATTAAGACAAAAAAATAAAAATAATATATTTGTTTGGATAATTTTGGCTGTGGTTTTAGTGAATATTTTACTTGTGAAAGCCATCGCAGAAGATTTTTCACGAAGTTTCTTTTTTACGGTTCTACTAATTTCTGTTTTAACAGACGTCTTGGCTTTGGTTTTTGGAAAATTGATAGGGCGTGTCAAAATTGTTCCTACTATAAGCCCAAATAAAACTCTAGAGGGCTTTATTTCAGGACTATTCTTACCGGCAATATTATTAGTAACTATGTCTTTTTTTGTTTTGGAAAAAGGTATATTAAATTCTGATACTTTCTCACAATATTTATATCTTGATTCTTTGATTTTTGAATGGGGCTATTTTTCTAGTTGCATCATCATAGCTTTATGTTCACTTGCAAGTATTCTTGGGGATTTAGTTGCAAGTAAAGCCAAGAGGTCAATGAATGTTAAAGATTTTAGTAATTTATTACCTGGTCATGGTGGGATTCTTGATAGAGTTGATAGTCACCTCTTTTGTATTCCCATTTTTATCTCTTTAAATATTTTTTTATGATGCAAAAAATTATAGTTCTAGGCTCAACAGGCTCGGTTGGTAAATCATCTTTGGAAGTCATAGAACAAAATAAAAAATATGTTGCAAAATGCCTTGTAGCTTCAAAAAACTCCAATCTCATAAATCAACAATCTAAAATTCATAAAAAAGCAAAAATATATTTAGAAAATCCAAAAACAACAAAATTTCTTTCTAAGCCCTTAATTAATAAAGATAAACTTTATGATTTAATTTCTAGCTCGCAAACAGATACTGTGATTGCAGCAATTTCAGGATCTTCAGGTCTAGAGTTAATTTATCATTCTATAAAGTCTGGAAAAAAAGTATTAATTGCAAATAAAGAACCTTTAGTAATGGCAGGGGAATTCTTAATGAATGAGGCAAAGAAAAATAAAGCACTAATCATCCCAATAGATTCTGAACATTGCTCGGTGCACCAGAGTATTAAAAACATAGATAAAAAAGATATCTCTAAGATAACTATTACATGTTCAGGAGGTCCTTTTTATTCTCTTCCAAAAAATAAATTCAAAGAGATAACTTTAAACCAAGCCCTAAAACATCCAATTTGGAAAATGGGAAAAAAAATTACAATTGATTCAGCCACTTTAATGAATAAAGCTCTTGAGATTATAGAAGCAAGATATTTATTTGATTTAAACCCGAATAAAATAGAAACAATCATTCATCCAGAAGGTTTAATCCATTCTTTTGTCGAGTTAATTGATGGAACTGTATTAGCTTCTATGGCAAGCCCAGATATGAAGATACCAATTTCTTATGGCCTAGGGTACCCTGATACGGTAAATAATAATTTTCCTAAAATAAATCTTCAAAAGCTGAAACAACTTACTATAGAGAAAGTAGATTGCTCAAAATTCCCGTCCATAGAGTATGCATATTTTGCAATGAACTCTGGTAAGGGCATGTCCATTATTTTGAATGCGGCAAATGAAGTTGCGGTTGATCTATTCTTAAAGAAAAAAATTAGTTTTTTGCAAATCTTTTCGATTATCTCTTCTGTATTAAATTATGCTGAAAAAAATAATATGAAGTTAACTTCTGTATCATTAGAATCTATTTTAGATTTTAATAATGAAGCTAAGAGAATTGCTTCAAGCTTAATAAAAAATTAATTTCATGACTTTCCTTACATATTTATTTTCTTTTTTAGTTCTTATAAGCATCATAGTTTTTATTCACGAGCTTGGACACTTCAGTTTTGCACGAATTTTCGGCGTAAGGGTTTTGGATTTTTCTATAGGCTTTGGAAAGTCTTTAAAAACTTGGAAAACTAAATCTAATACACATTTTAATCTCAGAATCCTTCCAGTGGGAGGATTTGTTAAGATGAAAGGCGAAGAGATTTCCGATGTTGAGAAAGCTTATGATTCTTTTAACTCAAAGGAGTACTATCAAAAACTTTTAATTACTTTGGGAGGACCACTTTTTAACTTCATTCTTGCAATATTTATATTTCTTATTTTGAATTTATATGGAATATTTAAAATTACTCCTCTTATTGGAGATGTTTTACCTAATTCTCAAGCCGATCAGGCAGGTTTATTGAAAGGAGATTTAATTCTTGAAATAGATTCCTCTGAAATATCCTCATATTCAGATTCTCAATTAGAGTTATCAAAAAGATTGGGAAATACAGGAAGTATTATTTTTTTAGTATCCAGAAATGATAGGATTTTAGAATATTCAATAAGTATAAATTCTTGGTTGAGCGATGAAGAGCCATCAAATCTTTTGTCATCTCTTGGAATTGTCCCTCCATTAGAACCTATTGTTGGGAATGTTTTATCTTTAAGTCCTGCCGACAAAGGCGGTATTAAAATAGGCGATAGAATTCTCAAAATAAATGAACAGCCAGTTGATTATTGGGGAGACATCAAGGATGAGATTAATTATTCTCAAGGGGAAGATCTTTTAATCGCAGTGTCTCGTAATAAGGAAGAAGTCTTGTTGAGAATTAAGCCAAAGTTATCCGAAAAAGATTTCACTTGGCAAATAGGAATTTCATCATCTTATCTTATTAGTCAAAAGACAAGAAAATTAGTTAATTATAGTTTTATTGAATCTCTACAAAATTCTGTATCACAGACATATAGCGTAATAGAAAATTCATTATTATTTTTTAAAAAAATCATCTTAGGTCAAGTATCTGCAAAAAACCTTGGAGGTCCAGTGATGATCGGTCAGTATGCTGGAGAGTCTGTTATTTATGGCGGCCTGTATTCTTTTTTCTATTTAGTAGCTTTTATTAGTATCAGTCTAGGTATAGTTAACCTTTTACCTTTGCCTATTCTGGATGGGGGACAAGCTTTGATTTTAACTATAGAAAAAATTATAGGAAGAAATTTACCAGAAAAATTATTAGATTTTTTTTATAGAATAGGGACTTTTATGCTTTTATTTCTTTTTATATTCGTTTTCTACAATGATATCTTTAGAATCATCAATTAGATAAATACCATGCCAAAGCTATTGTTAATTATCACTCTATTTTCAGCATCTTTGATTTCTCAAAATGAAGATTCCTGGTTAATTGATGACATTAGAATTTCAGGCTTGCAAAGGGTTTCAGCTGGAAGTGTATTTGCTGTAATGCCTGTTGGACTTGGCGATTTAGTAAGTAAAGACCTTTTAAAAGAAATAACTTTATCTATTTTTGAAACCGAAAAATTTGACGACGTAAAGTTAGGAAGAGACGGAAATGCTTTACTTATTGATTTAAAAGAAAGACCTACAATCGATGAGATTTTCATTGAAGGTAATAAGCAAATTAAATCAGATGCTCTTTTGGACGGGCTGAAAAAATCAGGTATTTTTGAAGGTGCTCTTTATAAAAGATCTGTATTCGAAAGTTTAAGCGTAGAGCTAGAAAGGCAATATTCATCTCAAGGTAAATATTCTGCATCTGTAGAAGTAAAAACCGACGAACTTCCAAAAAATAGAATAAAACTATCTATTTTGATTGAAGAAGGAAGCTCCTCAACTTTAAGAAAAATAAACATAATTGGGAATAATTTTTTTTCTAATCAAGACATTCTTGACGAATTTAAGTTACGAGAAAAAGACTGGCTGTCCGTATTTAGGAGAGGTTCAAATTATTCAAGAGAAAATTTAAAAGGAGATCTAGAGACTCTTGAATCAATGTATAAAAACAATGGTTATTTGAATTTTAAAGTAACAAATACCATGGTTTCTTTGTCCAAAAATAAAGAAGATTTGTTTATTACCATCTCAATTGATGAAGGAGATGTATACAGAGTAAGTGATGTAAAACTTGCTGGTGATTTAGAGGACAAAGAGCTTTTTATTAGAAGCTTAATCAATATTCCGATAAATGAGATTTATATTGAAGGATTTTTAAAAGCAACTGAAGACAGAATTGTAAATTTATTGGAAAACCTTGGGTATATGAATGCAGAGGTGGCAACTTCCAAAGATGTTGATGAAAAACAAAAACAGGTATCTTTAACTTTATTTGTTGATCCGGGACAAAGGGCCATGGTAAATCGTATCTCTTTCGAAGGAAATGAAAGAACTCATGATGTTGTGCTTAGAAGAGAAATGCGTCAAATGGAAAAAAGCTGGATTTCAAATAATCTTCTTGATACTTCAAAATTGAGACTGAATAGATTGGGTTTTTTTAAAAGTGTGGATTATGAAAAAAAATCTGTTCCCGGTTCACCTGATGAAGTTGATGTAATTTTTAAAGTTGAAGAGCAGTATTCAGGGTCGATAGGAGGATCTTTAGGATATGGCGCTTATGGATTTAGTTTAGGTGCAAACTATTCAGAAAAGAATGCTTTTGGAACAGGGAACTCTGTTTCTGTAGGAATAAATTATAGTGAGTGGAGGCAAGACTTATCATTTGATTTTTTTGATCCTTATTTCACCATAGATGGAATTGGACTTGGATACGGCGCCTATTTAAGAAAAACGGATTATGGAAATTTTAATATTGCTGCATACAATACAGACTCTTACGGAGGTAGCGTCAGATTTCAACTCCCCATAACTGAAATAGAATCATTATCGCTATCATTAGCTTTAGATAATACGCAATTAGCAACAAACTTTTATAGTTCAAGACAATTGCAAGATTTCTATAACTCAGAAGGCTCTGAGTTTACTACCTATAGCGCATCAGTAAGTTGGGCTAGATTTAGTCTAGATAGAGGTTTATTTCCTACAAATGGTTCTAGCAATACAATATCTTTGTCCTTAACCCTCCCTGGAAGCAATTTAAATTATGGAAGATTTACTCACGAATTTAAGATTTTCAGACCCTTGCCTCAGAGATTAATATTTGGATATAGATCCAGAATTGGAATTTTGTTTGCTTATGAAGATACAGAAACAGCGCCACCTTATCAGCACTTTTATGCCGGAGGAATGAGGTCAGTCAGGGGGTTTAGACAGAATTATCTTGGTCCAAAAGCGGTTTATGATTCAGGCTACAACCCAAGATATCAAAGACCTGTTGGAGGTCCTTACAGTCTTGCCGGAGGATTTGACCTAATCATTCCCTTAGACTTTGTTCCTGATCCAAGATCTGTCAGAGGTTCTGTATTTTTAGACTATGGAAATGTTTTTAGTGATGGCTGTAGATCTTATGAAGTTAATTGTTATGAATTCGATTTATCAGAGCTTAGATATTCTTTAGGTGTTGGAGTTACATGGATTACTGCTTTAGGTCCTTTATCTTTTGCTATCTCTCAGGTGTTCAATGATACACCCGATGACAGAACAGAAACATTTCAATTTGAAATCGGTACTCAATTTTAAAAAAAAATAAGAATTTTTTTTATCAAAAGGGTAAACTTCAATACCTTTTTTAATTAAAATAGCTATTTGTAAGGGGTTTTATATGAAAAGCATAAAAAAATTATTAGTTTTTATTTCTCTATCTTTTTTTACTGGTTCAGTTTTCGTTTTAGAAGGAATTGCCGTAATTGATTACAATGCAATTTTCCTCGGGACTGATTTGGCAAGAGAGCGCATTGATGATTTAAGAGATTCTCCTGATTACAAAGATCTTACAGACGAGGCACAATCAAAGGACAGTGAAAGAATTAAGTTAGCTGAGAAATTAAATAAAGATGAGTCAACCTTGTCTGATTCCGAAAAAGAAGAAATTTTAAAGAAAGTCCAAACTTTGTATCAGAGCATACAACTTCTTTCGCAGCAAATTCAAGCCAAAGAACAAGAAGTAACTCAAAAGCTTCAAGCTGATCAAGCTGAAGCGGTTCAAAAGGTTGTAAATGAGCTTATCAAAGCTAAAAAAATTAAAATGCTTTTGAATTCCCAAGCTTTGCTTGCTTTTGACAGATCAGATGAAAAAATAAATCTTACCCCTGAAGTTGTTGATCTTATAAATAAAGAACAGAAAAAATAATATAGTTTGTCAAAAAAGACCTATAAGCTATCAGAAATTTCAGACTTTCTTGGCGGTCAGTTAGAAGGTAACCCTTCAAAATCTATAACTGATATCAACACATTATCAGAGGCTCATGAAAGCTCAATTTCATTTATTTATAATAAGAAATTCTTAAAAGACCTTAAAAGTACAGCTGCAGCTGCGGTTTTATTATCTGAGGAATACAAAGAACACTGTCACAAAGATTTCATCTTAGTTTCTAATCCACATGAAGCTTATGCAAAGTTAACTAAACTTTTTGCAGGAAATATAAGAGAAAAAATCTCAACACAAAATCATATTGATTCATTTTTAAAATCGGATGTTCAAATTGGAAATAATGTATTTATAGGAAAAAATGTAACGCTTGAAGATGGAGTAATTATTAATCATGGCTGTTATATCGGAGATGATGTTTTCATTGGTTCAAAAAGCTATCTCCATCCTAATGTATGTCTTTATCACTCTACAAAGTTAGGAAGTGGGAATATTATTCATGCAAACTCTGTTATTGGTTCCGATGGCTTAGGTTTTGCAAAAAATCAGAACTCTTGGGAAAAGATTGAACACCTTGGTTTTGTTGAAATAAAAGACGATGTCGAAATCGGTGCTTCTTGCACTATTGACAGGGCGTCATTGGGATCTACTGTTTTAAATAATGGGGTTAAACTCGATAATCAAGTTCATATTGCCCATAATTGTATCATTGGAAAAAACACCATTATTGGAGCGAAGACAGCTATTGCTGGCTCTACAGTAATTGGAGAAGATTGCCTCATTGGAGGAGGTTGTGGAATAGTTGATAATATAAAAATAATAAACCAAGTTAGAATTAATCCAATGACCTATGTAACTAAATCAATAAATAAACCTGGTATATATTCTGGAGGTGCTGTCGTTTTAGAACATTCAAAATGGTTAAAACACATTACAATTCAAAAAAAACACTTTGATGATTGATATAGAAAAAATAAAGACTTTGCTACCACATAGATATCCTTTTCTTCTTGTAGATAGAGTTGAGGAACTAGAAGAGCATAAATATATAAAAGCTTATAAAAATATCACTAATAGTGAACCTTATTTTCAAGGTCATTTTCCGAATAGATCAGTAATGCCTGGAGTTTTAATCTTGGAAGCTCTAGCGCAAGCATCTGGTGTTTTGGGCTTTGTTTCGATGAATAAAACCCCTCAAGAAGGCTCTATGTACTATTTTGTAGGAGCCGATAAATTACGTTTTAAAAATCCAGTTATCCCAGGAGATAAACTTACCTTGGAATCAACTAAAATTTCTGAAAAAGCAGGGATTTGGAAATTTGATTGTAAGGCCTCTGTCGGAGATAAATTTATTTGTTCAGCAATCGTTCTTTGTGCTGATCGCCCTAAATGATTCATTCTTCTGCTCAAATTGATTCATCGGCAGAAATAGATGAAGGTGTGTCTATAGGTCCTTTTACAGTGGTTGGACCAAATGTAAAAATTTATTCTGGAACGGTTATTGAAGGCAATTCATTTATTCATAAGAATACTTTGATAGGTAAAAATAACCTTATTTTTCCCTTTGCTAGCATAGGAGGAGATCCTCAAGACTTAAAATACAAAGGGGAGGAAACATATCTCGAAATCGGAGACCATAATGAAATCAGAGAAGGATCCACTATAAACAGAGGAACTATTCAAGAGGAGGGAAAAACAATCATTGGCAACAATAACTTGCTCATGGCCTATACCCATGTTGCTCATGATTGTATTTTAGAAGACGATATTGTAATGACAAACAATTCCGGAGTAGCCGGTGTTGTCAATGTTGGAAAAGGAGCTAGGCTTAGCGGTTTCACCTTAGTCCATCAATTTTGCAAGATAGGCAGTTTCAGTTTTAGTGCCTTAGGTACAATCATTACTAAAGATGTTCCTGCTTACGTTAGAGTGAGTGGTAATCCTGCAATACCTAGGGGACTAAATACTGTGGGCATTCAAAGGCAAGGATTATCCAAGGAAGCCAGCGAAGCTTTAAAGGAGTCTTATAAAATTCTTTATCTCAGGAAAAATAAATTGGAAGATGCAAAAAAAGAAATAATTTCTAGATTTAAAGAAATTCAAGAATTGAATCTTTTTATAGAAAGTATTTCAAACACTGAAAGAAGCATTGTTCGTTAAAGGTAAATATTTTGAAAATCGCAGTATGTGTAGGAGAGGAATCTGGCGATGCTCTCGGTCATGAACTCCTCATTGACTTAAAAAATAACAATAATGACATCGAGTTTATTGGTGTAGGAGGTTCGCTGATGGAAAGTGCAGGCTTAAAAAGCTTTTTTCCTATTGGGAATATTTCTTATATGGGTTTAATCGATCCATTACTGAATTTAAAAAAAATTTTAAGAGTAAGAAAAGATTTTATAAATTTCTTAAAAACAGAAAATCCGGATGTATTTATTGGGATAGATAGCCCTTCTTTTAATAGTGGAATTTGTAAAGCATTGAGAAAAGAAACAAATATTAAAACGGTGCAGTATGTGTGTCCCCAGTTCTGGGCATGGCGTTATGGAAGAGTTCATAGATTCAATTCTCTTTACCACCAAATCTTTTCATTATTTCCTTTTGAATCCAAGCTTTTAAAAAAACATAATGTTAACTTTTCTTATGTGGGCCATCCTTTAGCTAAAAATTTACCTAGTAATTATGATGAAATTATTTTGAGAAAAGATTTAAACATACCTTCAGATAAAGAAGTCATAGCTATTTTACCCGGCAGCAGAAAGTCGGAAATTAACCATCATGATAAGCCTTTAGCAGATTTTATTAACAAATATAAAATAGATAATCCTGATACTGAAATTATTTTAGCTTTAAATAAAGAATCTGATCTTAATGGAGAGTTAAAAAAATTATCAAAGACCATTAGAGTAGTCTTTAATAACACTCAAAAGGTTTTGGCTATATGTGATTTAGCTGTAATAGCATCTGGCACAGCTACCTTAGAAGCTGCAATTTTGGCTAAACCAATGGTAGTAATATATAAAAGCAACTCTTTGAGTAACTTCATTCTTTCTAACTTTTTTTTAAAAACTGAATTCATATCCCTTCCAAACATTCTTTCCCAAAAAAAAGTAGTTTTTGAATTGAGACAAAATCAAGTTTCAGGAAATGAAATTTATGAAAAGGTTACCCTTACTAATGAAAATAAGCAGACGATCTCTGAAAAACTTAGCTCAATAAGAGATAGTTTATTAGTTTTAGATTCAAATAAGTTCTCAAAAGCCTTAAATGAAATACTTTCAAAATGAAACCCTATCTTGTTGGAGTAGATGAGGTAGGTAGGGGATGTTTATTTGGACCAGTTATTGCTGCAGCAGTTATTTTAGATAAATATCAGAACTATGAATTGAAAGATTCAAAAAAACTTTCAGAGAAGAAAAGAATTCTTATTTGTAATCAGATACGAAAAAACGCAAAGAAAGTATCTATAGGAGAAGCTTCTGTAGAAGAAATAGATATTTTGAATATAAGGGAGGCTAGCCTTCTGGCAATGAAAAGAGCCATTTTAGGTCTAAATTTTAAAAATATAGAAGTTCTTGTAGATGGCATTGAAAAACCAACAATAAATTATCCTTGCAAGGCAATTATTAAAGCTGACGATAAAATTCCAGAGGTAATGGCCGCATCGATTGTTGCAAAGGTTTTTAGAGACGATCTAATGATCACTTTTAGTAAAAAATATCCTGATTTTTCTTTAGAAAAAAACAAAGGATATCCAACAAAAAAACACTTAAATATTCTAAAATCTTTAGGTCCAACTAAATATCATAGGATGAGTTTTAAGCCAGTGTTAGATGCAAGATAAAAAATTTACACACCTAAATATCCATAGTGAGTATTCTATAATAGATAGCATTGTCAAAATTGATCATCTTGCTGAAAAAGCAAAACAATACAACTATGAAAGTTTGGCTATTACGGATTCAGCAAACCTTTTTGGCTTTTTAAAATTTTATAAAGCATTTAGATCAAAAGGAATTAAGCCAATTGCTGGGGCAGAGATTAATCATGTCAGAGATAGTTCGTCGCATAAAGAACATGCTAATTTGACGCTCATTGCCAAAAACCAACTAGGTTATAAAAATCTAATAAAGCTAATTTCAAAATCTCAAATTTTAGGTAAGACATCAGGTTTTCCTGTGATAGAAAGCGCATGGCTATCCGAGCATGCTGAAGGACTCATTGCTTTATCAGGAGGGTTTAGAGGTCACATAGGAAAAGCTGTTTTAGATAATAATCACGATATTTTTTTAAAAAGAATCAATTACTTTCAAAAAATATTTGGAGAAGATTTCATCTTGGAAATATCCAGAATCAATAGGCCTCAAGAAGATTTATACAATGAATATATTTTATCCAAAGCAGGAGAACTTGGATTACCAGTTGTTGCAACAAACGAAGTGAGATTTATAAATAAAGAAGATTTCGAGGCTCATGAAACGAGAGTATGCATTCAAAATGGAGAAGTGTTGAGTGATTCAAAAAGAAATAGAAATTATTTTGAAAATCAGTTTTTTCTATCTCCTGATGAAATGTATGAAAAATTCAAGGACATTCCAGAGGTTCTTACGAATGCTTATGAATTGTCAAGAAAATGCAATTTAGAAATAGAAACAGGTATTTACGTTTTACCTGACTTTGAAACGCCTTTGAATAAAACTGCTGCCGACCACTTGATTGAACTTTCCAAAAATAGTCTTAAAGAAAAAATAAAAGATTTTTCTGAAGATGACAAAGCTAAATATGCTGAGAGGCTTGATTTCGAATTAGATGTAATCTCCAAAATGGGTTATTCAGGATATTTTTTAGTCGTGTCTGATTTTGTAAATTGGGCTCAGGAAAACAATGTCCCTGTGGGTCCTGGGAGAGGATCAGGAGCAGCTTCTTTGGTTGCTTATTGCTTAGGTATCACAGGTATTGATCCTCTGAAATACGGTTTACTTTTCGAAAGATTTCTAAACCCAGATAGGATAAGTAATCCTGATTTTGATATAGATTTTTGTAAAGATGGAAGGGATAAAGTAATTGATTACGTTACTCAAAAATACGGAAAAGAGGCAGTAGCTCAAATATGTACTTTTGGAACTATGGCTGCAAGAGCTGTTGTAAGAGATGTTGCTAGGGCTCAAGGAAAGTCTTATAGCTTAGCAGACAGATTAGCAAAAATGATTCCTTTTTCACCTGACATGACCCTTGAAAAAGCTCTAAATAATAATGATTTAAAAAGAGTATTAAAAACTGATGAACAGGCTGAAGAAATATTTGATATGGCAAGAAAACTAGAAGGAATTATAAGGAATGTTGGAAAACATGCGGCAGGAGTAGTCATAGCACCATCAGAAATAAATGATTTTTCTCCTCTTTATCTTGATGAGGCTACAAATACCTTGGCCACTCAATTTGATATGAAAGATATTGAGTCAGTTGGCTTACAGAAATTTGATTTTTTGGGATTAAGAACTTTAACAATCATTAAAGATGCTTTAGATCTTATCAACACAAAAAGAAAAAAGCTAAATTTAGACTCAATCGATTTAGATCAAATAGATCTTGAAGATAGAATGACATTTGATCTTTTGCAAAATGGCCTTACGACAGGAGTATTCCAACTAGAATCTCGAGGTCTAAAAGAGTATTTAGTAAAAATAAAACCATCATCTTTTGAAGATATTATCTCAGTTGTTGCTTTATATAGACCTGGGCCTTTAGATGCTGGAATGGTTGATACCTTTATTAACAGAAAGCATGGCGCTGAAAAAACAGACTATCTTGGAGATAAAGATATTGAAAAAGTATTAAAAAATACTTATGGCGTAATAGTTTACCAAGAGCAAGTCATGCAATTGGCTCAAGAATATTCAGGGTTTTCTTTAGGTCAAGCAGATCTTCTTAGAAGGGCAATGGGTAAGAAGATCCCGGAAGAAATGGAAAGACAAAGACCTGAATTTATCAATGGAGCTTTAAAAAAAGGAAAAATAGAAAGAGCGGCAGAAGGGTTATTTGATCAAATCCAAACTTTTGCAGGATATGGTTTTAACAAGGCACATTCAGCAGGATATGGGCTTATTGCATTTCAAACAGCATGGCTTAAAGCTCATTATCCAGTAGAGTTTTTAAGTGCTGCTTTATCCTCAGATTTGGATGATTCAGATAGAGTCAGATTGCTTCTAGATGATTGTAAGAATTTTGAAATAGATATTCTTAAGCCAGATGTTAATAAAAGTCATCTAAACTTTGTTAATCAAGGCGATAATGAAATTTTATATGGTTTAGGAGCCGTGAAAGGTTTAGGTAAAGCAGCTATTGAGAATATTATCAGCGAACGACAACACAAACCTTTTGAAAATTTATATGATTTTTGCGCAAGGGTAGACTTAAGCAAAGTAGATAAAAGGGGTATTGAACCTCTAATTAAATCTGGCGCAATGGATTCCTTTAATTTATCTCGAAAAGAGATGTTGGAAAGTTTAGAAGATGCAATGAAGTACGCAAAACAAAACACTATGATTCTAGAAAGTGGGACTTCAGATTTATTTGGCGGAATCAGTGAAAGTAATGATTTCATTCCTGTTAAAACAGATAAGTATCAAGATTTTGCTAATTCAAAATTTGAATTTTCAGCTCTTGGATTTTATTTAGAAACGCATCCGGTTAAAGAACATTACTGGGAATTGAAAAAACTTGGAACAGGTTCTATAGAAAATGTTAAGGAAGAAAGAGTAAATACGATATCAGGAGTTGTCATTCGTCAAAACAGAATTCAAACACGAAGAGGACCTTTAGTTTTTGCTACTTTAGATGATGGAACAGATAGGATAGAGCTTGTTATCTCCTCAGAAGTTCTTGATAATTTCGAAGGTAATTTAAATCCTCAAAAAATTTATATTGCTAGTGGCGATGTTTCTTTCGAAAAGGATGCACAAAAGAAAAATATTGGGTTGCAAAAGAAGATGAGAGTTACGGATCTGAAGTCTCTTGAAGAGGCAAGGATAAGGTCAGTTACTAAATTAAAAATTAATATCGAAGCGCAAGAAAAAAAAGATGTTCTAGATATTGTTGAAAACCTTAAAGAAATAGCTTTAGTGGAAAATAACTCACAGGGCAGTCAAATAGAAATGCAATATAATCTTAATTCAGGTACAGCCAATATTGAGTTAGACAAAGATTTTAGAATTCTTTTAAATGACGATAATATGGATAAACTTGTTGAAAATTGCGGTAAAGAAAATATCGATTTCCAATATCGCGCGAGATAAATATGGCGTACACCTATTTAGAATTTGAGAAACCCATCAGCGATCTTGAAAACAAGATCGAATCTCTTAGAGATAACAAAGTAAATGATGAAAGCGTTCATCAAGAAATTTCTTCCCTGAGTGACAAAATTGAAAATCTCACAAAAGAAATATACGGAGGTCTTTCCATTTGGCAAAAAGTTCAAGTAGCTCGCCATCCCCACAGACCTCACTTTTCTGACTATATAGAAAACATTTTTACCGATTTTGATGAGTTGCATGGCGATCGATTATTTGGCGACGACCAAGCAATCATTGGCGGTTTAGCAAAGTTTAAGGGTAATCCGGTTGTAATCATTGGTCATGAAAAAGGTAAGTCTACTGAAGATAAAATATCTAGAAACTTCGGTATGTCTCAACCCGAAGGTTATCGAAAAGCCTCAAGATTAATGAAATTAGCTGAAGATTTTTCTTTGCCAATAATTACTTTTATAGATACACCAGGAGCTTATCCTGGGATAGAAAGCGAAGAACGCGGTATGAGTGAGGCCATTGCTAAAAATTTAAGTATTATGTCGGGTCTGAAAGTACCAATTATTGTAATTATTACCGGCGAAGGCGGTTCAGGAGGAGCATTGGCTATTGGCGTAGGAGATCATATTTCTATGCTGCAATATTCAATTTACTCAGTAGCATCTCCGGAAGCCTGTGCATCAATTGTTTGGAGGGATAATTCAAAAGCTCAAGAAGCTGCGGAGGCAATGAAGCTTGATGCTGAAAATTTACTGGATTTTGGTTTGATTGATAAAATAATTGATGAACCTTTGGGCGGCGCTCACAGAGATACGAAAAAAGCATCATCGTTAATTGCTCAAGAAATTGACGACAACTTAAAGCGTCTTAAGGAAATTAACATCGATGAGCTTGTAGAAAAGAGATATCAAAAAATCATGTCTTATGGATCAATTCAGAAGTGAATGGAATTTTCTGAATATCTCAAACCATACATAAATAAAAAAACTAAAGATTACTATGTTGCTTTAAGTGGCGGAGCAGATTCTCTTGTGCTTCTTAATGAATTAAATAAATTACAAAAAGATAATAGTTTCAATTTAATTGCTATCCATATAAACCATAACGTTCAGAAAGATTCAAAAAAATGGAAAACTTTTTGTAAGGATATATGTAAAAAAAATGAAATTAAATTCATCACTCATTCTTTAAAACGAAAGAAGAATAGCTCCTCCAATCTTGAAAAAAAACTCAGAGACGAAAGATATAGATTTTTTGAAAAAACTTTAGAAAAAAATTCAATTCTTTTTATGGCTCATCATCTAGATGATGTTATTGAGACTTTCTTTTTAAGTGCATTGAGAGGAAGCGGTATTGAAGGCTTAAGCTCAATCCCTAAAGAAAGAGTTTTAGGAAAAGGAAAGCTTGTCAGGCCTTTCTTAAATATCTCAAAAAGTGAAATTTTAGCGAGAGCAAAAAAAGACAAATTAAAATTTATTAAAGATCCATCTAATAAAGATAATTCATTTAATAGAAACTATTTAAGAAATGAGGTATTGCCCAAGATAGAAAAAAGATGGCCTACATATAGAAAAAACCTCAATCAGTTGACTGAAAACTTAAAAGAATCAAGCGACTTACTAATCATCCAAGCAGAAAAAGACTTTAATGAGGTGAAAGTAAAAAAAAATCTTATCTCTTTAAAAAAATTTCTTTGCCTATCAAAAATTCGTCAAAAAAATGTTTTTATTTTTTGGATCAATCTTAACGGTCTGAATAAACCTAGTGCTAAAGTAATAAATCTTTTTTTTAGCAAATTTCTCAGAGATGAAAAGACGCCTAAGGCTAAATATATTTGGGGAACTACTTTAAAAAAAGGCTCAGTATGTATTTCTAAAAATACAACTGAATTAAAGATTTCAGAGCTATCAGCTTAAAATTTTATTGATGCAATTAAGAATCGCTTTGTAAGACGCTACTGTGGTGTTTTGATCTATTCCTGCACCCCAATCTGAGGAGTTTTTATTTTGTATCTCAATATATGCTGCAGCTGAGGCATCTGATCCAGAAGAAATTGAATGCTGATGATAATCGGAAACTTTAAAGTCAGAAGACAAGTGACCATTTAAAGCATTAATGAAAGCATCTATCGGTCCATTGCCAGTTCCCTCAATCTGTATTTCATTATTGTTCTCTAATAATGAAAGCTTAATAACTTCTTTTTCTTTTGATGACTGAATTTCATGGGAATTATAAGAAATCTTTTTTGCATTATTTTTGAGATAATAATTTTCAAAACTTTCCCAAATCTCTTTGGAATCTAACTCTTTTCCAGTTTCATCGGCTTGCTTTTGTATAACTTGACTGAAATCGATTTGCATTCTTCTTGGTAAGGTAACGCCATAGTCTTGTTCAAGAATGTAAGAAATACCTCCTTTTCCTGATTGACTATTTATTCTGATCACGGCTTCATAGGTTCTTCCAACATCTTCAGGATCTATAGGAAGATAAGGCACTCTCCATTTCGTATCATTTGAATTTCGCATTTCATCAAATCCTTTTTTGATTGCGTCTTGATGAGAACCTGAAAAAGCTGTGAAAACTAAGTCTCCCGCATAAGGGTGGCGTGGATGAACGGGAAGTTGATTGCAATATTCCACCTCACGCATTGTTTTGTTGATATCAGAAAAATCTAACTGGGGATCGATTCCTTGGGTGAATAAATTTAACCCCAAAGTAACAATATCTACGTTACCTGTTCTTTCACCGTTTCCGAAAAGAGTGCCTTCAATTCTATCTGCACCTGCCATCAAACCAAGTTCAGCCGCCGCAACTGCTGTTCCTCTATCATTATGAGGATGCAGGCTAAGAATAATTTTGTCTCTACTCTTAAGATTTTCGTTCATCCATTGAATTTGATCGGCATAAATATTTGGCGTGGAGAGTTCTACTGTTGCAGGTAGGTTAATAATTGTTTTGTTTTTATTACCTTTATGCCAAATATCATTAACCTCATTACAAACCTCAGCTGCATAGTCTAGTTCTGTGCCGGTAAAGCTTTCTGGACTATACTCAAATTGCCAATCCGTATTCTTGTATTCTTCTGAAAGTTTTTGCACAAGTTCAGCTCCTTCTGTTGCAATTTTTGTAATCCCTGTTTTTTCTTTTTTGAAAACAACTTCTCTTTGGAGAGTTGAAGTAGAGTTATAAAGATGGAAAATTACATTTTTTGCACCTTCTGTAGCCTCAAAAGTTCTGTTGATTAAATGTTCTCTAGCTTGAGATAAAACTTGGATTTTTACATCGGAAGGAATCAAATTATCATCTATTAATTTTCTTACAAAGTTGAACTCTGTTTCAGATGCCGATGGAAATCCTATTTCTATTTCTTTAAAACCTAATTCAATCAACATCGAAAAAAATCTGAGTTTTTTTTCTATCCCCATTGGCTCAATAAGAGCCTGATTTCCATCTCTTAGATCAACGCTACACCAGATGGGAGCATTAGTTATTTGGTTGGTAGGCCAGCTTCTATTTTTAAGTTTAATTGTCTCAAAAGATGAGTACTTAGAAATAGCGCTGTTATCTATTTTCTTC
>CEVS01019728.1_pt1 | contig 36744 bp, 47 predicted proteins | sample 361571 | NCBI WGS metagenome assembly CEVS01 (sample SAMEA2623850, study PRJEB7988) | marine metagenome | isolation source: saline water (ENVO:00002010), including | reverse complement strand
GGCGGTTCAGCAGGTGCTAAAGGTCAAAAAGGAGCTACAGGTGGAACGGGTGGAACTGGACCAACAGGACCTACAGGCCCAGGCGGTTCAGCAGGTGCTAAAGGTGCAACAGGTTCTACTGGACCTACAGGGCCAGGCGGTGGAACTGGGCCTACAGGACCTAAGGGTCAAAAAGGACAAGCAGGTGGAACAGGTCCAACTGGTGGAACAGGACCTACAGGTGGCACAGGACCTAAGGGTCAAAAAGGTGCTACAGGTGGAACAGGGCCTACTGGGCCAGGCGGTGGCACAGGACCTACTGGACCTAAGGGTCAAAAAGGTGCAACTGGAGCTACAGGACCGGGCGGAGGAACAGGACCTACTGGTGGTACAGGACCTACTGGTGCTAAAGGTCAAAAAGGACAAGCAGGTGGAACAGGTGGAACAGGTGCAACAGGGCCTAAAGGACAAAAAGGACAAGCAGGTGGCACAGGTGGTACAGGGCCAACAGGACCAACAGGACCAGGTGGTGGTACAGGTCCTAAAGGGCAAAAAGGTGCAGCAGGTAGTAATGGTAGTAATGGTGGAACAGGACCTACAGGACCAACCGGACCTACAGGACCAACCGGACCTACAGGCCCAGGCATAAGCTCAAGTTCAAATACACAGTTAAACTCAATAGGTGTAGGTACAGGAGCGTCTGGAACTACAGGTGAGGTAAGAGCTACAAACAATATTACTGCTTACTACTCAGATGAAAGACTAAAAGAGTTTGAAGGGCCTATAGATAACGCACTTGAAAAAGTATTACAGCTAACAGGTTACTATTACAAAGAGAATGAACTAGCTAAAGAGTTAGGTTATGATAATGAAAGAAGACAGGTAGGTCTTAGTGCGCAAGATGTTAAGAAAGTCTTGCCAGAAGTTATAACCGAAGCTCCAATAGACGATCAGTATCTAACAGTATGGTATGATAAACTCATACCATTGCTTATAGAAGCTATAAAGGAGTTAGCTGACAAAGACTAAAACACAGGAGGTGTTATGAATTCAATTTGGCAGATGTGGCAAGGGGGTGTTGACCCTACAGTTTGCGACAGAATAATTTTAGAGTGCGAACAATTACAACCTATGGAAGCCGTCATAGGGGATGGTCGTAATATAGAACAATCACTAAATACACAGGTTAGACGTTCTGAAGTACGATGGGCAGGTCATATAGGTTGGATAAAAAACTTAGTACAAGACTTTGCTTCTCGTGCTAATAAACAAGCGTTTGGTTTTGATATATCATTCTTAGAAGACATCCAATACACTATCTACAATGGCACTGATGAAGGCTACTACGATTGGCACTTTGATACATTCTGGGGTAACAGCACAGCCTTTGATAGAAAAATAAGTCTAATTATACAACTCAGTAATCCTAGTGAGTATGAAGGTGGCGAGTTTTTGATAGACAAACAATACGAACAACCAGATCCAATGCAACTTAAAACACGAGGAACCGTGCTTTGCTTTCCATCACCTATACGACATACAGTAAAACCAGTAACTAGTGGCGTGCGTAAATCTTTAGTAGCCTGGATAGAAGGACCGAAATTTAAATGATTGTAGTAGTAGATAAAGTTTTTTACCCTGCAACTCTAGAGACTATAAACAACGAGAACAAACATACTTACTTTAAAAAAGAAGAAGAACATGACAACGCTATAGTTGCTAGACGTCTTATGAATACAGCAGCTAATTATTTTAACTTTAATAACCAAGTAGGGTATGACATATGGTTTCATAGAAATGGTATGCCAGATTGGCACCAAGACAGAGATGAACAAACCTTTTTTAAAACAGGACAAAGCCACTTTCCTATATGCTCTATAGTCTTTTATCCACATGTAAAAGATTTAGTAGGTGGTGAGCTTATATTTAAAAACAACATGCGTATAACACCAGTGTCAAATAGACTTGTCATGTTTGGTCCTGGACTAGAACACAAAGTTACACCTATACAAAGTGGAGAAAGAGTGTCTATGAATATAAACTCCTGGAACTATGATATAGAAGTAGCCACGGAATTTAACTAATGAAAAAATTTGTAATAAACCTAAAGAGTAGACCTGAACGTAAACAACACTTTATAGATAAAAACCCAACCTTAGAAGACTATACTTTTGTAGAAGCTGTAGATGGTTTGACTCAAAATTTATCTGAATATAAAACTAGGCCAGGGTGGATAGACCCATTCCAGAGCAGAGGTATTGTACCTACAGAAATAGCTTGTTTTCTATCTCATAGAGAGATGTGGAAAAAATGTGCGCAACTAGATGAACCTATTTATGTAATAGAAGATGATGCAATCATAAATGTAGATAGATGGGATGAACCTTTTTATGACCGCACCATAGGGTATTGGGACTTTTTGTATTTACAACGCAATGAAAACGAACCAGAAAATACTATAAAAGTATCTGACAGGCTAGAAAGACCTTGGTACCCATACAATACAACTGCGTATGTGATCTCACCAAAAGGTGCACGAAAGCTGTTAAATACTAATATACTAGAAGAAGGTATAATACCAGTAGACGAATACATACCTGAACAAATCAGAAACGCTAGTCTTATGGCACTTGCTTTACAAGAAGACTCTTGCAATCAAGCTACTAGAGATGTGCTACCTTCTGATATACGTAACGATAGGAGAGATATGACTATACATGTAATAACAATTGGCACAGACGATAGCAAAATGCAAAAGCTATATGATTCTGCGGCTAAACACGATATAAAAATACAGAACTGGGGCTCAGGTGTTGAGTGGAGAGGGTCAGATATGACAGGGCCAGGTGGTGGTCAGAAAGTAAATATACTAAAGTCTAATATAAACATTCTTCCGGACACGGATATTTTACTTTTTACAGATTCGTACGACGTTTTTTACGCAGACAACTTAGAAACAATTAAAGAAAGATACTTGGATATGGGCCATAAGGTACTTTTTTCTGCAGAAGAAGTATGCTGGCCCGATCCTAGTTTAGGCAATCAGTTTCCTTCCGTACACACCAGATACAGATATCTTAACTCTGGTACGTTTATAGGTGAGGTAGGAGAAATAAAAAAGATACTAGATCACAATGTTATAGAAGATCATCAAGATGACCAATTGTTTTACCAACAAGCATACCTAGAAGGTCTATATGATATCGGTCTTGATGTAGAAGCTTACATCTTTCAATGCCACGAACCTAATATAACTACGCTAGGCAAGCAGTTACATAACCAAGAAACTACTTGCTGTCCTTGTATATACCATGGTAACGGTGATGACTCTGCAAAAGATAACTTTGAACGTATCTACAAAGAGATGTACCCACAATACAACTTGTTTCATACACCTACCCACAACTATGAAGTCATAGAAAAAGACATGATATTGATAGATTTTATGTCAGAACATCAGTGCCAAAGACTTATAGAACTAGCAGAACAAAATGCAGAGTGGAAAAGTTTACCTAACGACACTTATCCTGCACAAGAGATAAGACTAAAACAACTTAATATTTACCAAGAGTTAGAAGAACACTGGCAAAAACATGTCAAACCTATAATAGAACCTTATTGGAATCCTATGGTTGTAGAGGGCGTAAGAGATGCGTTTATGTTGAAGTATTCTACTGATTCACAAACAAAACTAGCGCTACACCATGACTCATCGCATGTAACTGGTTCAGTAAAATTAAATAAAAACTACAAAGGTGGCGAGTTATTCTTCCCTAGACAGGGTATAAGCAATGCTGATATACCTGTAGGTAAACTGCTTTTGTTTCCAGGACAAGTTACGCACCCGCACGAATGTGTCGAACTTACTGAAGGCACTAAGTACAGTCTTACTATATGGTCACAAAGGTACAAAGGCGATATACTGTAGGAATGTACACAGCAACACAGCTTACACAAGATGACATACATACTCTCTACGAACAACGTATCTTACAAGATCTAGTTTTAAATTCTAGAGAGTATATAAATAGGGGTACTTATGCTTATCCAGGGATAGATGCTACTCCAGAACAAATAGCAGCAGCTAGCGATGAATCACATACTGAAGAATGGCTTAATATATGCCTGGGGGCTTTGTCTCAACCAGGAGGTGTTATCTTAGCTACTTATGTAAATGACTATCTTGTATCTCTATTTATGGGATTTATTAATGATGATGGCGAGTATCATTTGTGTAACTGTTTGTTTAGACCAGATGCAGATGGCACGAAAGGTTTTTTATTTGTGCCTGAATATCATAATGTTTTAGGTAAATTAGAAAAATCTTTAGGTGCTACTGTAGCTTATACTTATGTAGATATAGGTTCTCCTATACATGACAGCTTAGCATCTTGGATAAACTATTTTAAAGACATGGAAGAGTCCAATGTAAAAAATTGGAGCAGCATGGTAAACTTAGGGGAAGTTACTCAAGATTATGCTGTACCTGAAGGTGCAACAATGCCGGGTATAAAGGATAGTTATAGCTGTACTTTTACAAAATACAAGATGGAGTATTACTAATGCCCTTTTTTACAAGTGAAAATATAGATAATGCAGAATTAGCATCTACCTACCGTACACCTCAACAGGGTGTATCAGCTAAGTCTAATTCTAATGTAGCTTTATCTGACTACAGACTTATGACCACAACAAGAAATGGTGCTGTAGGCAATGCTGTCAATCATCCTCAATCCACAACTATAGCTTATTCGGATCTTGCAGATACCTGTGGTCTTACGGGTGTAACCACATCAGCAACTACTGGATCAACTAAAGGACAGACAACCACTACTTACCATGGTGTTTTTACTTCTGGTTCTAAACTGCTTATATCAGGGTTAACTAACAGTACGGCGCAAGGTTTTTTTGGTTTGGGTGCAACAAATGGTGCTTCTACCCCTGCTGGAGCTTCTGGAACTAATGTCCGGAACGGAAACTTTCAAGTAGCTAGTTTTCCATCCGTTACTAATGGAGTAACGAATATTGCAGGTATGGGGTCTAAAAGTGCTCCTCTTGGCGGTGGTACTCTGTATTTTGTAGTATCTAACTCTGGGTATCAGGTAAGTGCTCCACCAGAAAACTGTTGGACTACAATACGCGTACGAAACCTTAACCCAAATGGGTATTACCAAGTCACCCTTAGTGGTACTACTTATACTTTTTACAATTCTACAGATACTTTTAACAGGTCTGATGGCTGGACTAGTTTTACTTCTGGTACTAGTAGAGTATTTCAAGCTAGTTATTCTGGTGGTTTTACAAGCGGAACCTACGCTAGCAACACTACTTTCGTTTACAACAAACCTTGTATAGTTGAGATCATATAACATATAATCTATCTATGGCCACGGTTAAAGAAACATTAGCAAAGATTGAAGCGCACGAAAGAGAGTGCAACATTCGATATTCTGCTATTGAAAAACGCTTAGACAAAGGAGACGCTAAGTTTGACCGTATGGACACTAAGTTCACCACAATGATTATAGGTGTGTATCTACTTATCATTGGGTCTAATCTATTATAGGAGGTAATCATGGCAAAAGCCGAAAAGCAAGTACCACAAGTAATCAACTTTGATGGTAAACAATACGATATATCTAAAATGACTGAGCGCGTAGCCGAGCAGTTTAACATGTTAGTTAGACTACAAAGCGAGTGGCAGGATGCTAGTTTTAACCTTAAGAAGGTAGAAGCAGCACAGAAAACCGTTGTCACAGAACTGCAAGTCTTTATGAAAGAAGATAACATCAAAGCAGTAGACGACAGGATAATAACCCCATGAATATAGAATTACTAAAAGAAGAGATTAAAAGACACGAAGGTGAGGTTTTAGAGATATACAAAGATAGTCTAGGCTACAAAACACTTGGCGTAGGCCATCTTTGCCAACCTAACGATCCTGAATATAACTGGGAAGTAGGCACACCAGTTACTCAAGAAGTAGTAGACATGTATTATGAGGATGATTTTATTAAACATCTAGATGAAACATTGCATGTGTTTGGTAAGGAAGAAGATTTTTATAACCTGCCCGAAAATATTCAACACGTGTTGGTAAATATGTGTTTTAATCTAGGAGGGACTAGGCTTTCTAAGTTCCGCAACATGCTAGCAGCATGCAGAGAGCATGATTGGAAAAGGATGGCTGCTGAAATGGAAGACAGCAGATGGTTTAATCAAGTAGGAAGAAGGAGTCGAGAACTGCAGAAGTCAGTTCTGAATACTGTATAATGAACAAATGGCATATATTAAACTTAATACTTTTGGAGGGCTCGCTCCTAAAGCTTCACCACGTCTCTTAAAGGATGAACTAGCTACAGTAGCTACGGATGTAAACCTTGAGAGTGGTCGTTTAGTGCCTATCAGAGATAACTCTGACACTTTAACTCTTTCTAATTCCAACAGACAATCTATATTTAAATACACCGATAACCCAGAACGTTGGCTACAGTTTGATGAAGATGTAGATGTCGTGCGTAGTCCTATACCAGGAGATACTAACGACACGATATACTGGTCAGGTCAATCTTTTCCTAAAATGGGTAGAAGTTCTGATGTTATAGGTGGTAGTGTATTTCCAAATGCTGGTTATCGATTAGGTATTCCTGCCCCAACTGCAGCTCCCACAGTGGCAGTAGGTGGGGGTACCACCCTCAATATAACAATAACAACTACTAATGAAAGTTCTACTATAACTGTTACTACTGCATCAGCTCATGGCGCTTCAGTAGATGACTACATAACAATTGCAAATGTAACAGGTACGATAGGTGGTATAGCCGCCTCTGATATAAACGGTACCTTTAGGATAAGAACAGTTCCTAGTGATACTACAGTTACAGTTATTTTATCTGCAGCTGCTACTTCTGGTGTTACTAGTAGCTCTATATCAAATGGTGCTAGCTTTGGTGAAAATTCAGATGCAGAATTAGATTACGATACTAGCTTTGTATATACTTTTGTATCTGCATATGGAGAAGAAGGTCCACCATCACCAGCTTCTGCTGTTATAACTACAGATGATAATATGTCTGTAAACCTATCTAGTTTAGAAACATCTACAAGTATTACTAATACAAACTTATCAAAGAAAAGAATATACAGGTCTAATACAGGTTCTAATACAACAGAGTTTCAGTTCGTAGCAGAGCTTGCTTTGTCAGCTACATCTTACACGGACACTTCTAAAAACAGCGAGCTAGCTGAAGTTATACCTTCTAGTGATTGGATTGCACCACCAGATGATAATACGTCTTTATATCCAGACGGACCTATGAAAGGCTTATTAGCCTTGGGCAACGGTACTTTTGCTGGGTTTACTGGCAATAGAATATGTTTTAGTGAAGCGTATCAACCGCACGCTTGGCCTGCTAATTACAGAATAGGTATAGAAGAAAAAATTGTTGGCATGAAAGCCACTTCTAATGGTCTAATTGTTACTACAGAAGGTCCACCTTATCTAGTAACAGGTACAGATCCATCTGCTATGGTAGCTATAAAAATAGAAACAGCAGAAGCCGGACTAAGTAAAAGGTCTATGGTAGATATGGGAGAGTCTGTTTATTATGCTGGCCCTAACGGCCTTATGGTTGCAGCAGGTGCAACAGCACAAAACTTAACAGAAGGTTTAATAACACCAGAACAATGGCAAGCTAATTATTACCCTTCTACTATTACAGGTTTTTATTGGCAAGGCAGATATGTAGGTTTCTACAATACAGGCTCTGGTTTTGGTGGTTTTATATTCGACCCCCGACAAGGTACAAATGCCCTAGTAGATTTAGATGCAAATGCTTTGATACGTGGCGGTTTTACTGATCCAGATGACAACCAGCTATATTTAATAGTAGGTAACAAAATTAAAAAGTTCCAAGGCAGCACTAACAACCTTACGTACAATTGGAAGAGTAAAGAGTTTGCAGTTGCACGGCATACAAGTTTTGGTTTTGCAAAGGTAGATGCAGAAGCTTATCCAGTAACACTAAAAGTATATGGAGATAATAGTGTTATCTATAATGCTACTATTTCTACGAGCGGTAGTGGTTATAGTGTAACGGGAACTACTCCTAGTTTTAGTGCCACAGCTATACCTGAACCAGTAGTGCGTTTACCAGCAAGTGTACATAAAACTTTTGCTTTTGAAGTAGAGTCTGCAAAAGTTATAAATGAGGTATGCCTAGGAGAGTCTATTGTAGAGCTTAAGGGTGTGTAATGGCTAAAACTAAACTACCTGCTCTTAAGAACATACCACCTAAAACTGATAGAGAGCTAAAGCTTGCTTTAGATGCAATTAAAGAAGCCTTAGAAGTAAGACTAGGCCAACGTGGTGACCCACTAGATAGAGCTGTTACTCTCAGAGAGTTAGAAGACTCTGGTATTGTAAAGGTAAAAAATAAAAAGGTAGGTGTATCTGGTGGTATATCACAACCCCCAGGCACAGGTGGTTCTACAACCCCGCCGCCTGCTCCTAGTACATTAGAAGCTTCTGCTGCATTTACTTCTATAACTTTATCTTGGACTAAGGCTAGTTATGGCAATCATGCTTACTCAGAGATATGGAGATCACAAGACAATGCTCTTGGCGGTGCCGTACGTATAGCAACTACTAATGCTTTTGTGTACACGGACGAGGTCGGATATAACCGAAAATATTATTATTGGGTTAGGTATGTAAGTGCGTCGGATGTAGCTGGCCCCTGGAACGATACCGAAGGCACGTCAGCTACTACAGCAGTTGATGTAGGCGCAGTCATGCAACAGCTTAGTGAGGAACTAGCTAACCTACCTGGCTTTAGTACTTTGCAAAATGATATAACTGTAAATGTAGATGGTGTAAGTTCATCTTTAGCTAGTGCTTTAGGTACATTAGATACCGCAGCTGCATCCGCTCAGTCTGCTGCTAATTCTGCTCAGTCTGCTGCTAATGCTGCTCAAACAACTGCTAACGCTATTACTACTAATGCTACTAGAGTTATAAAATCTACTTCTGCTCCTACACAAAGAGCTGACGGCACTGCTTTACAGGCCCATGACATATGGGTAGATACAGATGACAACAACCAGGTGTATGCACGTAACTCATCTAACAACGGTTGGGAGAAAGCAAGAGATGCTACTCTCGTGTCAACGATAGGATCTGCTAGCTTTAGCGGGTCCGATTTAACTACTGCAATGGCCTCAGCTCAGGGTAGCATCGCAACTTTGACAACTGACACTAGCTCTAATGCAACTGCTATAAATCAATTAGAAACTAATATTGATCTTCGTAATAGAACTTTTATTAGTGCTTCAGCTCCTACTGCAACTAACACAGGCGATCTCTGGATAGACTCAGATGACAACAACAAGTTATACCGTTGGAATGGCAGTTCGTGGGTAGCAGTTAATGATACATCTGGAATAGCTGTTTACGCACAAAATAGTCAGCCAACTGGTAGTAATGTAGGTGACCTTTGGTTTGATACAGATGACAATAACAAACAATACAGGTATAACGGAACTGCATGGGTAGCAGTAGACGATTCTAGGCTGGCTGCTAACTCTACTGCTATAACTCAGTTGCAATCTACAACATCTACGCAAGGTCAAAGTATAACTACAAACGCTACCGCCATAACAAATCTACAAAGCACTCTTACTGGCTACTCTGGGTCTAGTACCGTAGCTTCTGCTATCTCTGGACTACAGACACAGATAACTAATAATGATGGAGATATCACTAGTATTTCTGGTGATGTTTCAGCATTACAAACTAGCATAAATCTAAGAAACAGAACCTTTATAAGTACCTCTGCACCAACTGCAGACAACACGGGTGATTTATGGATAGATTCAGATGACAATAATAAGCTCTATCGTTGGAACGGTAGTTCGTGGGTAGCAGTCAATGATACTTCTGGTATTGCAGTATACGCACAAAACAGTGAGCCTACTGGTAGTAACGAAGGCGACCTTTGGTTTGACACTGACGATAATAATAAACAATACAGGTACAATGGCAGTGCTTGGGTAGCCGTAGACGATTCCAGATTAGCAGCTAATTCTACTGCTATAGGACAATTACAAACTACAACATCTACACAAGGCCAAAGTATAAGCACCAACGCTAGTGCAATAACCGCATTGCAAAGTACTCTTACTGGCTACTCAGGATCTAGCACAGTAGCCTCAGCAATAAGTGGACTACAAACACAGATAACTAATAATGACGGAGACATTAGTAGTATTTCAGGGAAAGTTACAGCACTAGAAACTACTATAGATGTACGTAACAGAACTTTTGTACAGACTTCTGCACCAACTGCAGACAATGCAGGTGACCTCTGGATAGATTCAGATGACAATAACAAACTTTACCGCTGGAATGGTAGCTCCTGGGTTGCGGTCAACGACACTTCAGGCATTGCTGTTTACGCACAAACTTCAGAACCTACAGGCAGCAACGTTGGCGATTTATGGTTTGATACGGACGACAATAATAAACAGTATAGATATAACGGGACAGCTTGGGTAGCTGTAGATGACGCTAGACTAGCTGCTAATGCTTCTGCAATATCTTCATTACAAACTGCTACTACTACCAACGCTGGAGACATATCCACTATTTCAGGGCAAGTTACTCAATTAGAAACTGATATAGATTTAAGGAACAGAACTTTTATTAGCACTTCTGCGCCTACCGCTACTAATACAGGTGATATTTGGATAGATTCAGATGATAACAACAAACTCTATCGTTGGAGTGGCAGTGCTTGGGTAGCTGTTAATGACACTTCGGGCATAGCAGTTTACGCTCAAAACTCGCAACCTAGTGGAAGTAATGCAGGCGACCTTTGGTTTGATACAGATGATAATAATAAGCAATATCGTTATAACGGAAGCGCTTGGGTAGCTGTAGATGATCTTAGATTAGCTGCTAATGCTTCTGCTATAACTCAGTTGCAAACAAACACTAGTACAAACGCAGGGAATATAAGTACAAACGCTACTGCTATCCAGGGGCTACAAACAAATATCGACCTGCGTAATAGGACTTTTATACAGACTTCTGCTCCTACTGCTAGTAATGCAGGGGACCTTTGGATAGATTCAGACGATAACAATAAGTTGTATCGTTGGAGTGGTAGCGCCTGGGTAGCTGTTAATGATACTTCTGGTATTGCAATTTATGCTCAAAACTCACAACCTACTGGTGCTAACGTTGGTGATATCTGGTACGACACTGATGCTAACAATAGAGTGTATCGTTGGAATGGTAGCTCTTGGGTAGAAGTTACAGACGCTAGAACTGCATCTAATGCTAGTGCTATAACCCAGTTGCAAACGGACACTAGTACCAACGCGGGTAACATTACTACTAATGCTGGTGCTATAACAAATCTACAAGCTGCCATAAGTGGTTATACTGGTAGTGGTGCTATTGCTAGTGCTTTTAATTCTACTAACGTAAACGTTTCTACTAATGCAAATAACATCACTGCTAACATTAATTCTATAACTGCTTTACAAGCAACAGTAGGACTAGAGTTTGGTGTACGTATCAAGACCACTAATACTAGTAAAACTGTAACTATACAAACTGTAACTAACTCTGCTGGTTCAACAACAACTTCTGCCCATGGTATAAGTTCTGCTGACGTAACCGCAGGAGCTTACATTACACTAGTAGGAGCTACAGCAGTTGGTGGTATAACAACTACTCAACTAAACAAGACACACAAAATACAATCTGTGCCAAACACTACTAGCTTGACCATAGAGATTACTGGTGATGCAGCTACTTCTACTACTGCTTTTAGTAGCTACACAGCTACTGTTAATAATATTATTGGTGCCTATGCAGGTGTTGCTGAACTAGCTAATGCAACAGCAGATTTAGAAGGTAATGCTCAGGCATCTTATGTTTTACAAGTAGCCGCTAACGGTTCTGTAGCAGGTATGGTTATCGAAGCAAATGCCTCAGATGGTGGTACCGCTTCTTCGGTTCAGTTCCAAGCAGATAAGTTTGCTATATGGAATGGTTCTAGTAGCTCCGCTCCGTTTATTGTAGATAGTGGTGTTGTTTATATAGACACAGCCAGGATCAAAGATGGTTCTATTGCAGCAGCAAAGATAGGTTCTTTGAGTGCGGACGTGATTACCACAGGATCTATGAGTGCTGCACGTATAACATCGGGCGTTATGGATGCTGCACGTATATCTGGTGGTGTTATACAGTCTACTGATTTATCTACTAACGGTTCAACGACTATACATGGCGGTAATATCCAAACAAATACCATAGCCGCCAGTGCTATCAATGCTTCCTTTATACAAGCAAGTGACCTAGGTTCAAGTGGATCAACCGTGATCGATGGTTCACGTATTACAACTGGTCAAATTTCTGCAGATCGTATTGATGTTGAAGACTTAATCTTACCAACTATAAACAAAAAAGTATTAGGTACTACTATTGGTGGGTTTGCTAACAACGACATGAGGCTTGCTCAGGTAGGAGAAATAGGAACAGAACGTGGTGTATATATGGGCTACGTCAGAGTATTTGGTGGCAACGGTCAAGTTAAAACTTTAAGTATTGCTATAGGAGATGGTACTTATTCTAGTGGTGGTTCGGGTGTGCAACTTTCTGGTGCCGCTGATGCTTACAGTAATGATCCTAACTCTGGTACTTTGCCGATGGCTGATACAGGAGGAATACAATATCATTCTAACAGGGCTGAGTTCTGGGCTGGTATAGCAAGATTCCAAACTATGACCGCTGTAGCTCAGATATCTGTTACGTTTAAAAAGATAAGTGCAAACACCATACCTACACGTTTGTATATACACGCTCAGGGTGATGGGGGAACTAGGTATTTAACTAGTGTAGAGTATTCATTCCAGAGATTAGCTCTTAATCAACCTGAACAATTTACATTTAACGATATAACAGGCAATATGTCGTTCAATACAGTTATGTATTCTAATACTATTACATTAGCTGGTACTGGTTTTGATAGCGGCACAGCAACTTTGACTGGACACAACACAAGAGCAATGAGTATAAATGGGGGATCATATCAACAAACTCCTGCTACTGTTTCTGTTGGGGACACCATACAGTTAAAAGTAACAAGTGGAGCAAATCAGAACGGCGCAATTAGGCAAGCTACTCTTACTATACAAGGTGTAACGGAAACTTATAGTGTGACTAACGCAGGTCAATTCGGAGGTATGTAATGAACCCTTGTGCTAGTTGTCAAATGTGCTGCCGTAGTAAGATAAAACCAAAAAGACCTGCTGTATTTTTAACAGAAGAAGAAACAAAACGATTTGGTTTTAGTAGTATTACATACACAAAACGAGACGATATGTATAAATGTAAGTTTTTAGCTGAAGACGGTTGCACCTTAAAAGAAGATCGTCCAACAATGTGTAAACTCTGGCCTATGGTTGCAGAAGAAACAGGTTTTAGTGTTAGTAACCGTTGTCCACACACTGACTACTTTATCACACCAGAAAACAAGAACTTGATTGAAACACTTACAATAGTAGATAAGATGTATTTAAATAAAGTTAAAGGAAGGGAAAAAGGAATATAATGGCTTTACATAATTTTGATTACACATATGAATTTCTAGGTTGTGAAACTACATATAAAAGCGCATCTGATAAAACTCCTATTGTAGCTCAGGTTACTATTAACATTACTGCAGTAGATAAAGCAGATGATTCTAAGACTATGACTTTACAATCAACTAGAGCTATAGATCATTGTCATTTACAAAGCCAAGATTTACCAGAAGATTTTATACAAGTAGCTGATATAACAGAAGACGATTTTATTGGGTGGCATAACGCTGGTGTAGCAACTGCAGATTTAGATGGCTATTTTACATGGCAAATCTACGGCTATGCAGAAATGGATGGAACGTGATAATATAAGCTATGGCGTACAAAAGAAAAACAACAAGAAAGAAGCCAACACGTAAGAAGTCTCTTACTAAAAGACAAGAGGCTAGTATGAGTAGGCATTCTAAACACCACACCGCAAAGCATATGAAGTACATGAAGAACCTTATGATGAAGGGTAGTACTTTTACTGCTGCACATAAAAAAGCACAAAAAGCTGTAGGAAAATAATGTACGAGTATAAGTGTGGTGTAACTAGAATAGTCGACGGTGACACGGTCGATTGTGAAATAGACCTAGGCTTCGATATTATATATAAGTCTCGTGTCAGACTATACGGGATCGACACGCCAGAGTCACGAACAAGAGATTTAGATGAAAAAGCTAGAGGTAAACTAGCTTCTAAGTTTTTATCAGAGCATATATTACATGCTGACAAATTAGTAATACAAACAAAACTAGACAAGAAAGGGAAGTTCGGTAGAGTTCTAGGCGTCATCGTTGCAGATGGCGTGGATCTAAACCAAGCGCTTATAGATAATTATCTAGCTGTTGCTTATACAGGGCAAAGCAAAGATGACATCAAAGCACAACATTTAGCAAACAAGGAGGAGCTGTTAAAGCTTGGAAAATATGAAGAAGTTATTAGGTAATATCGTAGGGAGCGTAGCTCCAACATTAGGTGCAGCACTAGGTGGTCCATTAGGTGGCATGGCTGGTGATGTTATATCAAAAGTCTTAGGTGTAGAAAACAATCCAGCATCATTAGAAAAAGCAATTGCAACTGCTTCGCCAGAACAGCTCATGGAGATAAAAAAGGCAGAGATAGCTTTTGAAAAGCAAATGAAAGAGCTGGATGTAGACATATACAAAATAGAAGCTGAAGAAAAGAAAGATGCACGTAAACATTTTTCTAAAGATTGGACAGCAAGAATCATAGGTATAGCCATGGTTGGTGGTTTTCTTGGTTATATCTTCCTCGTAACGCTACAACCACCAGAGCAGAATAGTGAGGCCCTGATTAATCTCGTGTTAGGCTACTTAGGTGGTTTAGCGTCCGCAGTCATATCCTTTTATTTCGGGGCCTCCAATAAACAAGACTAATGGACTCAGCAGTAACCCTTATACAAGAAGTTGGGTTTCCTATAGCAGCAGCATTAGGTTTAGGATGGTTTATCTATAAGTTGATAATGCGTATTGTCGATGGCATGGAAACTAAATTAGACGTAGTAGATGAGAAAGTAGCGGAACAGATCGCAGCTATAGAAGAACGCCTAGGCGGGAAACTTGACTCTCAGCATGGTATACTAGTAGCATTAATAGATAGAATACGTAGCCTAGACAATGAAATTATTAGGCAAGACACGTTAATTAAAACTATTTTAGGAGTGCCGCAGTTAATTGATAGCAACAAGATAGCTAAGGCAGATAGAGATGACCAAAGGAAAGATTAGTTTAGTACTACTTCTTACAGCTAGTGTCAGTGCTGATGAAATGGTACACAAGTTCAAAAGCCCATCCTTTAGTGGAGTGGGCACATCTTCACATTATCTAACTATTGAGAACCAAGAATACAATAGAAAGGAAGCGAACAAGGCTGAACTGAAAGCCTATAAAGAACAGTTAAAAAGGGACGCCGAAAACACTACACTTGCTAGGTTTATACGTAACTTAGAAAGTAGAATCTACGCACAGCTATCCAGGCAGTTAGTAGATGCACTATTTGGAGAGACACCTAGTACATCGGGTGTCTTGGAGTTAATGGGTAATACTATTGAGTATTCTGTAAGTGATGACGGCACTATGATAACGTTGAAGATTACAGATGCTGAAGGAAATACTACAGAAATTACCGTACCTATTGGTTCCTTTACTTTCTAGTTGCGCGTCATTACTGTTTGACCCAATAGAAAATAATATAAACCCTGTACGACATATAGAAGAAGCTACTATAGATGAGCTAGTTATTACTGAGCTCGCTGATGTCCGTACGCCTACCAGGAAACCTACCGTTGCAGTGTACGCAAGTGCATTTACAGATCAAACAGGACAAAGACTTAGTAATTCTATGTATGCAAGCTTCTCTACAGCTGTTACACAACAACCGAGCGCATACTTAATTAAAGCATTAAAAGATGCAGGCAGAAATAACAATGGTTTTTTCACGGTGGTCGAGCGTATAGGAATCGACAACCTTACAAAAGAAAGACAGATCATACGTAGCGGTAGAGAGCAGAATAAAGACAGCAATAAACTAGGCACACTTTTGTTTGCTGGTTTATTACTTGAAGGCTCCGTCGTGTCGTACGAAGCGAACGAGACCAGCGGTGGCGCGGGTGCTCGTTATTTAGGGATAGGTATATCTAAGGCCTACAGAACTGATACATTGACGATCCAGCTTCGTCTTATATCGGTTAGTAGCGGTCAGGTACTAGTTGAGAAATTAGTAACTAAGACCATTCTTAGTGTATCATTATCAGACGACGTGTTTCGCTTTATCGAGGATGGCACTGAGCTAGTCGAGATAGAAAGTGGTGTAGTTAGGAATGAGTCAGGAAGTCTTGCTCTGCGCTCTGCTATAGAAACCGCCGTGTTAGGAATTATCACGGAGGGTGAACAAGCTGGATATTGGAGCTACAAATGAAAAAACTCTTACCCTTATTGTTGGTTGGTTTTTTGTATGCAGATAACGAAGTGTACGTGGACCAGGCAGGTAACAACGCTAATATAGATTTAGAGCAACTAGGCTCGTCTAATATTATTGGTGGGCTACAAGCTGCTACTGGTAACATGACTCCTCTAGACCTTGATGGTTTGAATCTAACTTTAGATATAAACCAAATAGGTGACTCTAACAAATTCCTTGGTGATATCTTAGGTGATAACATCGTAGGTTTTTTTGAGTTTGATGGAGACAGTAACGACTTTACCATACAAGTAGACCCGACTAACACCTACGGTGCAGACGACGGTAACTTCAATGTAGATGTGACAGGTTCAAGTAATGAATTTGAACTGGATATAGGTACAACTGCTCTTGCTTCTACACTTGACCTAGATTGGATTATACAAGGTGACTCTAACGAGTTAGACTTTAGTATAAACTATGACTTAGGTACTAACTATGTAGATATAGATGGTGACTCAAACACTGTTAATTTTACTGGTAGTGGTAAACAAGGTGGATACTTCTATCTAGATCAAACAGGCAATGGCAGAACTTATAACATTACACAATCATCTACATTGGCGGCCGATTGGCTTAAGATTATTTCTACTGGTAACACTGGCACTGTGTGCGTCATTCAAAATGACGGCGGCACAAGCACCAGCTGCTAGTATTGGAGATATATCAGAGCTTACAGGCAATGCTGAAGTTTTAAGGGATCAGCCTTACGGGGCTGAACTCGACTTTCCTATCCAACAGATGGACGATGTTCGTACGACTGTTGGACGGATAGCTATTACCTTTTTAGATGATTCCATTGTTAAATTAACCGAGCACTCAAAGCTCGTAATTACTGAATATATCTACGACCCAGACCCATCTAAAGGTAAGATGGCAATGAAGTTTGCCAATGGTACTGCTAGATTTATCAGTAGCAAACTAGGCAAAATTGATAAAAAGAATATTAGACTATCTACACCTACGGCTGACATTGCTATTCGTGGAACCGACTTTACGTGTACTGTGGATGAACTTGGACGTTCGCTTATTATTCTATTACCTGATGCTAACGGTATATCTAGTGGCGAGATACTTGTCACAACTGCAGCTGGTACTGTTACGCTCAACAAACCATACGAAGCAACAACTGTAGATGTGTGGGAGAACTCACCTAGCAGTCCCGTTATATTAGACCTAACATTAGACATCATAGATAACATGTTGATTGTCACTCCTCCGGACGAAGAAAAGTTATCCACAGAACAATCCACAGCGTCCGTAGGAGATAGTGGTGCTATTTTAGATATAGATTACCTAGAGTTTAATGAACTAGAACAAGACTACCTAGCTGAAGATGCTTTAGAATTCACAGAATTAGATATAAATTTTTTAGATGTAAACTTCTTTGAAGATTTACTAGCAATTATAGAAGAAGTAGACCAACTAGGTGCAGACAACTTATCCACAGGCACACTTGTACAAGGTACAGCTATAGGACAAGATTTAGAAACACAAATAATTACATTGCTCCAGGGGGAGCAAATAGCTTTTCAAAGAAAGGTCACGCAAAATGCTCAGTTGACCGTAGATGCTTCGCAGGGTTACACTATTATATTAATACAGGATGGTAAATTTCAACAGATTGTAGTGAATGGTGGAGGTAACTCTACTATTACCATTACACAGGGGTCAGGATGATCGGATTCACATGCGGAGCTTTTGATTTATTACATGCAGGTCATGTGGTTATGTTTAAAGAAGCCAGGCAGAACTGTAAACACTTAATAGTAGGCTTGCAAACAGATCCATCAATAGACCGACAAGAGAAGAACAAACCTGTCCAATCTATATATGAACGTTACATACAACTCAAAGCAGTTAAGTATATAAATGAAGTAATACCTTATGATACAGAAAAAAGTTTGCTTGATTTATTAAATAGCACACATATAGATATAAGGTTTATAGGAGAAGATTACGTCGATAAACATTTTACGGGCAAAGGAATGCACGAAGTTTATTATACGAGTCGTAAGCATTCTTTCTCTACAACAGAACTAAGGAGTAGAAAATGAAGAAATGGATTTCATTATTAACAATACCAATACTAGCTATACCGCTGCTATTTAACTGGCAGGCAGTAGAGATACTAAAACTAAAAACGTTTGATGCACTCGTACAAACACCAGCAGAGTCTGGTTGGTTTGTAACACTAGATATAACAGAAGAAGACTTAGCTGATTCGGGCGGGTGGCCGTATCCGCGTCAGGACCTTGCACGAATACATGCTGACCTCATGGATGCAGGGGCTTTAGGTGTAGGTTGGGTTATAGCTTTTCCACAAGAAGATAGATTTGGGGGTGATAAAGCTTTTGCAGATACACTTATACAGGGGCCTAGTGTACTAGCAATGTTTGAAAACCCTAACGGTAACTACCCACCTACTACAGGCACAGTTATATTAGGTGACGGTATACCTGTAGAAGCATATAAAAGTGAAGGTGTGTTAGGCAACGTGCCCGTGCTAGCAGAGTCTGCATACCAGGGGATCGCAGTTGCACGAACCGATGTAGATAACTTAGTACGTAGACTACCATTGTTAGTACAAACAGAAGATGGTTGGACTCCGTCATTTGCTATAGAGATTATAAAAATGCTTGGGGGTGCAGACACATATATAATTAGGACCGACCAAGGACAAATAACAGAACTAAAAGTACCTGGATATGGAGAGATACCTGTAGATAATTTAGGCAGACGTTGGGTGTCATGGATAGATACACCAACTACAACCCTGGCAGAAAAAGATGTTGCTGATAAATTTGTATTAGTAGGGGTAACAGCTAAAGGTGTCATGCCACAAATAGCTACACCTGCAGGTCTTAAGTACCCGCATCACGTACAAGCGGCCCTGGCAGAAAGCATGACTGTAGATGTACCGCAGATCCCAGGCCCAGCTTTGTTATATGAATTACTTATATTAGTAGGGGTCTTATCATTAGCAATAGTTATAATACGATTCTCACCTGTTGCAGGTTCTATGGCGGGGGTCGGGCTTTTATACTGCGTGCAAGCTGCAGCTGCTGTTACTCTTGCACGTAACAATATATTAATAGACTTTAGTTATAGTGCATTATCAATGACACTTATATCTGTACAAGAGTTCTGGTTACGTTTTGGTGAGCAATACAAACTAAGACAACAGATAAAGAAACAGTTTGAACATTACCTAGATCCACGGCAGGTAAAAAGATTGCAAGACAACCCTGACTTACTACAACTAGGCGGGGAGAAAAGGTATTGCACTTTCTTATTTACAGATGTTCGTGGGTTTACAGCTCTGTCGGAAAGACTACCACCTGAAGAAGTTACAGAAATCATGAACAAAGTTTTAACCGCACAAGTCGAATGTATTCAGGCCCATGGCGGTATGGTAGATAAGTTCATAGGCGACGCATGTATGGCCATCTTTAATTCCCCCCTAACTATAGATGAACATGAACAACGTGCCGTCGCCTGTGCCCAGGACATGCGCACGGCAGTACGCAACGTAAACAGACAACTAGACCACGATGTAAGAATAGGTATAGGTATAAACTCTGGAGAAGCAGTAGTGGGTAACATGGGCTCGGATAGCAGGTTTGACTATTCGGCAATAGGAGATGCTGTTAATGTAGCAGCACGATTAGAAAGTGCGACTAAAGGAGCAGGTGAAGATATATTAATAGGAGAAACTACTGCAAATAAAGTAATAGAACAAACAGCTTTGGTGTATGTTGGAACTATAAATGTAAAAGGTAAAGAGGACTTGCTAAAGGTGTATACTATATAGATGGCAAGGAACTATAAGAAAGAATATAAAAATTACCAAGGCAAACCTGCTCAAATAAAAAAGAGGGCAATGCGTAATGCGGCTAACAGAATGGCAAAAAGATTAGGGTTGATTAAGAAGGGAGATGGTAATGACGTGCATCATAAAGACGGAAATCCTAAAAATAATAAGAAATCTAACTTAAAAGTAGTAAGACGATCAAAAAACCGTTCTTTCGCCAGAAATAAGAAAGCTGGCAAAAAATGACCTCACAGAATCGCGTGTAACGCATTTTATTAGGGTACCCAAGGCCTTAGGTCCAAAACTACGAATAAATATCTGGCGGGCTTGTGCGTGCGTCCTCTGCGTTTTCTTCTTTTTCCAGTGTTTCAATGAGCTTATTTAGGTACCATTGTGCTTTTAACACGTCTTGTAGTCCTTTTTTAGCTTCATAACGCCACATATACTTTTGAATGTTACCTTTTAGATAACCTTTGAACGCCTCGGGCGTCATACTTTCTTCGATTGCCACAATACATTCCACGTTCCCTGTGTTGTAATGCGGAGGTGAGTTTACATAATCAGTCATTTGTTCCTCCTAAACAAAAATGAGCCAGTCCTTCTATAAACATTGTAAATGGAATAGATTCTTTTTGGAATTGTTTTAACGTAATAAATTTTAAATCAAAGTCTTCGGTTATGAAAACTTGGTTTTTGCAGGCAAGTACTGCGTACACGAATATATTAAATTGTTTTTGACGTTTCAGCCAGATGCGTTGTTGTTCTGATAAGTTAAATTTTATTTTGGAATTGTCACGGCTAGGAAGTTTTTCTGTGTATTTATATTCAATCCAGCAGTGGTTGCTTGGTCCTGAATAGTAGGTGTCGGGAACACCGCCGTGGTAAGGGTCGTTGATTTTCCATCGGTAGATGGTTTTGGGAAGATGCTTGTGCACCTTGTTGATGAACTCCTTTTCTTTCACATAAGGAGCGTAACACGTTCGTGCCTACGACACAATCTGTCGCAGGCCGAACGCACGTAAGTTACTTAGCGAATGAGGTTTCGTAGAAAGCCTTAACCTTGTTATAGATTTCGTCTTTCAACCAGTCAACACCACCAATGTCGATGTTAACCCATGAACCCTTAGCATTGCTTTGTGGTACAGAAGCCATCTTCCACAAGAAAGAGAACCTGTCTCCACCTTGCTTCATGATTTTTGTATTCCATTCTCTAGATACCTTGAGCTTCGATGAAGCACAGTCAAATAGAAAAGGTATGTCAGATATTTCTGCAGTCTTTTCGTCCAACCTTAGTAAGGTATGGATTTGAGTCTGAGTAATATCGTGCTTCTCTAGCTCTAAGTTATTATCACTTAGGTAGTTTTCAGCTTCGGTTCTTGTTGGGAAGTTCCCTACAAGTCCGCCACCTTCTTCACGCTTTCTCCACACCACAAATTCTTCTTTGAAGTGCACATTCACTACGTACATAGATGAACCGTAGTTTTCACCAGTTACAGTATTAATGAAGTCACCCTCTTGGGCTCCGTCAATATACTCACTATGGTTTTTATCTACTTCGTTATTCATCTTCTGTAGAAGTTTTACCCTCGGTACCGATATATGTTCCGAAGATACATTCTCGTTACCTAGTTTAGATCCCGCTTTTACATGAGCCGGGACTTTGCTCGTTACTACGCTTATTTCGTTTGACATCGTTATTTCTCCTTTCGTCATTCGTTTATCGTTATTATTATTATGTTGACCTAAAATTAATTTTGGTCAACTCCGTGCTTTCAACCCCAGGGATATCATCCCCAAGACCGATAGCTTCCCTATAGGCAGTAGCTGACATGCGTTTTTGTAGTAGCTCAAACCTTCCAGTTTTTGCTACGTACTCTTGTAACGCATCCCAGTTATCGACTGTAGGTACAATCTCCTTTTTAAGGGAGAGTGTTCGTCCACCATTAGATATTTTCTCAAGACCTTCGTCTTGCATTCTAATGGCTATCTGTGCTTCGAGCTCTCGCTTTTGCACATTGTATTCTTTCTCTTGTGCTTTTAGGTCTGTGATACCCTCACGCACTCTGCCGTACTCGGCTAATAAGTCATTTAGTTTCTTTGCCATGTCCTACCTCCTGTAATATTGACAATAAGTTTTCCATTCGCCCTAGCTTAGTATTAAGCTTTTTATACACCTCGGGCTCCCAAGTGTTTCTCGCTTGTATAAGTATAGTTTCGGTCTTTTGTGTTTGACCTGCTCTATGTATACGTTGGTTGAATTGTTGAAAGTGTTCTGCATTGTACGTAGGAGAACACCATATGATTGTGTTAGCTTTAGTCAGTGTCAAACCATGACCTGCTGATTGTGGATGACACAACAGCATTTGGATTTGACCAGCTTGGAATCGTGTGACTATGTCTTTTCTCTTCTCAGCTTTGACCGTACCATCTATAACTTCATACGACACACCTTGTTTGTTTGCTAGTTCAATCAATGCGTCACGTTCGTGTCGCCAGTTGAATGCTACCAGGGTATGTGCACGTTGTTCTACAAGAGTCATAACTATGTCATAACGTTCTTGATGAATGAACTGCACCAACTTGTCTTCGTCGTAGACTGCGCCTGTAACTAGCTGCAGGAGCTTTTTGACACGAGCACCCGCATGTACAGCATTGACTGTTCCTGTTTTAGTATACAAAACAGAATCGTCAGCAAGGAGTTTGTATTTTTGCTGTACTTGCTTGGACAAGTTAGTGTTGATTGTACGTGTTACATTGTCAGGTAGATCCATACACTCTGACAGTGCGTAACGTATTGTTATGTCACGCAGTCTAATAGCAACTGCGTCTTCGGCATCAGGCTTGTCTATCCACTCATTGGCAAAGCCATTGAACTTAGGTGTACAAACCTGTGACCTGAATTGAAAGAACCTAGCACCTAGTCGTTCGCCGTCGTCGACTAGGTATGCTGGGTGCCAGACATCTAGAATAGTATTACTATTAGGAGTACCAGACATGGCAATCCTATTAGTAAAATGGTGGATGATATCTTTGAGATTTTTACTACGTTTGGCTGTGCGATTTTTAAAAGCGGTAAATTCGTCAATAACGATTGTATCGAATTGCTTACAATACCGTGTATTTTTACGTAAGAAGTTGACAGCTTCGAAGTTAGTGATGACCATATCGAGGTCATTTTGTTTAAATATTTTTTCCCTGTTTTTAGCATAAGCTACTCCATATTTTATATCGGGTTGGAACTTACGTATGTCCTCCCCCCACGCTGCTTCCAGTATTGAAAGTGGCGCTAGAACTAATGTTCTGCCTCCAAGTATAGCATGAGCATCTAAAACCGCACGAGTTTTGCCAGTGCCTGGGTCTGAGGTAATCATACATTTTGGATTTGCTACTATGAAATTAGTAGTCTTTTGTTGGTGGTCGTAAGCCACAGGTATATCGTTCATCGTTACTCCTTAATCGTTCTTTGTTAATCGTTATTCGTTAATATTATTATATCAGGTTTCTGCCCACTCGCAAATAGGGTGTTCACCCTTACCATACGAGCACCACTTGCAATTGTAATTGCTAGGGTTTGGCGGAAAGTCTGTTGCGGTAGTCATCGCTACTGCTCGATCGTGCAACTTGGGCATAAAGACCATAGCCTCATCCCGCGTATACACCTGTTCTAACATAGTGCCATGGTCGAGATACCATATTTCGGTCTTAGCAATCTGTAAGTCTGGGTATCTGAAGAAACTACCGATTGCGTAAACAAGTGCTTGTTGACTATGAGCGATCTCATTGCCGTACGCTTTACCTGTTTTGTAATCAATAACTCTTGCAGATGTTTCGTCTTCGTGTACAAACGCATCTAGTTTGATACGTCCCCACGTGTCAGGTGCCAACCAGCCAGTTGTTTCCCAACCGATTGTAAAACCCCAATCACCCTCAAGTTCTACTTTTGCATCAGCGTACATGGATCGGAGGGCCTTGAACTGAGATGTAAATTTTTTGAGGGTGTCAGGTAGTTCACCTAGCTTACCTGCTACATAGTCTTCAGCTTGTTTGTGTATTTCTGTACCACGTGCAGCTGCGGGACCGAAGTCCTCTTGCACTTTTTTTACTTTGGCTATGTAAGAGCGGTAAGCACAAGATTCAAATGTTTTTAAAGTCGAGTATGACCAGGCTGGTATATAGCCTAACTCGATGTCCTCCTTGACCTCAACCGTTGAGATTAGGTCTGGACGCTTGGATTGTGTTAGATTCTTCATCTATTAGTCCTAAGTCCCTTTCATCGAAGTGTTCTCCGATTAACTCCTTTTTCACATTATTATCTATTTTCCAAATCAATACAACCCCGCGTGGAATGCCAGCTGTACGATCCTTGCTAACACGTTTACGTGCGGTTTTTATATTTAGCCTGGACATACGTTTAGCAAACTCACGCTGTGAGATGGTGTTACGACTGTCAGTTAGTGCGTCGTACACAACTTTAAAATGAGCTAGTGGTATAACTTGCTCGTTATTAGATTGTGCTAACCATTCTTTAACGTATCGTTGTGCTGTACTAATTCCACCTGCGTCGAAAGTGTTTGTAAGTGGTATGTCTAATACTTCTGTAAAATATTCTAGGTTGCGTATGCGTATTGCATTTGCAAATTCTTCTAGTATAGACATAGATACTTCTTTCATTTCTTTCTTGGCATCGTTTTCTAATGCTGTATGAGCCATACGTGCGTCGACCTGGAAGCGCTGCAGTATGCCTGCCACGATATATAGTTCTTGTTCTAGTAGTTCTATATTCTCTATGACTTGTTTATTAGCTACTTCTAGTTTAGTTTCTTGTCGCGGTGCAACGTTGTACCTTCTGTCGCTGTCTTCTATTTTGACTGCATCTGCTCTGTTAGTTAGAAAGATGAAGTTCGTGTAAGATGGCAGCTCGATCTGGTTGGTACGCATGGCTCTGATTGTCAGGGTTGGTTCTGTAATCTGATGTTTTAGTTTATCAGCCATTTTACCTACCGAGCCAGAGTCAGCCATACGAAACTCATCTACAACTAAAAACATTGCAGTACGCATGTACAAGTTGAACTGTTCTTCTATATTTTCTAAAGAACGCATTGGTGTTTGTTGTTCACCAAATAGTGGCTTTAGAATTTTGTGTACAAACAGACCTTTACCAGTGCCCGGTACGCCCGTGAATATCCACGCGGTCATAGCCTTGCGTTTGTTCTGGTATATGTACGCAAGCCAATTTATAAAATGTTCGAACTCAGGTTTGCCGTTACCTAGAATGTGCATAACTAAATTATAAAAATTCGGTGCAACGTCCTGGATCTGGATGGCATCTCCGTACGAAAGTTCTTTTACATTTTCTTGTGGCTTAAGCATATACTTTGTTCGCCTAAATAAGTTTACGCTGTATGGGATTGTGTCCAGGTTAATACCTTCGTCACTGCTCGGATCAAATACGACACGAGCATCTGGGACATAATCCAAGGCGCCGCGACCATGAGACTTAAGAAAATCGTTAAGACTGTTTTTATTGGTGGGCGTGAGTGGGTAGTTCTCACTAAACTGTTGTTTTGTTTCATCATATACTCCGTTATAAAATGTGTCTGTGTAAAAATCACGTAAGACAATTGGTTTTTGTTTAGTATCTGCATCTATTTTATCTGCAAAGATATCAAAGATACTTCTGTAGAAATCAGCATCAGCTTTTTCTATTTCCCATATAGGTTCTCCTTTAAAGTTGTACATGTAATGTGGGTTGGTTAATAAAAAGTAATAACCTCCACTGTCGCCTCCGTTCACATTACAGTTAACGTAGGGCTCTGAAACACGTGTAACTTCTATGGTCATTTTGTCTGGGTTTTGTAGCACTTCGTGCGACTCACCAGCAACGCTGACCGTGGATAACTTGCCTGTCCTTTTAGGAAGGTTGTTTTTCTTCCTAAGATTGTCTTTAATCTGCAAACCAAGGGCGTGTACCTTTTCAGGGTTAACGCCGACTAAAGATGAGGAGATTTTAAGAACAGCTGAGCCACGGTCAACCTTGATGAATCTAGCTTCTGGGTACGGATCTTCAACGCCAGTAAATTTAGGTGTTGCTATGTAAATTAACTTACTGTTATCTGCAACTGACGGGTCTAACACGCACGAAAGACTTTGGCCGTTGGCCGATAAAGTAATTTGTTCTGCAAGGAACTCTGTTTCGTAGTTAAGACCACGCATAAAGTCCTTGAGCGTTTTTGGGTGTACTGGCATATCCATAAGAAAGAACAAATGTAATGAAATTGTATCTTTCTTAATACCTAAAGATGCACTGGCTTGTACTATGTACGAACAATCGTGGAATATCTCAGGTAACTGAAGCACGATACGATCTGCCATAGCTTGCAAGTCATCTCCTGGGGTTGCACGTAGACCATCAATATCTAACACAAGCAACTCTGTTGGAGCTGTTCGGTCAGACATAAATGCTCGGGGTTCATCTACAAGCGGACGTTTTAATGGTCCTTTTAACATACACATGCCGTTTGCAGCTGCACTGCAAAGTGCACGAAATAGTTTGCTTAGTCCTTTCTTGTCAACTGTTATGCTTTCTTCTGTAGAAGTAAAGTTTTTAACAAGAGGATAGGGTTTTGTACCATCCTTTGTTATTTCTTTGACAAGTGGTTTTTTAGCTTCTAAAAATACAACTTTCATTTTTTCTCCTTCTTTGTATAAACTTCTTCCCTATCTATGCGGACATTAGAGTCAGCTTCGAACGCGAGTTTGCATGCGCGTTGAGAAATACTGGTGACCGTAATCGTACACATGTCCCCCTGGGGTGTGTACACTTTGACACGATCGCCAATCTTTCTTGTTAGGATTAAGTTTGATTTTTTATTTGTCATATACCTGGCTTACGCCTCCCTCTGCATCGAGTGGTAAATCTTGACACCAACTCGGTGGAGTTTTCATAATATTTAGTATCTTTTCCATTGTAACATCTGAATCAAGTTGTGAACCTAATGCGATGATTTCGTCATGGACTTGTAATACTACATCTACTTCTGGCAGTGCGTGTACTTCTAACATCTGGTCAGTTATAACAACACGTGCAAGTGCCTGAATAACGTTTTCGGCCAAGCGGGGCCCGTAAGTACGCACGATACCTTTTTGCGTATTGTATATAAATTCACCACCTGCATACCGTAAATCAGGGTATGAAAGTGCCATGCCGTTTGGCAAGACTAGCTGCTGTGGTCCGACCGTAACTGGGCCGTAGGTAATACCGTAGTCTCTGGGTGAAATCATATTAAATAATAAGTCTTTCATGCGAGACCAAAGTATTGGTATATTGCTATACATACCTCGATACTGTTGAACGATCTGTGCAGCGGTTGTGTCCGTAACATCAACTGATGGTGAACCTGTCTTGAGTGTGTCTTGGAACTTTACGTGTCCCATTCCGTAACCCAGACCTAACACCGCAGTTTTGCCGACATATCTTTCTAGCTTATCTGTTTTGGTTATTGGCTTTCCGTACACTTGTGAAGCGAATTCACAATAGACATCACGACCTTGAGCAAAAGCGTCTAACAAGTCAGCTTCTTTTGCTAACCAAGCTAACATACGTGCTTCGATGTTAGACAAATCAGCTATAAACAGCCGTTGTCCTTCAGGGGCTTTGATTGCCGTACGTAACTTAGAACCACGTGGTAGGTTTTGTAAGTTGATTTTATCTGAGCCACCGAATCTACCTGTATGTGCGGCATAGTATCGTAGTGGTACACCGAATGTGCCGTCAGGGTTGCACGAATCAATAAAGCGTTGCGCTCTAGTCTCATCAATACGTGACTTAACTACCTCACGGGCGTCCCACAACGCACGATGTTCTGGATACATATTGCACATTTGTAAGTAGGCAGGGTCATTTTTTCCAAACGCAGGTATTTGTTTGCCTGTGGTTGGACTTTTCTTTGTCGGTACTGTTATGCCCAGCTGCTCCAGGTGCGCACGAAACTTTTGTTGTGACGCAAGAATTTCGCGTGTTACACCTGACGCATCTATTGCAAGCTCTGCACGTTCTGCCATATCTTCTTTGTATTGCAACAGCATTGGCTGGTCCAATAGAAGTTTTGGCTCAACGAACATACGTGTTGTTAAGTCAATCAGGTCAAGCTCTGACTCTGGAAACTTAGACACGTAGGACTGAAAAAGTGCATACGTTAGATCCACATCTTGAATGCAGTACGAACCTATTTGTTCGTCTAGCTCTGGGTCAAGGTCGCGTATACCTTTGGCATTCACGAGTTCTTCTCCCTTACGCATTGTCTCATCCTTTGGGAATTCACGAATGACACACTCTTTCAGCCTAGCTGACACATTAGGGTATAAACCTCTGCTCATCGCAGCCGTATCATAATAATACGCAGGATTATATCCGTAGTGCCTTGTAAGAATGAAGGCATCAAACAGAGTATTATGGCAAACTAGGGCGGTATCGCTCCAGTCTATTGCAGCTAAGATATCGTCTGTCTCATCTGCGTTGTACCATTCGGTATCTCCGTCGTCCACTTTCAGTCCTACTCCCCAAACTTTAAAATCTTTGTGATTTATATATTGTGCTGTAGACATTTTTGTTAATGAGAACTGTACGTCGTAGTACGTCTCAAAGTCTAAATATAATTTTTTCATTTAAATAACCACCTTATAAATTTTTTTATGTCTTGTTCTAGGTTCTCTAGCATTTGTAATAAACTGTTAAATTCATCCTTCATCTCTTTTCTCCAAAACTACGAACAGGTCGCATTGGTTTTTTCTTGCGAGTTCCATATCGTTATAACAATCTATATCCATGTCATTTAACACATCTTGTATGTTATCTAACATTTCATGGTGGCCTTGGTTGGCTTCGTATATTTTTAACCAGTGTTGTGGTTGTTGTGGTTTACTCATAGTTCCTCCTTGAACTTTTTCATTTTTGTACACCATTCTTCGTACTCTGAACGCTTTGCACGTTCCCATCCTATTTGCTTACTGGTGTACATGTTGTAAGCAACAGATATTTTGACAAATTTCCATTGTATGTGGGGTAAATCTGCTGGGTCATTGTATGTATATGGATGTATTGGATTACGTTTTACATATACATGTGATGGTGGCATTTAATTACTCCTTAATTAAATTTGACAAAAGACAATTATGTCTTTATGACTATAGATATTACATCATGGTGATGTAATACACAAATGGAGAAGCAATATGGCAACTTTTACAAGTGACATGGTAGCTGGAAATCAATCATTCAAGCCGTTCCCAAGTGGAGCGATTGGTGTTAGATACGCAAAGATTAATGTAAATGCTGCAGTTAACGCAGGCGACGTATACAAAATGGTAGACGTATTTGCTGGTGAAACTGTGCATGATGTTAAGATTAAATCTAGCGACCTAGATACAGGTACTGGCCTTGTGTTTGGTGTTGGTGATGGCGGAGATACTGATAAGTACATCGCTGCATCTACATGTGGACAAGGTGGTACTGCTGATGAGAAAGATGATGGCGTAGCTCCTGTGAACTATTCTTCAGACGACACAATTGATGTTATCTGTGAAGTAGCTCCAGCAGGTGACGTTGCATCTGGAACAATCGAACTTTGGGTATACATATCCTAAGTTAAAGACGCATAGCCCAAGCCGGGACACCGAATCTTGGGCTATACTAATGCCACTCCTTGGCATGTTAATGAACAGGAGGCTCCTTCCAGTTACCTTCTGAAATAAATTGTTCCCAACTACCGTCGTAAGCAAACGTAAACATTATACAGAGTTTTACACCCTCTTCTGATTCGAAATACTTATCTCTAGCAGCTGCGATACCGTGGTCCGCGGCGAATTCGCCGACGTCCCACATGTAGTTTTTAATAGCACTCATAACGCTACTCCTTTGCTATAGTGACCAAAGTACTGTTGAAATAAAGCTTTAGCTTTTACATCAGTATAATATGGTCTATTTTCTGCTTTAGCCTCGTTATCTGCCATGTCTCTCCACTTCCAGAAGTTGTACTGAAAGTCTTGACGTTCATCGTAGATAAATTCTGGATAAGGCATTATTGCTTGGTTATTCATTCATTACCCCCTAGTAAAGATGATTCTAACATAACCTCATTAAACTCCTGTTTTGCATCAGGTGTCAATAAGTCTTCTGCTTTTACTTTGGTTTCTACTTTGCGTTTTGTAGCTGGCGTAGCCATTTCTTTAAGCTTCTCTTCTGGTACTAGAGACCTACCGCCAGGAAACTCATCTAAGAATTTCTTGAGCGTGGTTATAGGTTCTACAAAGTCTTCGAACTTCTTAACCATGTCGCTTACTTTCTGCTTTGCCATAGGTATAGCTTGTAGTTTATCACACATAGTAACGTCGGTAACAACGAGAGCGAGGTTGCATGTTGGTGCGTAATCCTCTTTTGCTCTGTAGTTATCTTCGTCGCCATTAGTAATAAATGGTAAGAAAGGTGCGTTTTCGCCAAAGTCATGCACAAACAACATGTCGCCTTCTACATAGCTGTCAGATGCTGGCACTACTTTGCCGTCCCATTTGTCATGAAAAGCACAATGCCATTGAGACACTGTTGTCATGTTCTCTGACTGTGGTCGACTAGGATTACACACTACATAAAGCTGAGATGGCTTTTTGATAGGACACATCCTTTCGTTGTCACCATACTCTTGGTTAATAGCATTTATAGAGCCATACATTCTGTTGTACTCTTTGGTATATAAACCTTTGTACCTATTAGAATGCTGAGCCATAAGCTCTGCAAATTGCTCTGCAGTTTCTACAAGCTTTGCAAAATCCGTTGTGTTAGCTTGTTGTTGTATAGAATCCACAACCTCATTGATCGTGGATTCTACATCGAATTGTGTATTGTAAGCAGTTTGACATTGCTTACGATACGCCGATATGAGCTGATTCCTCAGCTCGATTGTCATTCTTACAGATGCCATAGTAACCTCCTTGTTATTGCATTTGTATGACCTCGCCGAACGGGGCGTTGGTCTCGTTTGTTGTAATCCATAGAACTGGATAGTGCGGTTTATCACCGAAATCGCTAGATTCTAAGTCGGTAAGATATACTAGAGCAGCTGCATTGGGATAATTCTCATTGACATAATCAATGACCGGTGAGAATCTAGTTCCGCCTCTGCCTTCGTATGTTACTTTTAGTGGCAACGATTCGCGTGTGTACTCAGTAGCATTTTGTACCTCAGCATCGCATTGCAGAAATTGAACACGCTCTGGTGCTAGTTCGTGCAATATGTACGACGTCTCGGTTGTAAACTGCGTGAGCTCATCTTCGCTGATCGAGCCTGATGTGTCGACTGCAACTACAATCTCCTCTAGACAAGGATTATGTAGCGAAGGTAGATACATACCGCGAGCGATAAATCGTCTGTTTGGTCTAACCCAGGTGAAGTCAGACTTGTTGTTGGAACGTAAGAAACGAGCCAACACAGCCTTCCAGTCGACCTTTGGGTCAGTAATATCTGATATAACAGACTCCATAGAGCCAGACAATTTACCTTGGGCTTTAGCCGCCTCGGCAGCCTGATGTATTGCTACAGTCAGGCCAGCCTCGATAGCACTAGTTTTACCACTAGTGCCGTCAGCGCCAGGGTGGTCCATAACTCCACCACATTTACCAGGGTCTAACAACTTGCTATCCTGGTCGGGTAGCATGCCGTAGATGGCCTCCGCAGTCATATCATTGTACTGCGCATCCACAAGCCCGCCCTTCGGTAATATAAAACCTTCCGCAACCAAATAGTTATTGATTGCGTAGTCACACGCTACATTCCACTTAGTAGCATCACGTTCGTTCCTACGTGTAATATGTAGAAACACAACGTGAAGCACTTCGTGTGCCAAGAAGCCAATCCTCTCCATGTCCGTAAGTTTCTCGAACCACTTAGGGTTGTAAAACAAATGGACACCATCTACTGCGCCAGTCGGTTCGTCCCACTCAACTACCTTGAGTCGGAGACACAACGTGCCAAAGAATGGATTGTCAAGGATTAGTCTTGACCTAGCTTTTACGAATAATGGATTCATTAGTCGTCTCCAAGTAACGCATCTTCAAGCAACACTTCGCGTAATTCAGATAACTCATTGTCCGCAATCTCTGCTTGCTCTTTCTTGCGACCTGAACGGTCGTCAACTTCGTGCATTTTTTGCAGTCTATCTTGCGGTACTAAGTCCTTGATATACGGCGCAGCTTTCATCAGCTGGTTAAGCGTAGAGAACTTGTGAAGAACCGTGTCTAGGTTGTTAACGTATTCACGTTTCTTGCGGTCTCTGTTGCTGTTAAACATTTCCGTCTCGATACAATGTAAGAATGTCGGGTTGTCAGGATCGACTTTAACCCTCATCTCATCGCCATATTTTACCAACACAGTAGGAACTTCTACGTTTGGTAAGTCTAGCGTGTACGATTTGGTTTCGTAATGTTCGTTACCCTCATCGTCAGTAGAATCTAGATACTGTGACGATATAACAAGATAACGAACCGTATTAACTGGCATATCAAATCCCCAGACGTCTTTAAATTGTTTACTGGTTACGTCTATCTTTTGCTGATAGCCTTCATCAATAAACAATTGCATACCGTCTTTGGCATACTCTTTCTTGGGATTAGCCGAGTCATATTTGTTCTCTGCCGCACGTCGAATGTCGTACGTTAGAGACTGTGATAATCTAACCGTTTTCATAGAACCTCCTTGTTATAAGATAACGTTAGCGTTTTTAGTAATCCAGTTACGTACAGCTGGGTGCTGACGCAACTCTTTGCTCCTAGCAAGGCAACCTTTGACTAGAACAACTTGATACTCGACAACTAGTTTGTCAGCGAGTTTCATAATGTTATCCATCTTGTCATCCTCTGCTCTTGCTGCGACCGCATTAGCCAAAGCATATAACAACGCAGGGTTGTCATCACGCTTGTACTTAGATGGGTCTTTGATAATAGCATCGATATCAGGTAGCTTGCTTGCGATGTCTTTGAACGCAACAAACTCGCCTGCAGCACCGTCACCGACTAGTGATGCAACACCGAAGAACAATCTGTCTGGGTCAGTGTTAGCTTTACCAAGCTTTCTGCTGACCATAGACCATGCACGTGGTGTTGGGAATGCGTACTCATCTGCATTGAAACTAGACAGAAGTCCAGGTCTGTACTGAATGAACGATATCAGATCCGTATCAATGTTGTGTTGATGAGCCCACTGAACCCAGTCATCGAGCGTTGGTTCAAGCTCGTAATGAGCTAGTCTGTTTCTAACTGGCGATGGCATCTGATACACAGCTGCACTGTCAGTTAGTCTGTTACCTGCACAAACTAAAGCCCAACCAGCTGGGAGCTCATAATCACCTAGCTTTCTGTTGAGCAATAGTTGTAAAAATGCGTTCTGTGTTGCAGGTGGCGCAGTTGGTAACTCGTCAATAAACAAGATACCTCTGTCGCCGTCGCGTTCTGCAATTGGGAACACGTCAGGTACAGCCCAGGACGTATATTTAGTAGCATCTACATTCTCTTGAGCGAGATATGGTATGCCACGTACGTCGACTGGGTCGAATAAGTTTGCACGAAAGTCAATAATATTCATATTGAGCTCGGCGGCTACTTGAGCTGGTATGTCAGACTTACCGATACCTGGACCGCCCCATATCATTGCGGGGTAGCCTGCTGTAACAGCGTCTTTCAATTCAGCTTTTAGTGCTTGTGGATTTATAGTTTGCATTTTAAGACCTCCATTCTGGTTCTACAGTCTGCCACTTAGTTTTGACCGTAGGTATTTTAATTTTAACAGGGCTACTCATAATCACCTTGTCCTCCTTTACGACTGTTAGTTTCTCGTGCACCATCGTCTTTTTCATAACGAACAAGACAAGTGAAGCAGATAAACCGCCAATCATTGCTGCAGTCATACCGCTGAATGTGCCGTAAAAGCACACCATCAATGTAACTGTAATTAAGACGTCCACAAAGATATCGTGACCGATAGCTTTACGACCGCCTGCTTTAAGCGCTAGAATCAGCAAACCTAGCGCCGACAGTATCCCTACCATTAACATCTCGATTCCTCCAGGCTAAATAAGCCATATATGCGAACTGAATTAGTTCTATTAATATCCAAAGCGCTGTTGTCAACGCACCAACTATATTTGCATTCATAATAACCTCCATAGTAAATACAATATTGAACCGATACCGACCCCGATACCGAGCAGTAAAAGTGAGTATTGAATACTCGTAGCAATGCCAAAGAGTACGAACAAAACGCCCGTACCCATTAGCACCGATCTAAAATAGTCTTTAATCATAGTTCCTCCTACCATGAACAGTCGTACCAAACCTTCTTGCCCTCATCGAGCCATTGCAGTGCTCGTTCACAGAACTTAAGGTCGAGTGCTTTATATTCTTTCATTGATTCTTCTTGGAACTGATGTCCCCAAAAGAAACCATCTGGACAGAAAGGCAAGCTGTCAGTCTCGACTAGGTTTTGTAACCTTTCGATGTCCTCACGTTCTAAGAAGATGATTTCAGACAGGTCATGCTTACCGTCCATACGGAGCCCTCCCCAGTGTTTGGCATCTTCACCGAACTCTCTGACTCTCCATAGCTGTTGCATGTACTCTTGCAATCTAGCATGTTTACGCCAGTAGAAATCGTCATCAGCGTGTAGTGTTTCGCTGAGCGCCTCGTGATTGATTGGCTCAACGTTTTGTGGTTGCGGTTCTTGAAAACCTGCATATGCGTCTAATCCCATAGTTACCTCCTTGTTTGTAAATGGGTTAAAGTTAGTAGCCAGCTTCTCATCTGGCTGTGGTCGTTCCGGTGACACCGACACGTACTTTAGTACGACTACGTGCTGTCGTGATGCGTGAGTAATACACACACAACATAAAACTATATGGAAGCGACAACTTGTTTGGCGCAATCTAGGTGGTTCCACTCGGTTCCACATGGTTCCAAGTCCCGTGGAACACAATCTGGCCCGTAACGACAACGGTTCTAGGGTATGGTTCCGTTGTTCCATATAAAAATAACATTCATTCATCGTTCTTTATCCTAGGTCGATGGTCGACCGTAATGTAGTAGCTGCTGAACTTGGCGGAACCGTGGAACCGCCGGCAAGCACATGCCCCCCTTGAGCTGTAATGGCAGGCATTTGAAACGGTTCCACTTGACGGTTCCACATCGGGGCAGGTCCGTGGAACACAGGGAACCATCGTCAAGCGTGGCATATGCATGCAGGCACATTCGCATGCGCTCATGATGATAGTAGTTGGCAGGCATGATAGTAGTCCTTTTAATAAAAAAAGACAGGACACCCGAAGGTGCCCCGATATGGCTAATCTAAAAGTTTAAATTAGGATTGAATTGGTCAGACTTGACCGAAGAAGTTGGTTTGGATTTCTCAGATTTGAGATAGTCTCTGACGATGTATGTCCAAGCTGCTAGTAATGCTGCTCTTGATAGGACTGTCAAAGCTATGTAAACGATTACTGCAATTGCTGCGTAATCAATAAGTACTAATGTAGTATTCATTATGCTCTCCAATGTTCAACCAGAGCCCATATGGACTCTGGTATGTAATGGCTACTCATGACTGCCTCGCAGGTTGTTCTGGATTCATGCCAGGTAGCTCTGGTTGTACAGGTTCTGATGGGACTTCGTTGTTAGTCTCATCTCTCACTGCATTTTTATAGTTCTCATCAGTCTGTTCGCCAGTACCGATGACTTTAGGTTGTTCAGTCATACCACGACCGAACTCAAGTGCAAAAGTGGATGCTGTTTGTGTCGCCCACTTAGCAACTGGGAGCGTAGCTTTCGCCACGCCCTTTGTTGCACGACCAAGATAATATCCTAGTCTCATTACTTGTTCTCCGTAGAGAATTCTCTACCGAAAGCAGTAACAGCAGTACCACCTTGTAGATTCAAATGGTCTTGAATCTCGAACGCTACGCTACCGTCAGGCTTGATTAGAAAGAACTTGAATATGTTCTTAATAGATACCATCTTGTAGTATGCAGGGTCTGATTTGTCCTTGCATTTTGGGTCGTAGTTAGGGTTAGCTATCTTAGCATCCATGTTAAGGTTGCCCCTTTGGGATATTGATAGTGCGTTACCCTTTTCTGCTTCGATAGTGTTGACGTCAAAGCTCGTCTCGTATTTATTGTTAGCCATAATAAACTCCTTTTATATTAGCTAGTTAAACGTGTAAGTAACCATTACCTACATCATAAAACTATATGGAAAACGACGACTGTCGTTAGTGTTGTAATTAATTGAAACAAGGTTCCAAAA
>CEVS01157359.1_pt1 | contig 37755 bp, 30 predicted proteins | sample 361571 | NCBI WGS metagenome assembly CEVS01 (sample SAMEA2623850, study PRJEB7988) | marine metagenome | isolation source: saline water (ENVO:00002010), including | reverse complement strand
TTATTCAAAAAATTAGAAGCAACCATCAAATACTGATGGCTAGCGCCACCTTGTAAAAAAAGCACTTCATATTCATTACTGTCAAGATCTGATATCTCAAGAGCCAATTTTTTTGCTTTGCTTATTATTTCTGAAAATTTTTCACTTCTGTGAGATATCTCTAATATAGATAAGCCAGTTTTATCTAATTCTTTAATTGCTTCCGAGGAGTATTTGAAAACATCATTTGGAAGAGCTGAAGGACCCGCATTAAAGTTATATTTTTTCATAATTAAAAATTCAGCACAAATATCATCATATTAAATCAAATATACCTATCTAACTCATTTGGTTTTTAAATTGTTTTTCAACAATTTATTCATAGAGATAATAAAAATTTAACAGTGTCAATATTGTCTGCATAGTCAAATAAGTTTGGTTTTTGTGCTTCTCCAAATTTTATGAAATTGTCTCGATTTATGTTTCCAACTATACATTGAATATTTTTGAGATTTGAATTTATTTCGTTATTTATCCAACCTATATTATCATAATATTCATAATTGAGTGATGAAATTTCAGCATGAATATTTTTATTTTCAATTAAAATCAATTTTCCCGCAACGTGAAATTTACTTTTAATAATTTCATTTATTGCGATAATTTTTTTAAAGTTATTTAAATAATCATTTAATGTTATCTTCTCGGACTTTTCTCTTAAAATCTTAATTAAAGTTTTGAAATTGTAATTTTTTGGTACATAAATTTTAGTAATACTTCTGCACCCAAAGCCAAAATAAGTAAGAATGTCTTTTGATAAAAGTTCCAATTCATTTAGTGACTCTTTGCCACTCAGAATAGCAATTGAATTTCTGGTACCCCGTAAAATAGATGGATGGGAACGAAATTTATCTTTAATATGCTTAATTGAAATGTTATTGCCAGTGGCTATAAGAGCATCTATAAACTCTATTTTATTTTTAAAAATTACTTTTTCTGCCAATTCAGGCTCATATTCAACTAATTTCTTGTAAAGAAAGGGTATTAAATATGGGTCCGAAGAAGAGGTTTTTACAATTGCAATATGATTAGTAAATAATATACACATAAGATCATGAAATCCAACAATCGGAATATTTCCAGCCATTATAATTCCAATTTTTTTTATGTTTTCTTTTTCAAAATTATATTTGGATGACCACTTTAAAATATTTTCTTTTCTCAAAGTATCTCCCCAAATTTTTAATGCATTAATAGTGTTTTTGTATATAAACCATCTATTATTATCTTCAGTTTTAAGAATCAACTTATGTAATTTAGCATCAATTTTTTTTTCCCTTAAATATTTTCCAAGTTTCAAAAAAGCTTTGATTTTTTTATCTAAATGTTTCATATTTTGCAAAATATCAACTTAGGCTTTATTTTTGTACTAAATTATGTAAACTTTACTAATGGCTATTATTATTACAGATGAGTGTATAAATTGTGGAGCTTGTGAACCTGAATGTCCAAACACTGCTATTTATGAATCCTCAGAGGATTGGAAATATAGTGATGGAACTTCATTAAAGGGGGTATTAAATTTATCTAATGGCGAATCTATTGACGCAGATTCTTTACAAGAACCCGTTTCTGACGAATACTACTATATTGTACCAACTAAATGCACTGAATGTAAAGGTTTTCATGACGAGCCTCAATGTGCAGCAGTATGCCCAGTAGATTGCTGCATACCAGATGAAAATAATGTAGAAAGTGAATCTAAGCTTCTTGAAAAGCAGTCTTTCATGCACGGTAAATAAGTTATTTTTATGAAAGCTGGAATTATTGGTTTACCTAATGTCGGAAAATCTACGTTATTCAATTGTTTATCTAATTCTAAAGCACAGTCTGCTAACTTCCCTTTTTGCACTATAGAACCAAACATAGGAAGAGTAAATGTACCAGATAAAAGATTAACCACACTTAAAGATCTAATAAATCCAAAACAAACAATTCCTGCAAGCGTTGAAATTGTCGATATTGCGGGTTTAGTAAAGGGTGCTAGTAAAGGCGAAGGCCTTGGGAACCAGTTTTTAGCTAATATAAGAGAAACAGACGCTCTTATTCATGTACTAAGATGTTTTGAGGATTCAAACATTACTCATGTTGAGGGTACTATTGATCCTTTAAGAGATAAAGAAATAATTGACTTGGAATTACAAATTAAGGATCTTGAGACAGTTGACAAACAAATTGAAAAAATTTCTAAAAAACTAAGAGCTGGGTATAAAGATGATGTTAAGTATCTTTCAGTTTTACAAAAGATAAAAAATAAATTGGAAAAGTCTGAAAACTTGAGAATTTTGGGCTTAGATAAAGATGAAATGGATTTAATTAAAGATTTAAATCTCCTGACATTGAAACCTATCTTATATGTTTGTAATGTATCTGAGAAAGATTTAAATAATGGAAATATTTTGACTGATAAAGTTAATGAAATGATTATCACTGAAAACGCTGAAATGCTTATACTAGCTATATCACTTGAAGCTGAGATTTTTGAAATTGGAGAGTTTTCTGATAGACAGTCATTTTTAGATGACTATCAAATAAAACAACCTGCTTCCATAAAGCTTATTAATCAAACATACAAACTTTTAAATATGCAAACATTTTTTACGGTTGGTGAAAAAGAAGTTAAAGCATGGACAATACAAATAGGATGGAATGCTCAAAAATCCGCAGGTGTTATACATTCAGATTTCGAAAAGGGTTTTATAAGATCTGAGGTAATATCTTATGAAGATTATCTAAATTACAAAAGCGAAGCTAAAATAAAAGAAGCTGGAAAGTTAAGAGTAGAGGGGAAGGATTATATCGTTAAAGACGGTGATATTATGCATTTCAGATTTAATGTTTGATTTATTTATTAATAAAATTTATTATTTCATCTAATTTATAATTCTTATTTACTAAAAACGCCTCCTTATATTTTTTGTTCCATGTTATCTGTCTTTTGGCATATCTTCTGGTATTTTTTTTTATTTCATCTATTGTATTTTTATAATTGTATTTTCCATCAAAAAAATTAAAAAATTCGCTGTAACCTAATGTTTGCATAGAATTTAAGTTTTTATATTTATAAAGTTTTTTTGCCTCTTTCTCCAAACCTAGAGAAATCATTTTATCGACTCTACTATTAATTTTTTTATATAAATCATTTCTATCTAGAGTCATTAATAAAATTTTGGATTCAAAAAGATTATTTCTTCTATTTTTTTTAAAAAATGAAGTAAATGGCTTACCAGAAGATAGAGATACCTCAAGTGCCCTTATTACTCTTTGGGAATTATTTTTATCTACAATACGATAATATTCTGGATCATATTTTTTAAGTATTGAAATTAATTTATCTATCCCCTGTTTTTCGAACAATGAATTAACTTCTTTTTTAATTGAATTTTTAATATTTGGAAAATGATCGATTCCATTTATAACGGAGTCTGCATATAAGCCAGAACCTCCAACCATAATAATTGTTTTAACCTTTTTAAAAAGTGAATCAATTTTTTCATTTGCTTGTTCATTATAAATTCCGACATTAAAATTCTCATGAATTGATACATGATTTATAAAATGATGTTTTATTTTTTTTAAATTATTTTCAGAGGGTTTTGCTGTTCCTATTGAAATTTCTTTATAAACCTGCCTCGAATCGCAGGATATTATTTCAGTTTTGAAAGTATCCGCTAGTAAAATTGATAAATTGGTTTTTCCAGAACAAGTTGGACCTCCAATATAAATTAATTTATTCTTCTTCATTCATAATATTACCACAGCTATGACAGAACTTAGCATTATCTTTATGTGAAGATTCAGCACAACTTGGGCATGATTGAGTATTTGTATCAGGTCTTCTCCTCTTTTGAGCCATTTCCGCACTCACAATCCCTGTGGGAACTGCTATGATTCCATACCCCATAATCATGATTATTGATGCAATAAACTTTCCAATTGCAGTACCTGGGAAAATATCTCCGTATCCCACTGTAGTTAGAGTTACAATTGTCCAATATATGCTTTCAGGGATACTACTAAAACCATTTTCTTCACCTTCAACTAAATACATTATCGTACCAAATATTATTGATAAAATAAATACTGTAAATAAAAAAACACCTATTTTGGCACGACTTGCTTTTAAAGACCTCCATAAAAAGTTAGATTCACCAATAAATCTTGTTAGTTTAAGAATTCTAAAAACTCTTAGAAGTCTAAGAGCTCTAAGGGCTGCTAATGAACTGCTGTTTATAAAAAAGAAACTTAAATATTGAGGTAAAATTGATAATAAATCAATGATACCAAAAAAACTTGTAATATATTTTATTGGTTTTTTTACAACAATTATTCTTAACGCATATTCTATTGAAAAAAGAACTGTAATTATCCACTCGATAACATCAAATAAATACCTGTACTTTGCATGGAAAACAGCAGTACTGTCTAACATAACAACAAATACACTAAGAAGTATTAAGAATAATAATAAAACATCAAAAAGTTTGCCTTCCGGAGTATCGGCCTCGTAAATAATTTCGTGAAGAAGAGATTTTAAACTCTTACCTGAATCTATTTCCATAGTATAAATTCAATTCAAAGGTAACAAGTTTTAATATAATAATAAAAAATAGCTATTCTCCCTCGTTACATGACTTGATTTTTGATTTTAAAACTTTCATTTCTAAATCATTACTTATAATTATTTGAAATAGCTTTAAAGCACCAAGAGCGTCAGAGTTAGCTCTGTGAGGATTTTCATTTTCAATCCCAAAATTCAATAACAAATTAGTAAGCTTATATGATTTTAAATTTGGGAAAATTAATTTTGATAAATCCACTGTACACAAAGAATCTCTATAATATTTTATATTAATACTTTTAAATTCATTTTTGATAATTCTGTAGTCAAAATCAACATTATGGGCAACAATTATTTTATCTTTTGTAATTTCAAAAATCTTTTCAGAAACATCTTTAAATTTAGGAGAATTTTTAACCAAATCCATATTTATTCCGGTGAGTTTTTGAACAAATGGTTGTATATCTTTGCCAGGGTTAATTAAAGTTTCAAATTTATCGATGATTTTATCTCCGTCATATACTATTATTGCGATTTCGGTAATTTTTTCTTCATTAAACTTTCCACCTGTTGTTTCAACATCTAAAATGGCAAAATGTTTATACATTTCTCTCCCCAAAAATTTTACTACCAATTCTAATCATATTCGAACCATTTTTAATTGCCAAATTATAATCCAAAGTCATACCCATAGAAATTATTTCAAATTTTTTGTTTGAGCACTTAATTTTATCGAAAAGAACTTTTAAAGTTTTAAATTCTTTGTCTATTATTTTTTGATCATCTACGAAAGAAGCCATACCCATTAAACCAATTATTCTTATACCCTCGAAATTATTTTCTAATTTAATTATTTCCATTACTTCATTTTCATTTAAACCAAATTTTGTCTCTTCAGTAGATATTCTGAGCTGAATTAAACATTCTATAATCCTTTTATTCTTGATAGCCTGCTTATTTATCTCTTTAGCTAGTTTTAAACTATCTAAACTATGTATTAGTGATACATATGGAGCTATATATTTAACTTTATTTGTTTGTATATGGCCAATCATATGCCAATTTATATCTTTTGGTAAATTATTAAATTTAGAGGTCATTTCTTGAATTTTGTTCTCACCAAAATCTCTATGTCCAGTTTCATATGCTTTTTTTATACAATCAATTGGTTTTGTTTTAGAAACCGCAACAACCAAAACATTCGAACCAACTTCCTTTTTAATTTTTTCTAAGTTTTTTTTTATTAGATCCATAAAAATCACATTGAATTAATAATAGAATAAGCAACCTTTAGTGCTCTTGTTGCATCTTCAAGAGAAACAATAGATTTTACACCATTATTTATTGAATTTGCAAAATTTTCTAATTCAATTTGAATTGCATTGTTGTTGATAACTTTAGGGTTTTTATAAATTATTTGTTTTTTCTTTCCCTCAGCATTTTCTAGCGTTAATGCAAATTGATCTAATTGCTTAGGAGCATCAATCATTTTTACAATCTCAGCTTTTTTATTGTAAAGGTCAACCGAAATATATGTTTCTTTTTGAAAAAATCTAAGCTTGCGCATATTTTTTAATGAAATTCTGCTACTGGTTAAATTGGCAACAGCTCCATTTTGAAATTCAATCCTTGCATTTGCAATGTCGGGAGTATTGCTAATTACTGATACGCCCGAGGAAGAAATATTTTTTATATCAGATGATATCAAACTTAATATAATATCAATATCATGAATCATTAAATCTAGAACTACTGAAACATCTGTACCCCTAGGATTAAATTCAGATAGACGGTGCGATTCAATGAACATTGGATTACCTATCATTTTATTTATTGAATTAAATGCGGGATTAAATCTCTCAACGTGACCGACTTGACCTATAATTTTTTTTTCTTTTGAAAATTTAACTATTTCTTCAGCTTCGTCAACGCTGTAGGCAATAGGTTTTTCAATGAAAATGTGTTTATTTTTTTCTATACACTTCATTGCTATTTCGAAATGAGACTGAGTAGGGGTTATAATTGCGATAGCATCTGATGATTCAATTAAAAGGTTTGAATCTGCGAAATATTTATATCCAAATTCCTTTTCAATTTTTATTGAGTAGTCAGGATTCACGTCGTGGAATCCTAGAAGATTAAACTTTTTGGATTCATTTAATAACTTTAAATGAATTTTACCTAGGTGGCCTGCGCCAAATACTCCTATTTTGATTAGTTTAGTAGACACTTACAAGTTGTTGTTCGTAAAATTACATTTTTAAAGTAATTTAATGTTTTTATTTTTTAATATTATGCTTATAAATTAATGACACCCAATATTGATTCCCCTAAATATCAAGGTCAAAGAAAATTAATGGCTTCTAAATTGAAGTCGCTTGGAATCAATAATAAAAATGTTTTAAATGCCTTAAACTCTGTTCCTAGGCATTTATTTATGGATTCGGGGTTAATTTCTCATTCATATAAAAATATGGCTTATCCGATAGACTCAGGTCAGACGATATCTCAACCCTATACTGTAGCGTTTCAAACAGAATTAATTAACTGCAAAGAAGGTGATGAGGTATTAGAAATAGGGACTGGATCAGGATATCAGACTGCAATTTTATCATATTTAGGATTTAATGTGTTTACCATTGAAAGAGACGTTACTCTCTTTAAAAAATCTTCATTAATATTCAAAAATTTATCTATTAAAATAAAAAAGAATCTTTTAGGAGATGGATATTTAGGTATAGTTGATAGTGCACCCTTCGATGCCATCATTGTAACTGCTGCTGCAAAAGAAATTCCAAAAAATTTAATGAATCAGCTGAAAGTTGGAGGAAGAATGGTAATTCCAATTGGAGAAGATGAACAAATAATGTATAGATTTACTCGAATTGAAAAAAGCACATTTAAAAGAGAAGAGTTTGGTCAATTTAAATTTGTACCAATGGTAAAAGGAAAATAGATTTTATTTTTTTCTGGACTTTTCAAGATCTCTTTTAATTTCCTTTTCCTTTAAGCTCTGCCTCTTATCATACAACTTTTTCCCCTTCACTAATGCAATTTTTATCTTAGCTAGTCCTGAATCATTAATAAATAACTTTAATGGAATTATTGTTAATCCAATATCTGCTACTTTTTTTTTAAGTTTTTTAAGCTCTTTCTTATTAAGCAATAGCTTTCTTTGGGATAAACTGTTTCTATTGTAAGATGAATTCTCATATTCTTTTATATACATTTTGGTGATAAACAATTCAGTATTATCATTAAACTCGCAAAAACTTTCAGTAATAGAAACATTTCTTTTTCGTATTGATTTAATTTCTGAACCAGTTAATACTATTCCAGCAGTATATTCATCCTCTATAAAATAATTGAATTTTGCCTTTTTATTAATAATTGATATGGTATCTTTTTTCAATATTTAGTTTAAATGAAATTAATTATTATGCTATAAGGATTTATGATTTATTCCTTTCATTATATTTTAATTTTTAAAATAATATAAGATAAATTTACTTAAAAAGCTTTTAAAGTTTTTTTCGTCAAAGTAGTAATTGTTAATTAAGTTTTGATAAAATTATTTTTTAAACTTAAATAGAGGGCTCATAATTATCAATAAATTATAATTTTACATTTTCAATAAATTTATATGAAAAGTTCTGATGTTGTTTTTGAATTAATTAAAAAAGAAGAAAATAGACAAATATCAGGTATTGAATTAATAGCGTCTGAAAATTTCACCTCTCCAGCAGTTATGGAAGCAACTGGTTCCATTTTGACCAATAAATATGCTGAAGGTTACCCTGGTAGGAGATATTATGGTGGTTGTGAAGTTATTGATGAAATAGAGCAAATTGCGATTGATAGAGCTAAGTTATTATTTGGTGCTGAATACGCCAATGTTCAACCTCATTCTGGTTCACAAGCCAATACTGCTGTGTTTCACGCTTTTTTAAAACCAGGTGACACCATCTTTGGATTTGATTTGTCACACGGTGGTCATTTAACTCATGGCTCACCAGTAAACTTTTCTGGAAGGCTATATAATGCTCACTTCTATGGGGTTGAAAAGGATACAGGAATATTAGACTATGAAAGAATAAGTACTCTAGCAAAAAAAATTAATCCTAAAATGATAATTGCAGGAGCATCTGCTTATTCAAGAGATATAGATTTTAAAAAGTTTAGAGAAATAGCCAATTCTTGTGGTGCTTTTTTATTAGCAGATATTTCACATCCAAGTGGTCTTATTGCTTCAGGTTTTTTAAATGATCCTATCCCTCATTGTCACGTAGTAACTACTACTACACATAAAACTCTGAGAGGACCAAGAGGAGGGTTAATCTTAATGGGCGAAGATTTTGACAATCCATTTAATATTAAATTGAAAAATGGAAAATTGAAGAAAATGTCAAACCTTATTGATATGGCGGTTTTTCCTGGAAATCAGGGAGGACCATTAGAACATGTAATAGCTGCAAAAGCAATTGCTTTTGAAGAATGTCTGCAGCCATCTTTCAAAAATTATTGTGAGAATGTGATAAATAATGCAAAAGCTATGGCTAATGAACTTGAAAAACTTGATTACAAAATAATATCAAATGGGACAGATAACCATCTAGTATTAATTGATTTGAGAAATAAAAATATAAATGGGAAAGACGCCGAATTAGCATTAGTAAAATCAAGCATAACAACAAATAAAAATATGGTTCCTTTCGACGATAAGTCACCCTTTATTACAAGTGGAATAAGACTTGGAACTGCTGCCGTGACAACTCGTGGTCTTATAGAGAGTGATATAAGGAAGGTTGTTAATTTAATAGATTGTTCAATCTGTAATTCTTTGGACGACTCAAAATTAAGTTCAATCGCTAATGAGGTACATGATTTTATGAATAAAAGACCTCTTTTTACGGCTTAGAAATATTATTTTTCTATTATTTGTAACTCAAAAAGCTTGTTCCAATTCTTACCTGTAATAAAAATTTTTTTTGAATTTTTTTTGTAGGCAATACCATTTAAAACATCAATTTTAGAGTGATTTTTCACTTTTTTCTTTAAACCGTTGAAATCAACTACACCTTCTACTGATCCAGTTTCTGGATCTATAATTAAGATTATATCTTTATTAAATTGATAAGTGTTTGCGTAAATCTTTCCATTAATCCATTCCATTTCATTAATTTTTGATATAATTGATTTATTTGTTGTGACTTGTATAAAGTCTATTTCTTCAAGAGTATCAGGTTCAATAATCCAAATTTTTGATGTTCCATCAGATTTATAGATTAACTTACCATCATTACATAACCCCCAACCCTCAACACTTTTTTTGTATGGAAATGAATCAATTAATTCAAAACTTTCTAGATCATAAATAAATCCTATTTTGGATTGCCATGTTAGTTGGTATATTTTTTGATCAAATAATGTTATTCCCTCGGCAAAATAAGCATCATCAATAGGTAAATTTCTAACGACTTTGCCTGACCTGTATTCTATTTCCTTAAGTGCTGATTTTCCTCTAAGACCGATGCTTTCGAAAAGACGATCGTCATAAAACTCGAGTCCTTGAGTGTATGAATTAATGTCGTGAGGATATTCATTAATTATTTTATACGTAAAAAGCTTAGGTGTTAATTGAGATAAGACCCTGATATTAAATGAATTTTCTTTAAAATTATTTTTTTTAAAGACTCTTACAGTTATTTTTTTGTCACCTAATTTTCTTCCAATTTTATGAACTGAAGTTATTTTTTTACCGTCCTTATAATATGTAATTGAATCATAGTCTAGTTTAGTGATTTTTTTTAATGAAATTTTTAATGTGTCACCTGGAATAAAAACCTTTTTATTCGTCAAAACAGTAAAGTTTTTAAGACTTTTCTTGTTTTCACAAAAGTTAACAATCGCAAGACTAAACAATAAAAATAACCACTTCATTTAGTGTAAATTTATTTAAAAAAAATTAATAATTTTTAAATTTCAAAACTCTTGATTGTATATTTGTCGTTGGGTAAGTCCTATACAACCAGCTCCTATAGAATCCCCCAGGGTGGGAACACAGCAAGGGTATGTGGTCGTAGCGGTGTGATATAGAAAGCTTACCCTTTTTTTATTTAAATGAAAAAAGTTGTTTTAATTTCTGGTGCATCGACAGGTTTCGGCCGCTCTATTTCAAAGCTTTTATCATCCAATGGATTCAGGGTTTATGGGACTTCTAGAAATCCAAAAAAGTATTCTAATTTTGAGGGACTAGAATTACTAAAGTATGATTTGACCTCATTTAAGGACTCAAAAAAACTTGTAGAAAAAGTTTTATCCATAGAGGGTAAAATTGATGTTTTAATAAATAATGCTGGTTCTGGTTTTGCCGGCCCTATTGAAGAAATTTCAATTAAAGATGCAAAACACTTATTCGACACAAATTTTTTTGGACATATTGATTTAATTCAAGCGATACTTCCTTCTATGAGAAAAAATAAAAGAGGTTTAATTGTAAACATAACTTCAATTGCAGGTTACAATAATATCCCTTTTGGGAGTATTTACTGTGCTAGCAAATACTCGATGGAATGTTTAGGAGCATCTCTAAACATGGAGCTTAAAGATTTTGGAATACGAGTTGTAAATATAGCTCCTGGAGATTACAAAACCGAAATCTTTGATAAAAGGATTAAATTGGAATTAAATACAAACTCACCTTATTATAATAAGTACAAAAAATTCACTGAAATTAGTAAATATAATATGGACACTGACTCTAGAGATCCTATTGAAGTTGCTAAACTTACACTAAAAATTATAAAAAGTAAAAACCCTAGGATTCATTACAAAGTAGGACACTTTTTACAAAAGTTTAGTATATCTTTAAAAAAGATATTACCGGAAAAATTATATCAAAAATTAATGATGGATCATTACAAAATATAGTTAAATATGAAATTTTTTATTGACACAGCCAATCTTGATCAGATAACCGAAGCTCAAAATTTAGGAATTTTAGACGGTGTGACTACCAATCCAAGTTTGATGGCAAAAGAAGGAATAACGGGTGATTCTAATATTATTAATCATTACAAAAAAATATGTGAAATAGTTGATGGAGACGTATCCGCTGAAGTAATTTCCACTGAATTTGATGGAATGGTCGAAGAAGGAAATCATTTATCCAAGATAAGTAATCAGATCGTTGTTAAAATTCCTATGACTAAAAATGGAGTAAAGGCATTAAAATACTTTTCAAATAATAATATCAAAACAAATTGTACTTTAATATTCTCTCCTGGACAAGCTTTACTTGCTGCTAAAGCAGGTGCGAATTATGTTTCTCCTTTTATTGGTAGACTAGATGATATATCTTCTGACGGACTGTCTTTGATATCAGAAATTCGTCAAATTTTTGATAATTATAATTTTAAAACAGAAATTCTTTCCGCTTCAATAAGACACAATATGCATATTATTGATTGCGCTAAAATTGGGTCAGATGTTGTTACTGCACCCTTATCTTCAATTGTAGGTTTACTAAATCATCCACTTACTGATAGTGGCCTTAAAAAGTTTTTGGATGATCACAAAAAAGCCAATTAGCTACAAAGCCACATTGGTTTTTCTTTAATTATTTTTTTATGTATGGAACAAGACTTTTTGTGGGCACCTTTCAAATATCCTGTTGATATTAAGAATTCTCTGCAAATTTCTTTTCCTACAAATTTAAATTCTTTTTTGAACAATGATAGCCATTCAGAAAAGGTAAGTGAATGATGTTTGTCTAAATAGCATTTAAAACTATTATGTTTTTCAGTTATAGAAAGAACTTTTTTAGCATTATATATTATCGCTTCTATTTTCCTTCTCATTCTTATAGTTCCATTATCATTTAGAAGCCTTTGTATATCACATTCATTGAATTCTGCTATTTGGATAAATGAATAATCTTTATATGCATTTTTAATTGTCTTTTCTTTTTTCAAAATAATATCCCATGATAGACCGGCTTGATTTATTTCTAAAACTAATCTTCCGAAAAGTTCTTTATCGTTTTTAGCTGGAAAACCATAAATATTATCATGATAATTTTTATGATAATAATTTAATTTTCCATTATTAACGTATGAGCAGTAGGACATTAATTGAGATTGTAATGCTTTCTTAATAGGCTTTCAAAACTTTTTTCATATCCAAAATTTCCAAACCCTTCAAGAATAACACAATTTTTGTCTAAAATAATTCCCTTATTCAAAAGATTTATAACCCAATCACTTGTAGTGGTTTGATAATTAACTAAGGCTAATTGATTCTTAATGTTAATATTCATAATTTCCTGATAATTTCTAACTAGTTGATTATAAGGCTGAATTGAAATTCCTACAAATCTATAATTAGGAAATTTTTCCTTGTATAATTTTGCTCTCTCTTCATTTCTTTTAAAATGATTCATCTGGGTCTGAGACCAAAAATATAGAACCGTTTTTTGCCCCATAAAAGCCTTATTGCTAGTAATAACTTTACCTTTATTGTTCTCAAGCATTACAATTGGTAAAGGCCTACCTGTGCCCATCTGCATAAGAGAATTGCTTAGAGATATTATTTCATTAAAATATTCTTGACTAGGTTTAATTGAAGAATATGACTTCAAAAATTTCTTATGGGAATTTTGATTATTAGAATTCATTATTTCTTCATATGCAACTGCTCTTGCAAGTATATTTTTTAGTTTTATATTTTTAATTTTGTTATTAATGACTTCGATTCTCTTAATATTAAAATCTGTGCTGTTTTTTGCTTTGTAAAAAGTTTGGCCTTTTTCTAAAGCTTCAAGACTTAAATAGCTCATCAAATAACTAATATATGGTTCAAAGAAGGATAATTCTTCATCATTATGATTTAATTTATTTCTGTAATCAAAATATAAACTATCAGTTTTTATGTTTGCTGATTTTCCTCTAATTAAAGCATATCTTACTTTTCTATTTGCATAAGGATATATAAAAGATGCTTCAGTTATTTTTTTAGAAAAATTTGAAAAATTATTGTTATTAATTAGATTTTTCCAATTAACAAATTTCTCCATATAAAGTGAATCGATAATTTTATTGAATCTTTTGGTTGTTAAAGAGTATTTTGAAGATAGATATGAAATTTCATTTTGAAGTTTTAAATATGTTTCCATTAAGAAGTTATTTTTTGCAGCTCCTTTGCCACTAAAAAATAAAGAGCCGTTAAAGTCAGACATATTTGCCCTTGATAATATAGAATCTCCAGATTCAATAATGAGCATTTGATTTTCAGGAAGATGCTCCATCTTAAATAAACCATATTTTATCGAGTCAAATTTTTTAAAAAACCTTTTGTCAACCGATAATTTTAGGGTATCAATGATTTTATTGTCAATGTATAATAAAACATTATCGGATGAAGGATTGATTATTTCACCAGCAAAATATGCTTCTAATGGTTTGGTTTCAATTTTTTTGCAACCAACAAATAAAATAAATATTAAAATCCAGAATAAATTTTTGTTCAAATGAATTATCATTTTGAAATTTTAATAACAATTGTGATATAGATTACAAATTATGTAATTTTGCATCACTAAAAAAATAAAAATTGCTTTCTGCTTCTAATTTATCGGTTCAATTTGGTAAAAAAATCCTCTTTGACAATGTAAATATTAAATTCACACCTGGAAATTGTTACGGAATTATTGGTGCTAATGGATCAGGAAAATCGACCTTTCTAAAAATTTTGTCTGGCAAAATGGAAGCTAATAGTGGAAGTATTTATTTAGAACCAGGTAAAAGGTTGTCTGTTCTTGAACAAAACCATAATTCTCACGACGAACATACAATAATTGATACGGTTTTACGTGGAAATAATGTTTTGTATGAAATTAAAAATGAAATGGAAAATATTTATTCTAAATCAGATTTTAGTGATAAAGACGGAGAAAAAGTAGGGGAGCTTCAGGCAATATATGAAGAAAAAGGAGGATGGAATGCTGAAAGCGACGCGGCAACTCTTTTATCTAATCTTGGGGTTATTGAGTCAATGCATTTAAAATTTATGCATGAAGCCGAAGGCTTCATAAAAGTAAAAGTTCTTTTAGCACAAGCACTTTTTGGAAATCCAGACGTTTTAATAATGGACGAACCAACCAATGATCTTGATTATGAAACCATAATTTGGCTAGAAAACTTTATCGCCAACTTTGAAAACACAGTAATCGTTGTATCGCACGATAGACATTTTTTGGATGCAGTTTGTACTCATATTTCTGATATCGACTTTGGAAAAATAAATCATTACTCTGGTAATTATTCATTTTGGTATGAATCAAGTCAGCTTGTTGCAAGACAAAGGCAACAGCAAAATAAAAAAGCCGAGGAGAAGAAAAAAGAATTAGAAGAATTTATTTCAAGGTTTTCGGCAAATGTTGCTAAGTCAAAACAGGCAACTTCTAGAAAGAAAATGATAGAAAAATTAAATATAGAGGAAATAAGACCTTCGTCTAGAAAATACCCTGCAATTATTTTTAATCAAGAAAGAGAGGCTGGTGATCAAATTTTAAACATTAAAGATCTTAAATATACTTTAGAGAGAGAAGTATTATTCGATAATATAAATTTTAATCTTGTTAAAGGTGAAAAAGTAATTTTCTTCTCAAGAGATAAAAGAGCTGTAACTAAATTCTTTGAAATAATTAATGGTGCAGAAAAAGATTTCAATGGTAAATATGAGTGGGGAATAACCACAAAAAAATCTTATTTACCTCTTGATAATTCAAATTATTTCAAATCTAATATTAATTTAATTGACTGGCTCCGACAATTTACAGAGGATGAGGAAGAAAAAAAAGAATTATTTATTCGAAGCTTCTTAGGAAAAATGATTTTTAGTGGAGACGAAGCTCTTAAAAAAGTAAATGTTTTATCAGGTGGAGAAAAGGTAAGATGTATGTTATCAAAAATGATGATGAATAAGTCAAACATTTTAATCGTTGATGAACCTACGAATCATCTTGATTTAGAATCAATTACTGCTTTTAACAATGGACTTAATAACTTCAAAGGCACTGTTTTACTTAGTACACATGACAACACTTTTGCACAAACCGTTGGTAACAGAGTAATTGAATTAACACCCAAAGGCGCAATTGATCGTCTTTTGCGATTTGATGATTACATGAAAGATTTAAATTTAAAAGAAACGAGAGAAAAGTTCTACAATTAACTTTTTCTACCAGAAAAAAGCATATAAAAATGCTGTTATCAGCATAATTGAAATTGCAGATAAATTAAATTGACTTGACGTACGAAAAAGTTTATCTGTAATTATTATCCCTTTTGGATCGTCTTGATTTCCTTCAATATAGCTTATAAAATAAATAATTAACATTGTCCCAATACAAGTTGCCATCATTTGATGCATAAATGGAATATTAATAAATATAGGTAAAGAAGACCAGCCGTTTGGAGCAACTTTAAAAAACATTGCAATTGGAATTGAAGATGTAACTCCCCATATAGCTGCGTTATTAGTGGCCTTTTTATAAAATAATCCCATTAAAAAAACCGCCAATATACCAGGGCTTACAACTCCAGTATATTCCTGAATAAATTGAAATACTTGACCAAGATTTCCCAACTGAGGAGCAATAAGCATAGCAATTATTAAAGATACAAGAACTGACAATCTTCCTACTTTGACCATGGACTTGTCATCTGCTTTTTTATTAATTAAAGATTTATAAATATCCATTGTAAAAATTGTCGAAGTAGAATTTAACATAGAAGCAAGTGAAGATACAATTGCTGCTGATAGAGCTGCAAGAATTAGACCTTTTATACCTGCAGGAATAAAATTTTTAATCAGCCAGGGAGCAGCATTATCATTAATTATATTTCCATTAGATCCAATAAATCCTATATCAACTGATTCTTTTGTTAAAATTCCAGATTCATCTAAATTCATAACATATGCAATCATACCAGGAAGTACAACAATTATTGGTATAATTAATTTCAAAAAAGCAGCAAATGCAATACCCTTTTGCCCTTCTTCAAGACTTTTAGATGCTAATGTTCTTTGTATAATGTATTGATTAAATCCCCAGTAATATAAATTAGCAACCCACATTCCTCCTACAAGAACTGCAATACCAGGTAAATCATTCCAAGCATCCCTACCGTTAGGGGTGATAATTTCGCCCTTTGACAAAATCATAGTAAATCGTTCAGGAATTTTTTTATAGATAAATTTTAAACCTTCAATAAAATTTCCCGAATCAGTCACATTGGTCAAAGCAAAGTAAGTCATAAGTAAACCACCAAAAATTAATAATACTACCTGAATTACATCGGTCCATGCAACTGCAGCTAGTCCACCCCAAAGGGAGTAGGCAGCAGCAAAAAAGCCAAGGCATATAATTGAAATAAGAATAATTGAGCCATCACCGCTCCCAATAATTGTATCTAAGGCTTTTCCGCCTAAATAAAGAACTGTGGTGAGATTGACAAAAATAAAAAGGGCTATCCAAAAAACGGCAAGAATAGTTTTCAAGTTCGTACTGTATCTTTTTTCAATAAACTCAGGAATTGTGTAAAGTTTTTTTTCAATAAAAATTGGTAAAAAATATTTACCAACAACTAATAACGTAATTGCTGCCATCCATTCATATGATGCTATAGCTAAGCCTAAAGCAAAACCTGAACCAGACATACCAATAAATTGTTCAGCAGATATATTTGCAGCAATAAGTGAGGCACCAATTGCCCACCATGGCAATGATTTACTAGCTAGAAAGTAATCTTCTGCGCTTTTTGTTTTACCTTTTTTATTTCTTGAAACCCAAAGACCAACACTTAAAATTATTAAAGCATAAGATGCAAAAACAATAATGTCTGTGGTAGTAAATTCACTATTCATTAAAGCAATATAAGGATTTAAAATGTACTGATAAAATTAAAGATATTACTAAAGAATTGATTTTATTAACTCCTCTGCTTTTCCATATTCATCTCTGTGAACATATATCTTTTTTTTGTTATCAATTATTCCAAAACCAGCAAGTCTTGCAGATTCGGACTCATTTTTAACAATTGGATGTATATCTATTTTATTAAGTGAGTCAATTACATTCAAAGAATCTATATGATTTCCTGAAAAAACACATAGATAATCTATTTGCATTATAAAGATTTATTGTACTTGCTGTTCCAAATAGCCTTATTAAAATTTTTACCCAAAGCGAATGCGTAAAAAATAACAATTGAAGCAATAGCTTTAAACATAAAAAAATAAATCATCCAAAACACTGACCAACTTTCAACTTTACTGAATATCGAAGTTGGAGTTATGTAGGTTAATCCTAGTGAAAGTAAAAGAAGAAAACATATCATATTCCATAAATTTTTAAATGGCCACATTAATAGTTTTCTGTAAGGATGCAAATCATTTCCCCACTTATGCACTAAATAGAAATAATTATTCCCAAGTGGAACAAATAAAAGTGGATCATCAGTATTTTTAAGCCTAAATAACTTAGAGGGAGCCATGATTTTAAAATTGGAGAGTATAGTTTTGTGACTTGATTCTAGTTTAGATATTTCAGAAAAAGCCTCTTTTGGTAGTGAATTTTTGAAATATTTGTGATCTAAAAAACGTAATCTAAAATCAATGCACGTTTTTTTTATAGAATCTAAATGAAAAATTCTGTCCTTGTCGAGTTTATCAAAATCAAAATTATTATTAGTTTCGGAAATGGAAGAGACTAATTCTAGAATAGTTTTAAAATTTGTTTCTTCAGTGATTAAAGGATTAACTTTAGAAAGTTCCTTTAATAAATTTGTCTTTCTTATCATATTTTTCAACTAAACAAATTTAATTTATTTATTTTCTAATTAAAAACACATTAATCATTAATTCTTATAGTTTTATCAATTTACCTTAATTCAGCTCCAAAGGTATCGATAAACATTTTTTCTAATTTATTACATATGATGTTTATCTCTGAATCTGTAATAGTTCTTTCATTATTGTAGAAATAAAAACTAATCCCATAAGATTTTTTGTTTTTTGTTAATTCTTTTCCTTTGTAAACATCGAATAGGTCTACTTTGTATAATAATTTCTTGTCTATTTTAAAGGATTTTTCTTTTATCGAATTAAAATCAATATGATTGTCAATCATAATTGCATAATCTCTTTTAGAGAATGGAAATTGTGGTATGGGAGAGACTTTGAAATTTTTACCTGAATAAAAATCAAAAATCTTATTTAGTTCTAACTCTGCATAAGCAACTTGTTGATCAATATCAAAATGATTTCTCGTTTTAACATTGATTGTTCCCGCAGAGGCAATTACCTTTCCGCCTATTCGAAACTCAATAGCTTTTTCAAACATATTTTTATCAAATGCTATCTCTTCAAATTTATCAAAACCTAGCTTGATTAATATGCTGTTCACAATCCCTTTTATTTTAAAAAATATATCAGATTGTTTTTTGTAAATCCAATTTTTGTTATAAAAATCACCAGTAAGTGAAAGTGAAAGATTTTTATTTTCAATAAAACTCTCTTTATCATTCAAATAAACGCTACCTGCCTCAAATATTTTAATTTTTTGCTCTTGTCTTTTAAGATTAAATGAAATATTTTCCAACAACCCAAATAACAAACTATTTCGCATTTGAGATATTTCTGTTCCAATAGGATTTAATATGTTGACTAATTTTGATTGATCAATTTCTTTTTTAAAATTATTTGAAGTAGGAGATATTATTGAATTATTAACAACCTCGTTAAAGCCGAGGCCAATTAATTGATTTACAATTATATTCTTAAGGGATTCGTATGATTTAACTCTTTTTTCAGGAAAATGGGTTTTAGAATCAGATAAAGATGGAATGTTGTTATATCCATAAATTCTCAATATTTCTTCAATAACGTCAATTTCTCTTATCACGTCGTGTCTATAATTTGGAACTTCAATTTTTAATTCATTTTTATTTTTTAAAATGATTTTTATATCCAGAGATTCAAGAATTTTAACGATTTTGGAGTCTGGAATTTTAAAACCAGCTATAGAGAATATTTTATTATATCGTAAATTAATTTTTTTTAAATCTCTTTTGCCTCCTTCAATTTTTAAAATATTACCGTCTATCTTCCCACCAGCTAAATCTAAAATTAAATCTATTGCTCTACAGAGTGCATAATTTACCATTTCTGAATCTATACCCCTCTCATATCTAAAGGAAGCATCAGTCTGTAATGCATGTCTTTTGGATGATTTTCTAATAGATATTGGATTAAATAAGGCACATTCTAGAAATATCTTTTTTGTTTTTTCAGAGATAGCAGAATCTAATCCACCATAAATTCCAGCGATACATAATGGTTTGGATGCATCACAAATCATTAAATCCTCATGGGATAGTTTTCTTTCTTCTCCATCTAGAGTTGTAAATTTTGTTTTATCAGGGAGAGTTTTAACAATTATTTCGTCTTTAATCTTTGAAAAATCAAAAGCATGAAGTGGCTGACCAAGTTCATGCATTACGTAGTTAGTTATGTCAACTATATTATTTTTAGGTACAATTCCAATAGTCCTTAAATAATTTTGCATCCACTTTGGAGAAGGTTTGACATTAATATTTGAAATCAAAGCTCCTGAGTAATAAGGGCATGTTTCAAAATTTTCTACATTTAGCTTAAACCTTGAATTACTCCCTAATTTATATTCTTTTACTTTGGGAATTTTGAAACTATAATTGATATTATTTGTAATACACCAAGCTTTAAGATCTCGTGCTACTCCCAAATGACTCATTGCATCTGATCTATTTGGTGTTAATCCAATTTCAATTAAATTATCATTGTAAATTTCAAAGATTTCAGAACATTTTTTTCCAATAGGATGGATTTCATCAAGAATCATTATTCCTTCATGAGATTCTCCAAGTTGAAGTTCTTTTTCAGAGCATATCATGCCTTCACTAATTTCTCCTCTTATTTTTGACTTTAAAATCTTAAAACTTTCATTTTTTTCATTGTAAAGATTTGTTCCAATTAATGCAACCGGAACTTTAATACCTTCTTTAACATTGGGAGCACCACAAATTATTTGTAACGTACTTTTTATACCAACATCGACTTCAGTAACTTTTAGTCTGTCAGCATTTGGGTGTTTAACACATTTTAAGACTTTTCCTACGACTACTCCTTCAAGTGAACCAGGTATTGATTCATAAATAACGTTTCCTTCCACTTCAAGACCTATAGATGTTAAAGAATCTAACTGTTCCTCCATAGGAAGGTCTACGCTAATAATTTCTTTTAATAAATTGTAGGAAATTTTCATTCTAAATTATTATGCAGCTAATATACACATCAAGATTTAACTTATAAGACTCCATATCTTTTTATTGGATGTAATTTTACCTAATTCTAATTTGATGTTTTTATTTTCATCATGACTTAGTTTAGGGTCACTATTAATCAAAATTTTAGCATAATTCCTAGCCACTTTAAGTATTTCTTGGTCTTTAACTAAATCAGCAATTTTTAATTTGATAAGCCCACTTTGCTGAGTTCCAGCGATATCCCCAGGACCTCTTAATTTTAAATCCATTTCAGCTATTTCAAAGCCATCTGAAGTTTTAGTCATTGTTTCAAGTCTCAACTTAGCATCATTCGATATTTTTTTTCCCTTCATAAGTATACAAAAACTTTGTTCATTGCCTCTTCCAACTCTTCCACGGAGTTGATGCAATTGTGAAAGTCCAAATCTTTCTGAACTCTCTATTACCATAACATTAGCATTTGGAATATTAACTCCCACTTCAATAACAGTAGTTGAAACCATAATTTGTGATTTGCCTTCTAAAAATCTTTTCATTTCATAATCCTTATCCTCTGTTTTCATTTTCCCATGCATTACACTTATTCTGTATTTTGGTAATGGAAACTCCCTACAAATACTTTCATAACCATCCATTAAGTCTTTGTAATCCATTTTTTGAGATTCTTCAATAAGAGGATAAACAATAAAAATTTGTTTTCCAAGTTCAATTTGTTCTTTTAAAAACTTAAAAAGTCTTAAACGGTTATTTTCTCCCATTAGGAAAGTTTTTATTTGTTTTCTTCCAGGCGGAAGTTCGCGAATGATCGAAAAGTCTAAGTCACCATATACACTCATAGCCAGCGTCCTTGGAATTGGTGTAGCTGTCATAACCAAAACGTGAGGGGGAAAATTATTTTTGTACCATAATTTTGCTCTCTGCGCAACTCCAAATCTATGTTGTTCGTCAATAATTACAATGCCAAGGTTTTTAAATCGAACTTTATCTTCGATAAGACTATGAGTGCCCACTAGAATATTTATTTCACCTTTTAATAATCTTCCATGAATATCTTTTCGAATTGATGATTTTGTTGAACCTGTTAAAATTTCAACTTGAATTTGCATATCCTTAACAATGGACTTTAAATTATCATGATGTTGAAATGCCAATATCTCAGTTGGAGCCATAAAACATGCTTGAAATTTGTTGTCTAAGGCAATTAGCATCGACAATAGGGCTATAATTGTTTTACCAGACCCAACATCACCCTGCAACAAACGATTCATTTGACTCCCAGTTCCAAGATCTTTACGTATCTCTTTTATAACTTTCTTTTGATCATTAGTAAGATCAAAGGGTAAGTGATTTTTGTAAAAAGTATTGAAAAATTCTCCTACTTTGGTGAATTCATAACCTTTAATTTTCGTTTTATTATCTCTATACCTCTTCAAAAGTTGAAGTTGAATAAAAAATAATTCCTCAAATTTTAATCTAAACCTTGCTTTTATCAATTCGACATCACTTTTTGGAAAATGTATATTAGAGAAGGATTCTTTAAGTGATTTTAACTTTAATTCTGAAATAATTTTATTTGATAAAGATTCGTTTAATTCATTTTTTAAAATACCCAACAAATTATGCATTGCCTCTCTAATGATTTTTTGACTTATGCCGTATCTTAAAGTTTTTTCAGTAGATGAATAAATAGGATATATACCACTAATATTCTTAATATTATAATTATTAATTTTTGTTAGCTCTGGATGAGGTAAAGTAGGTCTATTATCAAACCAATTTATTTTTCCATAAACTACGTATTCAGAGTTTAAATCAATATTTTCTTTTATCCATTTAAAGCCTTTAAACCAAATCAATTCAATGTGAGAATTTCCATCACTAAAAATCGCAGAAAGGCGTTTACCTTTTTTTTGTTGGATAATATTTGTATCTAAAAATTTACCTTTTATTTGAACATCTATATTTGATTCATTTAGATCATTTATCAAATGGAATTTAGATCTGTCAACATATCTATAAGGGAAGAAAAAAAGTAAGTCGCGAAAGGTCCTAATGTCTAATTCTTTGTCGAGGATTCTAGCTCTACCTGGACCAATGCCCTTCAAAAATTCAATTGGTTTTTCAAAAACATCCATTTTTAATTTTCTGTAAAAGAATTAATAATTTTAATATAAGTTGAAAATTAGTTATTTAAAATACTTTTTCCTTTTATTGTTATTAATTTAAAAGTTTTGTGTTGTATATTAATTTTTAATAAAAAACTTAAATCCTCTAAATAAATTGAAAGATATTCTAACATCAAATATCAATTCTTTAAATGATTCTCAAAAAAAGGCAGCATTAAAAATGCACGGACCTATAATTATTGTTGCTGGTGCAGGATCAGGTAAAACACGGGTGCTGACCTTTAGAATTGCATACCTGATTTCACAGGGTATTGATCCCTTTTCAATTTTATCACTGACTTTTACCAACAAAGCTGCTAAAGAGATGAAAAAAAGGGTAGGGGAATTAGTGAATGAAAGTGAATCAAGAAATATTTGGATGGGTACTTTTCATTCCATTTTTGCAAAAATTTTAAGGATTGAAGCAAACAAATTAGGTTACACATCTTCATTTACAATTTATGACACCCAAGATAGTGATCGACTAATTTCAAGTATAATCAAAGAAATGGGACTCAGTAAGGATTCATATAAACCAAAGCAAATCAGAAATCGAATTTCAACCCTCAAAAACAATTTAATTACAGTAGAATCTTATGAATCAGATTTTGAACTTAAAGAATACGATGAAATTGCAAAAAGACCACTATTCGGCAAAATATACTTAGAGTATACAAAAAGATGTTTCAAGTCTAACTCTATGGATTTTGATGACCTACTAGTTAAAACAAATGAACTATTAAACAAGTTCCCCGAAATATTGGCAAAATACCAAGATAGATTTAGATATATTTTGGTTGATGAGTACCAAGACACAAATCATTCACAATATTTAATTGTGAAGATGCTAGCAGATAAATACCACAATATATGTGTAGTAGGTGACGATTCACAGAGTATTTATTCTTTTAGGGGTGCAAACATTAACAATATTTTAAATTTCCAAAAAGATTATGAAGAAGTTGAAGTTTTTAAATTAGAACAGAATTATCGTTCTACTAAAAACATTGTTAAAGCTGCAAATTCCCTTATTAATCATAACAAATTCAAATTGGAAAAAACAATTTGGACAAATAATGAAGAAGGGGAAAAAGTGATAATAAGAAAATGTTTTAGTGATAACGACGAAGGTAAGTATGTTGCAAAAAGTATCTTGGAAAATGTTGATAAAAACAAATCAAAATATAGTTCATTTGCAATTTTATATAGAACAAATGCTCAATCTAGAATTATTGAAGAATCATTTAGAAAAAATAATATACCATATAAAATTTATGGGGGTGTTTCTTTTTACCAAAGAAAGGAAATAAAAGATATTCTTGCATATCTAAGATTAACCATTAACTCTAATGATGAAGAAAGCTTAAAAAGAATTATAAATTTTCCACCTAGAGGTATTGGAAACACAACAATTGACAAACTTATCGTTGCATCTAAAACATACGATTTGTCAATTTATGATGTAATAATTGAGAAAATAAATTTTATTAAAATTAATAGCGGCACGAAAGACAAAATATTTGACTTTGTAAATATGATTGAAAGTTTTAAAACAATGGTCAAAAATTATGATGCATTTGAACTAGCAAGTCAAATTACTAAAAGAATTGGTATTGTTAAATTTTATGAAAATGAAGGTACAGCAGAGGGTATTAACAGAATTCAAAACATTGAGGAATTATTAAATGGGGTAAAAAATTTCATAGATGAAAGAAATCAATTAAATGAACCTGTTTTATTAGTTAATTTTTTGGAAGAAGTGGCGATGGCTACTGATTTTGAAGTTCAGGACAGTTCAGAGATTGACTCTGTATCTCTCATGACTGTTCATTTATCTAAGGGATTAGAGTTTCCCTGCGTTTGTATAATTGGTATGGAAGAAAATTTATTTCCATCATCAATGAGCTTGGACTCTAGAGAAGGATTGGAGGAAGAAAGAAGATTATTTTATGTAGCCCTGACTAGAGCCGAAAAAAAAGCTATTTTAACATTCACAAATAACAGGTACAGATGGGGTAAAGTTATTGAATCAGATGAGAGTAGATTTATAGATGAATTAGATTCATCTTTTGTCAAATATGATAAAAACAACTATAATGAGGGTAGTTTATTATTAACAAATCCTACAATCAAATATAAATCAATTAAAAATAAATTTAGAAAGCTAGAAAATTCTGAGTTTACTTATAATGAAATTAATAATAATCAGATATCTGAAATTAAAAAGTTTAAAATAAATACTATCGTAAAGCATTCGATTTTTGGGAAAGGAATTATCAAATCAATAGATGGTCAAAAACAAGATTCAAGAGCAAAAATTTATTTTTACGAAAAAGGAGAAAAAAATCTCCTATTAAAGTATGCTAAACTTCAAATAATTGATACTGAATAAAAAAAATCAGTAAATAAAATTAAATTGAAATTAATTAATAGCTGCAGCCTCTTCCATTCCTTTATTTATAAGATCATAAAATTGATCTAATTTAGGTAAGACTACAATTCTAGTTCTTCTATTTTTTGCTCTTCCAGAAGATGAATCATTATCTGAAATGGGTATATATTGGCTTCTTCCCGCAGCAGTCATCCTCTCTGGTGCAACATCAAAATCTTTTTGAAGTATCCTTACAATAGAAACTGCTCTTTTTACAGACAAATCCCAATTATCAGCAATTCCTTCAATATTTATTGGAACATTATCTGTATGACCTTCAACCATAAATTCAATTTCAGGTTTGTCATTAATAACTTTTGCAACTTTTCCAAGAACTTCTTTAGCCCGTGAAGTAACTGTATAACTCCCACTTGCAAAAAGGAGTTTGTCGGATATAGAAACATAAACAACACCTTTTTCCACATTGACTTCGATATCTTCATCAGCTATATTTCCAAGAACACCTTTTAAACTTGTTACAAGAGCTAACGTTACAGAATCCTTTCTAGTAACGGCATCTCTAAGTGTTTTAATTCTTGTATCTTTTTCCTTAAGACTTTCAAGGGACTTTTCCAGATTTTCAGCACCCTTTTGCGATAATGTTGTTAGGTTACCCAAGTTGTTAATTAATTCTTGATTATTTGATCTTAAAAAGGATAGTTGTTTTTGTAGGGATGATGCATTATCTAAAGCAGCTTTTTTTTCCTCCTCTGATAAATTTAATTTGACCGTCGTTGAATTTAATAAATCATTGGTAGTTTTTTGGAGAGATTCTAATTCGGAATATTTTTTTGCAGGAACGCAAGAAAATATTAATAAAATAAATAAACCTGGAATAAGTCTTTTTAAATTCATAGCTTTTTTTTTTTTTAAAATTATAAAGATTTTAGTTAGATACAACTAAAATTCAGAAAATTTATTCTTTCCAAATATATACGAGTCAAGTATTATAGAAATTCTTCTGTAATATTTGACTGGAAAATTATTATCTCTTTTTCTGTAGAATTTAGCAAACAAGAAAATAAATTTAAAATAACCTTTAATAATCATAAATGATTTTGAAATTTTTCCTTTGAATAAGTAGAAAAAAATAGCTATTAATTCAAAAACTGACCTTACCAGTAAAACAATTGGTAATTTTTTTTTTTCAACATTTTTAACCAGAGTTAAAAGTGAATTCCTGTGATTAAAATAAATTTTATCATCGGAAGATAAATTTGATCCAGAACCAATATGATAAACTTTAGAATTAGAAATACACATTATATTTTTATTTAAATTTTTCGCTCTCCAACAAAAATCAATTTCTTCTTGATGCATGAAAAAGTCTTCATCAAAACCCTCAAGAGATTTCCAACATTTTTTATCTATAAACATGCATGCCCCTGATGCCCAGAAGATATTTATTGAATTATCATATTGACCAATATTATTTTCAATATTATTAAAAATTCTACCTCTACAAAAAGGGTAACCAAATTTATCAATAAAACCTCCTGCTGCTCCAGCATATTCAAACTTGTTTTTGTTTTTAAAATCCAAAACTAGTGGCTGAGCTATGTCAACCTTTTTATTTTTAAAATATGACATAATTGGTGATGTCCAATTTTTAGTAACCATTACGTCATTATTAATTAAACAATAAACATCAGAATCAATCATTTTTAAAGCATAATTATAAGCTTTTGCATATCCTGTGTTTTTAGATAATTTAATTATATTAATCTTTTTATATTCTTTTTTTAAGAATACTATTGAATCATCTTCAGATCCGTTATCAACCACATATATAGGTGTATTAGGAGTATATAGTATAATATTTGGTAGAAATTTTTTCAATAACAATTTACCATTCCAATTAAGTATCACTATTGATAATTTCATTATTTACTTTTATAGTTTGGTAATTCTTTAAGAAAAGAATATTTGTTATTTGAAAAGTCCACTTCACAAAAATAATGAGTTAATCCGTTTGTAATCATAATATATTGGCTTTTAACAACCAAATTGTATCTTGCTATTTGGTCAAATGTTTTCTGTGATATTTTAACTTTTGGAGATTTACATTCTACAAGTAAATTTATTTCCCCAGTTGAATTAAATATTACTATGTCATATCTTTTTGTCAGAGAGTTTATAGATAATTTTTTTTCAACTGAAATTAAACTTTTAGGATATTTTTTTTCATGAATTAAAAATTGAATACAATTTTGTCTAACCCATTCCTCAGGGGTTAACAAGATATTTTTTTTTCTAACTTCATCAAAAACATATAGTTTATTTTCAGTATTTTTAATTAATAGGTGGTAATTTTTGAAATTAAGGTTTTCCATTTATGCAAAGTTCAACATTTTTTTACATTGAGAGAAATACAGTCAGTTTTAAGGTCAATTTCAGAAGGAAAAGTTGAAAATAACTATTTTTTGATGGGTAATCAACCCTATTTTATAAATCTAATTTGTAAAAAGTTAGAAGAAAAGTTAATTACTAAAAATAATAGAGAATTTGATTTGAGATTGCTTTATGGTAAAGAAACTTCTGTAACGGAAATACTAGAGACGGTAAAGAGCTACCCAATGTTTGGAGAGAAACAGCTTGTTATTGTGAGGGAGGCTCAGTATTTAAGGAAAGAAATAGAACTTCTTATTCCATATCTTGAAAACTCTTTAAACCAAACTGTTTTAGTTATATGCTACGTAAATAAAACATTAGATTCAAAAAGTAAGATTTATAAATCAATTAATAATAATTCAAAACTTATTGAATTTAAAAGACTATACGAAAGTGACGTATATAGGTGGATAAGTTTAGAGGCTAAAAGGTTAAATTTGAATCTAGACCCAAAATCAACTATGCTGATTTATTCAAATATAGGATTAGACCTAGAAATGATCCAAAAAGCACTTGAAAAATTATCAATTAGATCAAATAAACAATACACGATAAAAGTTGACGACATTGAAAAATATATTGGATTTAGTAAAGAGTATAATAATTTTGAACTTCAAAATTCAATTGGTGAAAAAAAATTTGATAAATCAATTTTTATTATCAATCAAATGTTTAAAAACGCAAATAAAAATCCTATAAAAACAACTTTATCTGTATTACATAATTTTTTTAAAAAAATTATTTTATTACATAGTAAAAATTTTAATAGTAGCCCTAAAAGCCTTGGAATCCATCCATATTTTTTAAAAGACTACCAAATGGCAGCAAGAAATTTTTCTCTTGAAAATTCAATAAAAATAATTCATTTGTTAAAAGATACTGATATTAAAAGCGTTGGGATTACTGATAATAGAGTTGATAAACGAAAAGAATTGAAATTGATGCTTGATTTGATATTGGATATAATAGGGCTGTAATCTAAAGTGGGGGATATTGATTAGGATTCGATTCGTTCATAATATTATAAACTGATTCAACTATATCATCAACTGAAGGTTTTGAAAAATAATCGCCGTCTGTTCCATAGGGTGGCCTGTGATCCTTTGCGGTCAATGTCTTTGGTGAACTATCTAAATAATTAAAAATTCCTTGTTCGTCAATCAATTTATGCAGAATATACGATGAGGCCCCACCAGGAACATCTTCGTCTATTATAATAACCCTATTTGTTTTCTTAACACTTAACAAAATTTCTTTTCCTAAATCAAACGGTATTAATGTTTGAATATCGATTATTTCAACATCAATTCCCAAATCATCAAATTCAGGAATAGAATCAATTACAAGATTCAAGGTTGAGCCATATGAAATTATTGATATATCCTTTCCTTCTTTTAAAATTTCAATTTTTCCAAATTCATAACAAAATTCACCTAAATTTAAAGGCATTTTTTCTTTAACTCTATAGGCATTTAACGGTTCAATAATGAAAGCAGGTTCATCCGTTTGCATGATTGAATTATAGAATCCTGCGGCTTTTGTCATGTTTCTTGGAACTATGAAATTTATTCCTCGCATAAAATTTAATAATCCTCCCATGGGAGACCCACTATGCCATATACCTTCCAGCCTATGTCCCCTTGTCCGAATTGTTAATGGAGCAGCTTGCTTTCCTACAGTCCTATATAAAATAGTTGATAAGTCATCACTTAGCGTCTGAAGACAATAAAGAACATAGTCAATGTATTGAATTTCAGCAATAGGTCTAAATCCTCTAAGTGCTAGGCCAATACCTTTACCAATTATGGTGGTTTCACGAATTCCAGTATCAAAAACACGACTTTCACCAAAATCCATTTGTAAACCTTCGGCACCTTTGTTCACATCTCCTATTTTGCCAACATCTTCGCCAAATAAGATAATTTCTTTGTTCTTTTTCATTAAAGATTTAAAATTGTCTCTAATTACAACCCTTCCGTCAACAATCTCAGCGTTTTCATATTTTGGTAAAATAGTATCGATGTTTTTACTTCTAAATTTAGTTTGGCTATATAAATGAGAACTAAATTTAGATTGAAGTTGAAAATTTAAGTTCTTGATCCAATTTTTTAATATTAATATGTCTTGATTGTCAATTTTCTGAAACTTTCTGACTGTTTTTTTAGCTATTTGGAGAAGATCTTTATAAATAAATTCTTTTTTATTTTTTAAACCCTCAATCCATATTTTTAGATTAACATCATTATTTGAATTTTTCAATATTTTATTTAATATTTCAAGTAATTCTAAATTGTAATTTTTAATTGGTTTTTGATAGGTTTCCCAAGCTTTAATTTTAGATTCTTTAACAATATTTATACATGATTCCTCAATTTCATATAATTCACCTTCAGTTGCCAAATTGTTCTCAATAATCCATTGTCTAAATTTTAGATTACAATCAAATTCTTTCTCCCATTTAAGTCTCTCCTCTGATTTGTATCTTTCATGTGAACCTGAAGACGAGTGCCCTAGAGGTTGAGTTAATTCATCAACATGAATTAAAACAGGTGTGTGGTTTTTTCTGGCAATTTCCTCTGCTTCACTATAAACCTGAATCATCTTGCTATAATCCCAACCATTAACTCTAAAAATTTTAAGAGGCTTATCACTATTTATACTTGAAAATCCCAAAAGTGCTTCTGATATACTTGATTTAACTGTTTGTATTTTGTTATCTACCGATATACCATAACCATCATCCCAAACACTCATAATTAGTGGAATTTGAATCACAGCCGCAACGTTCATGGCTTCAAAAAACATACCCTGACTAGTTGAAGCATTTCCAATTGTAGCCCAACATATTTCATTTCCATTTGTGGTAAATTTATTTTTGATTTCACTATTAATATTTCTGTAAAGTTTAGAAGCTAATGCCAATCCAATAGATCTAGGTATCTGACCTGCAGTTGGGGATATATCAGCAGTATGATTGTATTGGGTAGTTAAATCTAACCATTCACCTCGATCATTAATAGTAGGTGTCGCAAAATGAGCACCCATTTGTCTGCCTCCTGACATAGGTTCTTCTTTAATATTTGGATTTGCATAAAGGGCAGAGAAAAACTGCTCTGGTGTTAACAAATTTTGTCCCATCAAAATTGTCTGATCCCTATAATAGCCTGCTCTATAGTCTCCTTTTTTAAAAAAGTGATTTAATACAACTTGAGGCAACTCCTTACCATCTCCAAAAACACCAAATTTAGCTTTTCCATTTAAGACTTCTTTTCTTCCAAGTAAGCTACATTCACGACTTAATGTCGCCAGTTTGTAATCACTTAAAAGTTTTTCTTTGAATCCGTCAAATTTGATCTTGGGATTAGAAGTATGAGAATCTGTTTCTAACATAATATTTGAGCTAACAATTTACAAAATTTACTTATATAGTTCTAAAACCACTTTCTTGTGAAAAGTTTTGTAAGAGTTTTTGGTTGTAGGGTTAATAAAAATCTAATTTTTTCTGAATATGGATTTAAATTGTCAATAAGTTGGAATCCATTTGAATTGTATATAGGAAAAAATAGTTCCAAATAGTCAGGTAAAATGTTTATTCTAACACCAGAATCATAAAGGAATCTTGAATTTTCATTTTTATTTTTAATTAAACCAAAATCAAAATATCCCTCCAGCCACTTCCATATACCAAATCCTGCGTTGATGGTAACTAATAAGTCATTGGAGTAAGGATTATTAAATTTAGATTTAAAACCACCCTCAGCAAAAATAAACTGTTGACTGTAAATCCCAGTTTGCTCTGATCTACCTAAATATTGATATTGAAATAAGTAATCAGTTGGTCTGTCTAGTGCGAAATCAAAATAAGTAGAATTTGTATTTTTCCAGAAAAATTTACCAGCGAATAATCTCAAAGATATTTGTCTTCCAGATTTTGTTAAATGCCTATAGTCAGTTGTTAAATGAATTTTTCCAAATTTGGATGAAAATTCAGACTTTCCACTTAAAGTGAAATAATTTAATGCTCCTTTGTTTGAAAAAATATAATTTATTGAGCCTACATTATAATCTGGAGTAATGTTTTGAAATGTATTTTTTTCTCTATTAACATATTGTAACGAAAAAACTAAAGCCTGTTTTCTGTTATCTCTTAAATTCTTATTTCTTTTAAAAATACCGTATGACGCACCTAATGACCTGTAACGTAAGCTTTGGTCATAATGATATGTTGATGACGAAAATGAAAATGTTTTTAAATAATAATTTGAGCTTTCATTGTACTTAGAGAATAGTCCACTAAATGATCCAACAAAAGTTCTTTCCTTGGTTGAATAAAAGGGCTCTGCAACAAAAATAAATGGTCTTGATTTAATGGTTTTGTTATTTAGTCTAGTTCCAATTAAAACTCCATCATATGCATTAAAATTTAACCTCGGATTATAAAAAATTTGATTTGAAAATGGATCTTCAATATCCTTCACAAAGGAAAATTTAATTTTTTTAAAACCTGCTGACCCAATCCGCTTTACATTATTGCTTCTATTAAATTCGGGTATGTCTCTATCTGGATTAATTTCTAAATACTGGTAGTCATTGTTTTGAAAAACAATATTTTTACCAATATCCTTTGGGTCAAAATCAATTATATCAATTTCAGTATTCTTTTTTATTAAACCAACCTTAAATGGTATTTGTATATTATTTTTTTCCTTAATGACAAATTCAATACTATCCATTTCAAAATTAATCTTTTCAAAAAATAAGTCAATTGAAGTTCTTCTATTTAGATATTTTTCAAAGTTTTCAAGGTTTAGTGTCTTAAAAAAAATCTCAAATTTTTCTACCAGTTTCCTACCACTAAGATTTTCCTTTTTAATTAGTAATAAAAATTCATTCATGTCTAGTTTAAATGAATTAATCAAATAATTAAATAATAAACCACTTTGACTTGGATTACCAATTTGTTCATTGTAACGGGTAAGTTCATTTTTAGGGAGAGTGATTTCCTGATGCAAATTTCTTCTTACCATAAACTCGTGAAAATGAAGAAATAAATCATCAGATTTAAGATTTGAAATTTGATATCCTTTTAAAAAAAAACGAAGAATAGGTTGTTTTAATATTTCATCTAATATTAATTTATCCGGATATTTATTTTTTAAATATTTCAGCATTAAATAATAATATAATCCTGACTCAAACCAGTAATCATTTCGTGAATCAAGATTAAAATTTTCTTTAATTAAAAATTGTAAATAAACACTCAACATCTTTATTTCAAATTCAAAACTTCTGCTAAATGAATTAAGAAAAGTTGGCATTATTGACAGTCCGTAAAAAGGTCTTTTAGAATATTTCTCATCAGCTATCAAAACCTTAGCAGGTTGTTGTATAGCATCCATTGATTCAATAAACTGAAAAATATTTTTTATACTACTTTTTTGAGTTTCTAAGTTAAAATCCTTTAATTCAATATTGATATTAATTAGCTTTTCATCTAAATCAAATTCTTTTATGTTTAAATCATCCCCAATTAAAAATATCACCTGTTTAATTCCATTAGATTCAAAAATATATTTTGCCTCTCCTTTTTCTTCATTAAAATTTATTAAATCAAGTGATGAAAAAACATCTAAGTTTTTGTCCAATTTTAATTCAACTTTGAATTTAGATGTATTTATTGGTGCCTCTTCAAGATCTAGATTGCTGTATAATACTTGTTTATTTTTCTCAAATTTGGATAGACTTATAAAAAAATTTTCAATAAAATATTGATGTTTTTTAATTTTCCCATAGCCTGTAAATTTTGAGGAAGGAAGTTTTATTATATAAGATAAGTCAATATTAACAACACCCTTTTTTATGGGCTTATTGATATTTATTTCAATAATATCAAGATTATTTTTGTTCCTTTTCCATTTTGCCTCACTGCCATTAACATAAATATTTGATATTAAAGTATATCCCCTTTTTGATTTTGCAGACAAGTAAAAACTTCTTGTATACTCTTCAACTAAGCGTTCTGCTAATGGACTTTTAGTTGAACTATAAGAATTTGCCCAATCATTAAGATAAATATTCTCTAATAAATCACTTTGATTAAAAAAACTAATTTTCTGCTTTATTATTAATTGATCAGTCTCTGTAAGTAAAGATGCATTGATTGAGTAATCAATAGAATTTTGAGAAAAAGAAAAATTTGTAATAAAAATATTAAGAAAAAGAATTAAAATTTTTAAACTAAACTTGCAATCAAATACCATCAAATTAAGTTAATATTATTTTAAGCTGTTTTATCATGTATAAGAGGTAAATGATTAAGTTCTTTTCTCAAAAATTTTCCTGTCAAACTTTTTTCATTTTTAACAATTTCTTCGGGAGTTCCTTCAGCAACAATTTTTCCACCTTTTCGTCCACCACCTGGACCTAAATCAATTAAATAATCAACCTGCTTTATGACATCCAAATTATGTTCAATAATTATAACCGTGTTCCCTTTATCAACTAATTTATTCAATACCTTTAACAATATCCTTATATCTTCAAAATGAAGACCTGTAGTTGGTTCATCTAAAATGTACATAGTGTTTCCAGTGTCTCTTTTAGATAATTCACTTGCTAATTTTACTCTTTGAGCCTCTCCTCCAGATAGAGTAGTAGAAGATTGACCAATTTTAATGTATCCAAGACCAACTTGTTCAATTGTTTTTAATTTCATGTATATCTTTGGAATATTTTTAAAAAAATCACATCCTTCACTAATTGTCATTGATAGAATATCTGAAATTGATTTTCCTTTATATTTAATTTCTAATGTTTCTCTATTAAATCTTTTTCCAAAACAACCCTCACAATTAACATGGACATCAGGTAAGAAGTTCATTTCAATTATTTTAGTCCCTCCACCAGCACAAGTTTCACATCTACCTCCAACCACATTAAAACTAAATCTACCTGGAAGGTAACCACGCATCAGAGATTCTTGAGTTTTAGAAAACAATAGTCTTATTTCACTGTAAACACCAGTATATGTAGCAGGATTACTTCTTGGAGTTCTACCTATTGGTTCTTGATTTATATCAATTACCTTGTCAATATGTTTTAAACCATCAATCTTTGAGTAGGGAAGTGGTATCTGTACAGAATTAAAATAATATTTATTTAAAATTGGATATAGAGTTTCGTTTATTAAACTTGACTTCCCACTTCCAGATACCCCTGTAATCCCTGTCATCATTGACAATGGAATATTTAGGTCAACTCCCTTTAAATTATTACCTGTACAATTTTTCAAAGTTATTTTTTTACCTGAGCCATTGCGTCTTTGTTTTGGAATATCAATATTTAAATTCTTATTTAAATACTTAGAGGTCAAAGTATTCCCCCTTAATATTTTTTTAAAATCACCTTGGGCTACAATTTCACCTCCATTGACACCTGCTAATGGACCTAAATCAATTATATGGTCAGCATTTTCAATCATTTCTTTATCATGTTCTACTACTATTACAGTATTACCAATATTTTTTAACTTAATTAATGATTCTATGAGCATATTATTATCTTTTTGATGTAAACCTATACTTGGCTCATCAAGAATATATAGGACACCAACTAACTTAGAACCAATTTGAGTTGCAAGTCTAATTCTTTGTGATTCACCACCAGATAGGGATTTTGATGACCTATTTAGAGATAAGTAATCTAAGCCAACATCTAAAAGAAAACCAACTCTATTTTTTAATTCCTTTATCAACTCAGAAGCAATTTTAATTTCTGTATCATTTAAAATAACTTTTAAGTTTTCCAACCAGATAGAAAGTTCATTTAACTCTAAATTTGATACATCGAAAATAGATTTATTGTCTATTAAAAAATTATTTGCAATTTTATTAATACGTGATCCATTACAAGAAGAACAAAATTTTTCAATCATAAAACCTTTTGCCCATCTTTTAATTTTTGAAGAATCATTTTGACTATATTGATTTAAAATAAAATTTTCAATTCCTTCAAAATCTATTAAATAATTTCTAGTTAACCCCAAAGACTTTGATTCAACTTTAAATGATTCTTTCCCGCCTCGCAATATTATTTCCATTGCATCATCTGGAATATCCTTTATTTGATCTTTCAACGTAAAACCGTATTTTTTTGAAATACTTTCTATTTGCTTAAATACCCAAGATTCTTTCTTTTTCCCCAAAGGTATAATACCTCCATTTGCTATGGAATTTGAAATATCAGGCATAACCTTTTCTTTGTCAATTTCAAGTTTAAATCCAAGACCCTTACATTCATTACACATACCCTTTGGAGAATTAAAAGAAAAAGTATTTGGCTCTGGGCTTGGATATGAAATGCCACTTTCAGGACACATTAATTTTTTACTGTAATACTTTAATTTTTTTTCTTTTTCACTAATAACAATAATAGTTTCTTCACCATAATACATTGCGGTTTTTAAAGATTCCTCTAGTCTTTTAATTTTATCTTCAACATCAGTTAATTTAAAACGATCTATTACCAAATCTATATCATGGATTTTGTATCTATCTAGTTTCATTCCATTTGTTAAATTTATTATTTCACCATTAACTCTAACTTTTAAAAACCCTTGATGAATTAAATTTTGAAAAAGTTCTCTATAATGACCTTTTCTACTTTTAACTAATGGGGCTAGTATTACTATATCTTTTTGATTAAAATTTTCTTTGATAAGCTTTAATATTTTTTGATTTGAATAACTTATCATTTTCTTTTTTGTGTTATAACTATATGCAGTTCCAATTCTAGAATACATTAACCTTAAAAAATCATATATTTCTGTTATAGTCCCTACCGTAGAACGCGGATTTTTTGAAGTTGTTTTTTGTTCAATTGCTATAACAGGAGAAAGTCCATCAATTTTATCCACATCTGGTCGTTCAAAATTCCCCATAAATTGTCTAACATAAGCGGAAAAAGTTTCCATATACCTTCTTTGACCTTCAGCATGTATAGTATCAAATGCCAAAGAAGATTTTCCGCTTCCAGAAAGACCAGTTATTACTGTGAGTTTATTCCTAGGAATCTTAAGTGTTATATTTTTTAGATTATGAACTCTAGCTCCTTTTATGTGTATAAAATTTTCAGACAACATTTAATATAACTTTATATAAACTAATAAGTTTGGGCAAAATCATCTCCACGTTTGTCAGCTCCAACTGTGATATTTCCGTTTTTATCAACCATTATGGCATCAACCCTTCCAATAAATTTTGATTTTTGTAAATCAAATTGGTGACCTTTTGATTTTAATTTTTGTAATTCATTTAAGTTTTTAAAATTTGGTTCAAATCTTATGGAGTCGGGAATCCATTGGTGATGAAACCTTGGGGAATCTATTGACTCTTGAATACCCATTTTATATTCATAGGCATTGATAATAGTTTGAAAAACAGATGTTATAATTGTTGATCCACCTGGTGTGCCTAAAATTAAAAATAATTTACCATTTTTTTCAACTATGGTTGGGGTCATTGAACTAAGCATTCTTTTCTTAGGTCTTATGGAATTCGCTTTTCCCCCTATCAAACCAAACATATTTGGAGATCCTGGTTTACTACTAAAATCATCCATTTCATTATTCATAAAAACACCAATTTCATCAACAAAAACTTTTGAACCGTAAGATCCATTTAAAGTTGTAGTTACAGAAACTGCGTTTCCAAAGGAATCCAGTATTGAAAAGTGTGTTGTCTCGTCACTTTCTACTACAATAATGTCACCGTAAGAAATATCTGATGACTTTGTCGCTGAAAGAGG
>CEVS01005043.1_pt1 | contig 37861 bp, 33 predicted proteins | sample 361571 | NCBI WGS metagenome assembly CEVS01 (sample SAMEA2623850, study PRJEB7988) | marine metagenome | isolation source: saline water (ENVO:00002010), including | reverse complement strand
GTACCAGTGTGGGGGATCCCCCTCTCAGGGCCCCTATCTATCGTAGTTTTGGTGAGCCGTTACCTCACCAACAGACTAATAGAACGCATACTCATCTTGTACCGTAATCTTTACTCATTTAACGATGCCATTAAAAGAGGCTATGGGGGGTTAATCTTCATTTCTAAAGGCTATACCCCAGTACAAGGCAGATTGTATACGCGTTACGCACCCGTTCGCCGGTCGTCATCAGAAAAGCAAGCTTTTCTATGTTACCCCTCGACTTGCATGTGTTAGGCCTGCCGCTAGCGTTCATCCTGAGCCAGGATCAAACTCTTCATCGTTATTTTTCAAGTTCTCACTGAGAACTAATATTTATAACAATTAAAGGACATTGATCAGGTCTACAAAATGGTTTATTCTCTAAAAAAAATAAATCGTTTCCAATTTATTTTATACGCTGTCAATCAATATGTTCAAAGAACTTTAAAATTTTACAAACTTTGCGTAAAACACAAAGCGGATGCAAATATAGAATCCTTTTTTAAACCACCCAAAGCTTTTTAAAATATTTTTTAATTTTTTTTTTATGGTTCCAATCAACAAATTTGAAATTTTGCATAAAACACACTCAGATTATATTTATACTTTTTTAATTATTTGTAAAACAAATAAAAATGGAGGTTGTTTTAGAGAAGATATAAAGCTATATTTGTCCACTACAGAAAAACAAAAATGAATATTAAAATTACATTGCAGGATGGATCTGTAAGGACATATAAAAGTCCAATTACAGTTTATAACATAGCTAAAGAAATCAGTGAAAGTTTGGCACGTAATACCATCTCTGCAATGTTCAATGATAAGATAGTAGAAACTTCAACTAGTTTGAGTAGCAATGGTAAATTAATTTTGTACACATGGAATGATGAAAATGGCAAAAAGGCATTTTGGCACTCATCTTCACATATCATGGCTCAAGCTTTGGAAGATTTGTTTCCTGGAGTTAAGCTCACAATCGGACCTGCAATTGAAAAAGGATTTTATTATGATGTTGATTTAGAGAATCAAGTTATTTCGGAAAAAGATTTTCCGAAAATTGAAGCTAAAATGATAGAAATAGCAAAAGGCAAACACACTTTTAAACTCAAAAATACAAAAAAAGTAGACGCTATAGCTAGATATAAAAATGAAAATAACCCATATAAATTAGAGTTAATAAAAGATATAAAAGACGGAGAAATCACCTTTTGTCAACATTCGGATTTTTCAGACTTGTGTAAAGGAGGTCATATCCCAAATACAGGCATAGTCAAGGCTGTAAAACTGTTAAGCGTGGCTGGTGCATATTGGAGAGGAGATGAGAAAAATAAGCAGCTTACAAGAATTTATGGAATATCTTTTCCAAAACAAAAAGATCTTATTGAGTACTTGAACCTTGTAGAGGAAGCGAAAAAGAGGGATCATAGAAAAATTGGAAAAAATCTAGAATTATTTACCTTCTCAAAAAAAGTTGGCCAAGGCTTACCTCTTTGGCTACCAAACGGATACAAATTACGTTCTAGATTAGAAAATTTTTTGAAAGACGCACAAATAAAAGCGGGTTACGAAATGGTTGCAACTCCCCATATTGGCCAAAAAGAATTATATGTAACTTCTGGACACCAAGAAAAATATGGAGATGATAGTTTCCAGTCAATTAAAACCCCAAAAGAATCAGAAGAATTTGTTTTGAAACCAATGAATTGTCCACATCATTGCGAAATATTTAATTTTAAATCTTACAGTTACAGAGAATTACCAAAACGTTACGCAGAATTTGGAACTGTATATAGATACGAGCAAAGTGGTGAATTACACGGCTTGACTCGCGTTCGAGGTTTTACTCAGGACGATGCACATATTTTTTGTACTTCAGACCAGCTAGACCAAGAATTTAAAAATGTTATAGATCTTGTTCTTTACGTATTTCGATCTCTAGGATTTGAGAAATTTACCACTCAAGTATCTCTCAGGGACCCAGCAAAGCCAGAAAAATACATTGGTTCTGAAGAAAATTGGAAAATTTCAGAAAAAGCAATTTTAAATGCAGTTAGTGATAAAAATTTGGATTATAGTATAGTTGAGGGTGAGGCAGCATTCTATGGCCCAAAACTGGATTTTATGGTAAAAGACGCACTTGGAAGGAATTGGCAACTTGGAACAATTCAAGTAGATTATAATCTACCTGAAAGATTTAATTTAACATATAAAGGCGCTGACAACGAATTGCACAGGCCGGTAATGATACACAGAGCGCCTTTCGGAAGTTTAGAACGATTTGTTGCAATTTTACTTGAACACACTGCAGGAAACCTACCACTATGGCTTGTACCACACCAAGTAGCAATACTAACAATAAGTGAAAAGTACGAGAAATACGCCCAAAAAGTTTTAAATTTGTTAGAAAATTACGAAATTCGCGGCCTCATCGACAATAGAAGCGAAACTATGGGCAAAAAAATTCGCGATGCCGAAACAAAAAAATTGCCCTACATGATAATTGTTGGTGAAAAAGAAATAGAATCGTCAACAATATCAGTCCGTAAACATGGCGGTGAAGATTTAGGAAATTTGAAAATAGAGAAGTTTGCTGATCACGTTGATTTTGAAATAAGTAAAACACTTAGAAAATTTTAGGTTTAATTTAAAAAGGAAAAGCTATAGCAATAAGAAGAAGAAGAAGTAGAGGCCCTTTAAGGGTAATAAGAGAAGACAAACACCGTATAAATGATAAAATAACAGTCGACGAATTGAGACTTGTAGGGGGAAATGTCCAGGTTGGGGTTTACAAACTCGCTAAAGCTCTTTCAATTGCTAAAGATAAAGAGCTCGATTTAGTTGAAATTTCCCCAAATGCAAATCCACCGGTTTGTAAAGTAATGGATTATAAAAAATTCCTATACGAGCAAAAGAAAAGAGAAAAGGCATTAAAATCAAGGACAGCAAAAGTTGTTATTAAAGAAATTAGATTTGGACCAAACACTGACGATCATGATTACAATTTTAAGAAAAAGCATGCGGAAAAATTCCTCAAAGAAGGTTCAAAACTTAAAGCTTTTGTCTTTTTTAAGGGAAGATCTATAATTTTTAAGGAAAAAGGTCAAATTTTATTGTTGCGCTTGGCACAAGATCTTGAAAAGATAGGTAAAGTTGAACAAATGCCTCAACTTGAAGGTAAAAGAATGATAATGTTCATAGCACCAATAAAAAAGTAAAATTTAAATATCAAAAATTATTAAAATGCCAAAAATGAAGACAAAATCCAGCGCAAAAAAAAGATTTAAAGTGACTGGTAGTGGTAAAATTAAAAGAAAACAAGCTTTCAAAAATCACATCTTGACGAAAAAGTCAAAGAAACGAAAATTAGCCCTAACACACAGCACCACTGTTCACAAGAGCGATGAAGATAATATAAAACTACAATTGCGTTTGAAATAACACTTCTTTTTACAGAATCAATCAAAATTGCATTAAAACAAAAAATATGCCTAGATCAGTTAACTCAGTAGCCAAAAGAGCGAGAAGAAAAAAAATATTAAAGCTAGCCAAAGGATACTTTGGAAGGAGAAAAAATGTTTGGACCATTGCGAAGAATGCTGTGGAAAAAGCTATGTTATACGCTTACCGCGACAGAAGAAATAAAAAACGTAATTTTAGATCTTTATGGATTTTGCGCATAAATGCAGGGGCAAGACAACATGGAATGTCTTATTCAGAATTTATTTACAAATTAAAACAGAAAAACATCGAACTAAACAGAAAAGTATTAGCCGATCTTTCAATGAATCACCCATTAGCTTTTGAAGCGCTTATCAAAAAATTAAAGTAAAAGTTAAGTTTTCTTCTTCTTCTTTTTAGCAGCAGGAAACAATATATTATTCAATATTAACCGATATCCTGGTGAATTTGGATGTAGCTCTAGCTCTGTTTTTGGATCCCCGACTCTGTGTGCATAATCTTCTGGATCATGCCCTCCATAAAAAGTAAAAAAACCTTTCCCCTTTTTAGAATGAATATATCTAGCCTCACCATTGATTTTATTTACTCCAAGTACTTCAACTCCTGATTTAATGTGTGTCGAACTAAAGGCAGTTGTTTGACCCATAAATCCTTTAATTAAGGCAGTATGATTTTGGTTTAGCATCGTGAGAACCGGATCCCATTTAGCAGAATATTCAGATAATGTGAAATAATCTGATTCTTTTGAAATATTTCGCTTTTGAGTCGTATCTATAGATGAAAATTCGTAAACATTTGGATCACGTTCTATAATAAAATCTTTAAAAGCAAATGTCTTTGTAAAGTCTAGTGCTGATTGATAATTTAATGAAGTACCATCACCGTCAAACATGGGTTCACAAATATCAACTAGTTCTGATGCCAATGCTATGTCAAATGTGTCTGTAGCACTACACATAGCAAACATGAAGCCGCCTCCATACACAAATTCTTTCATCTTTATGGCAACTGCCAGCTTAGCCTCTGAAACTTTATCGAATCCCAATTTTCTAGCTAATTTCTCAGATTTTTTTTGCTCATCAATGTACCAAGACATATTTTTATATGCGTTATAAAATTTACCATATTGACCTGTGAAGTCTTCATGATGTAAATGAAGCCAATCATAAATTAATAAACCATTATTCAATACCTCCTCGTCGTATACTGTATCGTAAGGAATCTCTGCATATGTTAAAACAAGAGTTACTGCATCATCCCATGGTTGTTTACCAGCAGGCGAGTAAACGGCTATTCGGGGGGCTTTTTCCAGTACAACTACTTCCATATTTACACTAGGGCTACTTATATGTTCTAATATTCTTTTTGTTTTTGAATCACTCAATAACTCATAAGTTATACCCCTCAAATAACACTCTTTTGAAATAGCATCAGAGTTTGGGACTAAAAATGAGCCACCCCTATAATTTAGCAACCATTTTACACTTTGATCTTGATTGATAACCCAAAAAGCTAAACCATAAGACTTTAGATGATTTGATTGTGATATATCCATTGGTATTAACATATGACTTGAAAAACACATAAGTGGATACATACAAAAAAATAATTTTATGAAATATTTTATGTTACTCAAACTAAAATTTATAATTGTAGAAAATTTATTCCTCAGGAGCAGATTCAAATGCATCATTTGGATCAATTTGCATGTTTGAGTCATCAAAGAAAGTATTATCATTAGCTGCTGCATTCATTTTTGAATGAAATTCAGCATCAAAAGGAGAGTCAAAAACTTCTAAATTTTCAAATTTCCCAAGATATCCAATAAATTTAAGGCGAATATTTCCTAAACCACCGTTTCGATGTTTGGCAATAATAAGTTCTGCTTGCCCTTCACAAGGAGTTCGTTCATCATCATCCCATTCATCAATTTTATAATATTCAGGCCTGTAAATAAATGAAACGATATCTGCATCCTGCTCAATTGCACCGGATTCTCTTAAGTCAGAAAGCAATGGCCTTTTACTTCCACCCCTGGTCTCCACAGCTCTGGAAAGTTGAGATAAAGCTATGACAGGAATAGCTAACTCTTTTGCAAGAGCTTTTAAATTTCTAGAAATCATCGAAATTTCCTGCTCACGATTGCCTGGCTTTTGACTACTACCAGATGTCATTAGCTGTAGATAATCAACTACTATAAGTTTTATTCCATTTTGTGAAGCAAGCCTTCTTGCCTTAGCCCTTAAATCAAAAATTGAGAGTGATGGAGTGTCATCAATATAAAGAGGAGCTTTTTCAAGTGATTTGACTTTAACATTAAGCTGCTCCCACTCATGCTTTTCAAGTTTACCAGTCCTCAATTTATCAGAACTAAGTCCTGTTTCTGATGAAATAAGTCTCGTAATAAGCTGAACTGAAGACATCTCTAGTGAAAAAAAAGCAACTGGAATATTTTGATTTACTGCTATATTACGTGCCATTGAAAGCGTTAGAGCAGTTTTACCCATTCCAGGGCGTGCGGCTACAATAATTAAATCACTTTCCTGCCATCCAGAAGTAATTTTATCAACTTTTTCAAATCCAGAAGAAATACCACTTAGTCCTTCTCTGTTAGAAATTTCTTCAATTTTTTTCTTGGCCTGAAAAACTAAGTCTTGGGCCGTTTCAGTTGATTTTTTTATATTCCCTTGAGTAACATCATACAATTTGGATTCTGCTTTGTCAAGTAGATCAAATACGTCTTGTGATTCATCAAAAGAGTCCTCTATAATTTCATTAGAAATTTTTATCAAACTCCTTTGAATGAACTTTTGGAGTATAATACGTGCATGAAACTCAATGTGAGCAGACGAAGAAACTTTTTGAGTTAATCCTATTAAATAAAAATCACCCCCAACGATATCTAATCTCTTATTTTTTCTTAGCTGAGACGAAACCGTCAACAAATCTATTGGTTGACTACCCTCGAAAAGTTGAAGTATTGATTCAAAAATATACTTGTGAGATTCTTTATAAAATGATTCTACACTTAAAATATCTATTACCTCGTCAACTCCTTTTTTATCGATCATCATCGCTCCCAATACAACTTCTTCTAAATCAATTGCCTGTGGAGGGATCTTTCCTTTTTCAAGGCTTATAACTGCGGGGTTATTTATTTGCAGTGATTTATATTTATCTCGTTGGTTCATCTAATAATCTAAAGTACATAAAATAAAACTTGATAAACAAAAAAAACTTAATTATAATTTAACAACTAAAATGTTAACAAGTCGCTAGAATTGTTGATAAGGTTAGGAAATAGTAAGAAAGAGTGGATCTTCAATTAAAAAAATTCAACTAATCATTGTAAACGCCCATTTTGCTATACTTAGCCATGCGATGATCTATTAAATCTTTTGAAGATAATTTTTTTAGTTCATTATAATTTCTAATTATAGCGTTTCGAATGGAAAGAAAAGTTTTTTCAGGGTCCTTGTGTGCGCCCCCTAATGGTTCTTTAATAATTTCGTCAACTATTTTCATTTTTTTCATATCCTTAGCAGTCAATTTAAGAGACTCAGCTGCTTGTTCTTTAAATTCCCAGCTTCTCCACAAAATAGACGAACAAGACTCGGGTGAAATAACTGAATACCAAGTGTTCTCTAGCATTAAAACGCTGTTACCAACTCCAATACCTAATGCACCACCCGACGCGCCCTCACCAATTATTACCGTAATTATTGGAACCTTTAATCTAGTCATTTCCAATATATTTCTGGCAATTGCCTCCCCTTGACCGCGCTCCTCAGCCTCAAGGCCTGGATAAGCACCTGGGGTGTCAATGAGAGTAATTACTGGTATTTCAAACTTTTCAGCTGATTTCATTAGCCTAAGAGCTTTTCTATAGCCATCAGGGCTAGCCATACCAAAATTTCGATATTGACGCGTTTTTGTATTGAATCCTTTCTGTTGTCCAATGAACATAAAAGTTTGTTCGTCAATTTTGCCTAAACCTCCTATCATTGCTTTATCATCTTTATAATTACGATCTCCGTGTAGTTCTAAAAAAGAGTCTCCACACAATGCTCTAATATAATCCAAGGTGTATGGCCGATTTGGGTGACGAGATAATTGAACTCGTTGCCAAGGAGTCAAGTTCTTATATATTTCTCTTTTCGTTGATTCTAATTTTTTCTGTATTTGTTTACATGTCTCAGTTACATCAACTTTACTTTGATCCCCTATAATTTGGCACTTTTGAAGCTGTTCCTCTAATTCTTTGATTGGCAATTCGAACTCAAGGTATTCCATTTGATCACAATTAAAATTATCTCAATACAAATATATAAACTTTAAATTTTTTGATTGTTTTAAAAATTAATTTTTAAAATATTTAAATTTTAATATAGCATTTGCAATCACAGTACTTATAATAATAAATGCTCCAAAATAAAATGCTGAAGACATTAACTCAGAACTTGGAAAGAAAATTATGGCCAATAAAATTCCATAAATGGGCTCCAAATTATAAGATAATATAACAGTATATGGACTAAGGTACCGCATTACGTAAACTGATGCAATAAAAGCATAGGCTGTACAAATAGAGGACAAAATAATTAAATAAAGTATGTCATTGATTGATAATTTAAACATTGAAGATTGAAACAAATCACCATTTAAAAATAAAAATATAGAAATAAAAAAAACACCACTTACAAACTCATATAAGGTTATAACTGACGAACTGTTAAATTTCACAAGTTTACCATTCAAAACTGCAAAAATAGTAGAAAACAGTGCAGAAAGAATACCTAAGATTATACCTAAAATATTTTTCAATTCAGCCTGAACTATTATGGCGACTCCCACAATTATGATAAATCCAAAAACTAATTCGTAAATAATTATTTTTCGTTTGTAAAAAAGAGGTTCAATTAAAGAAGCAAAAAAAGCTCCAGACGAAAACATTGCCAATGTAATTGATATATTAGAAACTTTTATAGCAGCGAAAAACGTAATCCAGTGAAGTGCAATTACAATTCCTGCGATAAAAAAACTTTTTAATGAATCATTTGTTACTGAAAGATTAATTTTCTTAAACTTTAAATAAATAAAAATTAAAATCCCAGCTATAAGCATTCTATACCAAACAAGGGGGATAGCCTCAATTGTAATAAGTTCACCCAAAATAGCCGTAAAACCAGCGATAAATACAAGAAAATGCAAATGAATATAGTTCTTAATTTTAGCGTTTTGCATAGCGAAGTAAATAAATTGATAAAATTCCAAAAAGGAAGTTTGGAAACCAGACTGCAACGATAGGTGAAAAATCAGATTGCTGAGCCATAACTCCAAAGACTTTATCAAAAAATACATAAACCATTGCTATTGCAACACCAAATGCTAAGTTCACACCCATCCCCCCTCGGCGCTTAATTGATGAAAGTGATACGGCTATTATTGTAAGTATGTAAACTGAAACCGGTAAACTCCATTTTTTGTATTGTACAACTTTATATCTATTTATATTTGATGAGCCTCGAGCTTCTTCACGCTTAATGAAGTTTGATAGTTCATTAATACTTAAAGTCTCTGCTACGTACATTGGAGGAGTCAAGTCTAAAAGGTCAAATCCAAATAATGTGTCAACTCTTCTTTTGAAAATTATTGAATCATCATTATTACCAATCTTGCGAAGATAATAGTTAGATAATCTGTAAGTACTGTCCTTTTCAATAAAACTAATAGTTGAAGCGTGAATCTTATATTTTAATATATTTTTATCAAAATGTTCAAGAGTAAAATTATTTCCTCTCTTTGACTTAGTATCAAAATTACTCACATAAATATATTCGCTATCATTTATCTGCCTGTGAATGTACTGTGTTTCGATAACTTTCTTATTTTTAAGATATTTGAAAGTAAACTCATTAAATCCTTTACTTGCATTTGGGGCCCAATACAAACCAAGAAATAAAGCAATAAGTGCTATAATAGTTCCACCAACTAAATAAGGTCTTAAGAATCTAGAAAAAGATACGCCTGAACTCAAATATGCTATAACCTCCGTATTGTTAGCTAATTTTGAAGTAAACCATATTACTGATAAAAATAAAAATAACGGGAAAAGAAGATTGGCAAAATAAATCGTAAAGTCGAAATAATATTCTACAACTTCTTTGAACGGAACTTTATTTTCTAAAATTCGATCAATTTTCTCTGCTAAATTAACAATAATCCCAATTGGGATGAACAACAATAGCATTAAAAAAAACGTGGTTAAATAACGTTTTAAAATATACCAATCAAAAATTTTCATTATCAGAGTCTTTTATCCATGGAAGATACCATTTGGGATTTCCATTTATTAAAATCACCAGCTAAAATACGCTTTCTAGCTTCGCGAACCAACCACATGTAAAAACCAAGATTGTGAATAGTTGCAATTTGCTTACCCAATAACTCGTTGGATACAAATAAATGTCTTAGGTATGCTTTAGAATACTCTTTATCTACCCAAGTAATGCCCATTTCATCAATTGGAGAAAAATCCTGAATCCATTTTTTATTTTTAATATTAATTGTTCCATTGGCAGTAAATAACATTCCATTTCTAGCATTTCTTGTTGGCATTACACAGTCGAACATGTCAACTCCAAGTGAAATATTTTCAAGAATATTAATTGGAGTACCTACCCCCATTAAGTAGCGAGGTTTGTTAGCAGGAAGTAATTCGCAGACTAAATCTGTCATAGCATACATTTCTTCAGGTGGTTCACCCACAGAAAGTCCACCAATAGCATTACCGTCAGCATTTATATTGGCAATGTGTTCAGTTGACTGAGCTCTTAAATCTTTGTAAATACTGCCTTGAATAATTGGAAAAAAAGATTGGTAATAACCATATTTGCATGTTGTTTTATTTAATTGTTTAACACATCTATCTAACCAACGGTGAGTCATTTGCATAGAGCTCTTTGCATATTGATAATCGCAAGGATAGGGAGTACACTCATCAAAGGCCATTATGATGTCAGCGCCAATATCACGCTGAATTTCCATAACTTTTTCGGGACTAAAAAAATGAGAGCTACCATCGATGTGACTTCTAAAACTAACTCCATCCTCTGTAATTTTTCTACTGCTTGACATTGAATAAACTTGATAGCCTCCCGAATCTGTTAAAATGTTTCGCTCCCAATTAATAAATTTATGTATGCCACCAGCTTTTTTTATAACATCGATTTGAGGTCTTAGGTAAAGGTGATAAGTATTTGCCAAGATTATATCTGGATTTATATCATTCCTAAGCTCTCTCTGATGCACAGCCTTAACTGTACCGGCAGTACCAACAGGCATAAAAATTGGTGTCGCGATTAACCCATGATCAGTTTTTATAACTCCGGCGCGAGCCTTAGTTTTTTGATCGACGGACTTTAATTTAAATTTCAATACAATTATTTATTAAAAAACAAATTTAACTCTTTAAGAATAATATAAATTTGTAGTTAAGTTATTAATTCAAAACTAAGTAATTGTTAGTTAAATTATCATAACTTAAATGTCAAAAAATTTTAATCATAAAATTTTAAGATTATTTTTGATGAACTATTAAAGTATTATGGACTATTCAAAACTTCAAGATCTCACAACCCAAGTTAGAAGAGATATTTTACGTATGGTACACAAGGTAAAATCAGGCCACCCTGGTGGTTCGTTAGGTTGCGCAGAGTTCTTAGTTGTCCTTTACTCAAAAATAATGAAACTTAAAAATAATTTTGACATGAATGGTCATGAAGAAGATCTTTTTTTTCTATCCAACGGGCATATCTCTCCTGTTTTGTATAGCGTCTTGGCTAGAACTGGATACTTCCCATTAGAAGAACTTAATACTTTTAGGCTTTTGAATTCTAGACTACAAGGCCATCCTACCACGCACGAGGGGCTTCCTGGAATAAGAATCGCATCAGGATCGCTAGGACAAGGAATGTCTGTTGCTATAGGAGCTGCTCTATCCAAAAAATTGAATAAGGATAATAATTTAATATTTAGCCTTCACGGAGACGGAGAAATGCAAGAGGGCCAAAACTGGGAGGCAATTATGTATGCAGCCGCAAAAAAAATTGATAATATTATTGCTACAATAGACCTAAATGGTCAACAAATTGATGGATCCACAAAAGATGTTCTTGAAATAGGTGATCTTGGGTCAAAGCTTGAAGCTTTCAACTGGAAAGTAATTCAAATAAAGAATGGAAATGATATTAAATCTGTAATAGATGGTATGGAATTGGCAAAATCATATACTGGTCAAGGAAAACCTGTTTGTGTAATTTTGAATACTGTTATGGGTAATGGAGTTGATTTTATGATGCATACTCATGCTTGGCATGGAAAAGCTCCAAACGACCAACAATTAGAGTCTGCATTGTTACAAAACCCAGAAACTCTTGGAGATTTTTAATTTAATTTTAATATGAAAATTTATACTTACTCTGAAAAAAAGGATACTAGAAGCGGTTTTGGAGCTGGGCTCACTGAACTTGGTAAGCTTAATCAAAATGTAGTAGCACTTTGTGCTGATTTAACTGGTTCTCTAAAAATGAATGATTTCAAAAATGAAAATCCAGAAAAATTCTTTCAAGTGGGTATTGCCGAAGCTAATATGATGGGAATTGCAGCGGGACTTACAATTGGAGAAAAAATTCCCTACACTGGAACATTTGCCAATTTTTCTACCGGTCGAGTGTACGATCAAATTAGACAGTCAATTGCTTACTCAGGAAAAAATGTTAAAATATGTGCCTCCCATGCTGGGATCACACTTGGGGAAGATGGAGCAACACATCAAATATTAGAAGATATAGGATTAATGAAAATGTTACCTGGAATGGTAGTTATTAATCCATGTGACTACAATCAAACAAAAGCAGCTACAATAGCAATTGCAGATTACTTTGGGCCAGTTTACCTTCGCTTTGGCCGTCCTGAAGTTCCAAACTTTACCGATAAAAATAAAAAATTTGAAATTGGAAAGGCTATTAAACTGACTGAGGGATTGGATGTTACAATAGTGGCTACAGGCCACCTAGTTTGGGAGGCTTTGGAAGCATCAAAAAAATTAAATGAAAAGGGAATTTCAGCTGAGGTAATTAATTTACATACAATAAAACCAATGGATGATAAGGCAATTTTAAAATCAATCAAGAAAACTAAATGTTTAGTTTCAGCTGAAGAACATAATTATCTGGGTGGTTTAGGTGAAAGTATTTCAAGACTAATTAGCTTGAATTGTCCCGTTCCACAAGAGTTTGTAGCTACAAATGATACATTTGGTGAATCTGGAACTCCTGCTCAACTGTTAGAAAAATATGGACTAAATAGTTCCGCGATAGTTAGCAAAGCAGAAAGAGTTATTTCTAGGAAAAAAAATTTATAATTTGATAAATTTATATTAGTTGTCCAATGTCCCTATATCTGTCACATCCAAATAATTTGGAATGCCATTGCCATTTGAATCTTCAAGTGTTATGAGTTTGACAGAATATTCCCCACTTTCATTTTGCTCAACAGGTAAGAAAAACTGATTTGAATTTAATGGTTCGATTAAATCCATTTGGGCCTCTAAGGCATTCAAAGTGATATCAGTGAGCTCCAATGAGTATACTTCTCTGTAAGTACTATAACCATCTCCATCGTCATCAATGTCATTAAAATTACTAAATTGGTCTTCATCACTGTTATCATTTAATAAATCCATATCACCGTTAAGATCTTCCATGTAAGTTGGAATGTAATCATTGTCATGATCCATTTCTTTGTACTGGTGCAACTCAAATTTAAAGATTAAACACGAATATGCAGGGATTCCGGGAGCGGCGCTATTATAATATGACAACCCGGAAGGTAAAAACATGACGCCTATACCATAATTACTGTAATCAACTGATCCATCTTGATTGATAGTATAGCTGTTTGCTGTTTTGAATTGTGGTAAAACTCGATTCCATCCGGCTATTGAAAAAGCCAAATCTACATCTACGGAGGTTACCGATTCATCAAAAGTTGAGTTATTGGTTAAAAACCCGTCATATTTAACCCTAACCTGATCACAAAAATTTGGGCTGTCCCCTAATCCCTGTTTAAGCGTTAAAGTATAATATGTGTAATCGGTTTCTTCAAAAATGGTTTGCCTTTGTTCAACTGCGTCAATCAACATAGTTGAACCATTTGGTAAAGTCTCCCCATCAGCCAGTTTAGTGATTTGTATATCTTCAATTCTGGGATAGGCTGTCATAGACATAATCTCACCAGAATTATAATAATGGGTATTTAAATATGTTTGTAAAGAATCTTGATCTGATACTTGCTGTTCAGTTCTATCACGTGCAGGGATTGATTGTGTTTGAGAATCTTCATCACTGCAAGAAATAAATGCAAGAGGAATTGTAGTTAAAAAAAATAAAACAAAATAAAACTTAATTTTCATCAAAACACATTTATGCTTGCAAGATACAATATTATACTATTTTTGCTAAAAGGTTTTTGTAGTTTAAATTATGAGAGTTGATAAATTTTTGTGGTGTTTGCGCTACTTTAAAACAAGAACACAAGCGACAAATGCGTGTAAAAAGGGGCAAGTTCAAATCAACCAAAGAACTGTTAAATCAAGTAATTATATACATCAAGGTGATAAAATATCAGTTCGAATTAATCAAATCAATTATTCATTGTCTATTTTATCAGTTCCGAAATCGAGAGTTGGTGCAAAGGAGGTTGACAAATATAGGTCTGATTTGACAATAAAATCAGAGTTAAAAATCAAAGAATCTGCTAAATATTTAGTCAAAAATGTGAGAAAAAAAGGAGATGGCAGACCAACAAAAAAAGAAAGAAGAAAATTAAGTAAATATTTAGATTTAGATGATACTTAGCCTGAAATAAAAAAAATACGTTCTATATTTGAAAAAAAAAGAATATGGCAATATTGAATAACTATATTTTAAATAATCAAGAGATTGATTTAAAAATACGTAGAATTGCATATCAAATTTATGAATCAAATGTCAATTTTGAGGACGTTGTTCTTGCTGGAATTTACGAAAATGGATATATTTTAGCAAAAAAAATAAAGCATGAGTTAGAAAAAATTACTGATCTAAAAACTATCTTATGTAGCGTAAAAATAAATAAAAAAAATCCTGAAAAGTTAATTACAACTTCTTTGGATCCTTTTCAGTATAAGAACAAATCTTTGGTTTTAATCGACGATGTTTTGAATTCTGGAACAACACTGATATATGGAGTAAAACATTTTCTTGAAACTCCATTAATCCAATTTAAAACTGCAGTTCTGGTAAACAGAAACCACAAAAAATATCCCGTCAAAGCAGATTTCAAAGGAATTTCACTTTCAACATCACTAAATGAACATGTAAATGTTATTTTAAAAGATGATAAGTCAAGAGTAGATTTAACTTAGACAAGCCTTAATCTCATTTATAATTTGTTCTTTTGATTTGTGATCAGCATCAATAATTTGATCAGCCTGGTTGTAGTAAACAGAGCGCTCAAACAAGTGCTTTGATACAAATTCGTCGAGATCTTTATCTAAAATTTCACTTATTAATGGTCGCTTTTTTTTGCTTAATTTAAGTCGTTTTGAAAGAACAGAGTTTGACAATTTTATGTAAAAACTTTTAACTAATAAATTTTGTTTAAGTAAAGATAGGTTATTGCCGTAACAAGGAGTTCCGCCCCCCAGAGACAGAACTGTATTAGCTTGGGTTCTACAAACTTTTTTCAATGTTTCTGATTCAATTTTCCTAAAATAAACTTCACCCTTAAGATGGAAAATATCTTTCACTCGCATGCCATATAAATTTTCAATGTGTAAATCCAAATCAATAAAAGCATAATTAAGATTTTTAGCCAGGAGCTTTCCAAGCAAAGATTTACCACATCCCATGTACCCAAATAAAGTTATGATCATAAGAAATTAATGATTTAATTTAAGATGTATTTTTCACAAAAAAACAAAAAAAATATTGAAAAAAAATAATTGTATTATTAATTAAACGCTTTATCTTTGCACGCGCTATTATATAATTTATCGACTTGGTAGCTCAGTTGGTAGAGCATCTCCCTTTTAAGGAGAGGGTCCTGGGTTCGAGCCCCAGCCAAGTCACAAAAAACTCAAATCTTCTTAATTTTTTCAATGTAATTGCGCACGTGGCGAAACTGGTAGACGCGCTAGCTTGAGGGGCTAGTGGGATTTATTCCCTTGGAAGTTCGAGTCTTCTCGTGCGCACTTTTAAAAAATATTAGTTGAAATAATTATCACAATTTTGTTTTTACTATTTTAGTATGATATGAGAAAAAAAATAAATATCATAGGGTCAGGATTTTCATCACTAGCTGCGGCGTCATATTTAGCAAAAGCTGGCCATCAAGTTTCCGTTTTTGAGAAAAATAAAACTGTTGGAGGAAGAGCCAGGCAATTAAAAAAAGACGGATTCACTTTTGATATTGGCCCATCATGGTATTGGATGCCTGATGTATTTGAAAGATTTTTTAATGATTTTGATAAAACTACATCAGATTATTATCAACTTGAAAAACTTAGTCCTGCATATCGAGTTTACTTTGGAAAAAATGATTATGTGAAAATCGATGATTCGCTCGAGAAAATATATAAAACCTTTGAAAAAGAAGAAAACGGGAGCTCAAAAAAATTAAAACAATTTATGAGCAATGCAAAAAGCAACTATGATATTGCAATAAAAGACCTAGTTTACAAACCTGGTTTGTCAATTTTTGAACTCGTTACCCCAAAGACTATTTTAAAAATTAATCAATTTTTTAGCACTATAAAAAAAGACGTCAGAAAATCCTTTAAAAATAATCGCCTTGCTCAAATTTTAGAATTTCCTGTACTTTTTTTGGGAGCGAAGCCAAGCGATACGCCATCATTCTACAGCTTTATGAATTATGCGGATTTTGGACTAGGTACCTTTTATCCAAAAAAAGGTATGTACCAAGTGATTTTAGCTTTGAAATCTTTAGCAAAAGAATTGGGAGTAAAATTTTATACAAATTCAAATGTTGAATCAATAGATATTAATAATGGTCTCGCTACCGCACTGATAGTTAATGGAAAAAAAGAAGCTTGTGATTTAGTTTTAAGCGGAGCTGATTATCATCACACTGAAAAATTAATCAAAAAAGAGTACAGACAATATTCAGAAAAATATTGGGAGAAAAAAGTTTTTGCTCCCTCTTCGCTTTTATTTTATGTTGGTTTTAATAAAAAACTTATAAATATTGACCATCACAACCTATTCTTTGATGTGGATTTTGATACTCATGCAAAAGCAATTTATAACAACCCAACATGGCCCAAAAACCCCCTTTTTTATGCAAATTTTCCTAGTATTACCGATAAGTCATGTGCACCAGATGGGTGCGAAGCTGGATTTTTCCTAATCCCTTTAGCACCTGGACTTGAAGATTCAAATTCGTTGCGTCAAAATTACTTTGATAAAATAATTGAAAGATTGGAAATAATCACTAACCAAAATGTAAAAAATAATATTATATTTATGGAGTCTTTTGGCGTTGATGATTTTATTAAAGATTACAACTCATACAAAGGCAACGCGTACGGAATGGCAAATACGCTATTGCAAACAGCATTCCTTAGACCAAATTTAAAAAGTAAAAAAGTGAAAAACCTATACTTCACTGGACAACTTACTGTTCCTGGACCTGGAGTACCACCTTCTTTAATTTCTGGTAAGCTAGCATCCGAGTTAATTTTAAAAAAATTTAATAAGCATTAAAATCTTGAGATAATGAAATCCATTTTTGATGAAGTTTCGAGCAAATGTAGTAAAGTTGTAACAAAAACTTACAGCACATCCTTTTCAATGGCTACCAAAATGCTAGCAAAATCAATCCGACAAGATATTTATAATATTTATGGATTTGTTAGACTGGCTGATGAAATAGTTGATTCGTTTCATAATTATCCGAAGGAAAAGTTATTCAAAGGTTTTGAAATGGACTTGAACAATGCTTTAAAAAATAAAATTAGTTTAAATCCTATTCTCAACTCGTTCCAATTTACTTATCATAGATATAATATTGATAGAGAACTTGTAGATTCATTTATGAACTCGATGAGGCAAGATTTATACAAAACAAATTACAAAACTCAAGAAGAATACAAAAAATATATCTATGGATCAGCTGATGTTGTTGGACTTATGTGCTTGAAGGTCTTTGTTAAGGGAAATAATGAAAAATATAAATATTTAAAAGAATTTGCAGAGTCACTTGGTTCAGCCTTTCAAAAAGTTAATTTTTTAAGGGACTTGAGAGCTGATCATGATAATTTAAATAGAACATATTTCCCAAATACTGATCTTGATAATCTTGATGAAATTTCAAAGATTAATATTATTTTAGATATTGAAAAGGACTTTTCGAATGGACTGAAAGGTATTAAAATGTTACCAATTGAAGCAAAGTTTGGTGTTTTTATGGCATACCGTTACTATTGTCAACTTTTAAAAAAATTAAAAAAAACCCCTGCATTGGAAATAAAAAATACACGTATACGTGTTCCTAATTATAAAAAATTTGAACTACTAACTAGGAGTTTTGTTAAATATCACTTGAATCTCCTCTAATCACATAATATGAATACACTACTTTGGATTTTAGTTTTTTTTTCTACATTCTTTTTTATGGAATTCATGGCATGGTTTACCCACAAATACATAATGCATGGATTTCTTTGGACATTGCACAAAGACCACCATCACAAGGACCACGATAGCTGGTTTGAAAGAAATGATACCTTCTTCATTTTTTATGCTGTAGTAAGTATGATATGTTTTTATTTTTGGAACTATGAGAATTTTTGGGCTGGATTGCCAATAGGTTTTGGAATTATGAGCTATGGAGCAACCTATTTTGTGGTTCACGACGTTTTTATACATCAACGCTTCAAAATGTTTCGCAAAGCAAACAACTGGTATGCTAAAGGTGTAAGAAGAGCGCACAAAATACATCATAAACATCTGGGTAAAAAAGACGGGGAATGTTTTGGAATGCTTATTGTACCACTAAAATATTTTAAAAAATAAGATTTGAAATCACTTTACCTATGGCTAAATATTTGTTCAATTGCAATACCCTTTATTTACAGCTTTCATCCTAAGCTTAAATTGTATAAGCAATTTCATTGGATTTTTCTTTCAATTTTTATCACAATGCTCGTATTTATTCCTTGGGATATTATTTTTACTGTTCAAGGGGTCTGGGGTTTCAACAATAATTACTATTTGGGAGCACACATCTTTGAGCTTCCCATTGAAGAATGGCTCTTTTTTATATGCATCCCATATGCATGTATTTTTACTCACTATGCGTTAAAACACTATTTTCCAAAAATTAAATTAAGCGAGAGACATACCAAAAATATATCGTACGTTCTTATTCTAATCTTATTTTCCTTAGTTTTATTCAATTACAATAAGTTGTACACTATCGTTAATTTTACTCTTGCTATAGTTCTAACTATTACTATACTCAAAATAAACAGAAAACTACTTCAACAATTCTACTTATCATTTATAGTGATTCTATTACCATTTTTTATAGTTAATGGAATTTTGACTGGAAGTTTGATTGAAAATCAAGTTGTTTGGTATAATAATTTAGAGAATCTTGGTATTCGTATGGGAACAATCCCAGTGGAGGACACTATTTATGCTTATTCAATGATACTTATGAATTTATCATTGTATGAGTATTTTACAAAGAAATATAAAAATGGAATTTAATACGACAGTAGGTGCCCGGGCTTGGATGTCATCTTCTCTGCTGGTGGAGCAAACTGAGTTAACTTAATCCCTTTAGTTGCGAGTTTATATTCTTCAATAGTAGGAGTTCTTCCAAGTATAGCAGAAAGCACTACTACCGGGGTTGAAGCTAATAATGATTCACCTTTCTTTCTATCAGAATCTTTTACTACCCGACCTTGAAAAAGTCGAGTTGAAGTCGACATTACACTATCGCCTTTTTCGGCCTTCTCTTGATTCCCCATACAAAGATTACAACCAGGACGTTCGAGATACAAAATATTTTCATACTTTATTCTTGCATTGGTTTTTGGAGCGGAGTCATCAAATTCAAATCCTGAGTACCTTTTTAAAATATCCCAATCACCTTCCTCTATGAGCTCATCAATAATATTATATGTTGGAGCTGTCACGACCAATGGAGCTTTAAATTGCACTTTACCTGATATTGTCTCTAAATTTCTCAACATTTTTGCAACAATTTTGATATCACCTTTATGTACCATACAAGAGCCAACAAAACCTAAATCAATATTTTTACTTCCATCATAAAAAGATAATTTCCTTATAGTGTCGTGAGTATATCTCTTTGAAATGTCTACGTTGTTAACATCAGGATCGGCTATCATAGGTTCATCGATAATATCTAGATCAACAACCAATTCTGCATAATATTTTGCATTTTCGTCTGGTTGCAAGGGAGGCTTTTGCCCTGAATCAATCTCATCGATTCGAATATTTGCTTTTTCAACTAAACCCTCCAATACCCTAGACTCATTATCCATTCCATTGTTAATCATTGATTGAATCCTAGACTTAGCGATTTTCAAAGATTTTATAAGTGTATCACCTTGGGAAATACATATTGATGCCTTGGCTTTCATCTCAGCTGTCCAATCTGTAAAAGTAAAAGCCTGGTCTGCCAAAAGAGTACCAATATGAACCTCAATTATTCTACCTTGAAATACATTTTCACCTTTAAATTTTTTTAGCATTTGCCTTTGAGTAGCGTGAACAACATCCCGAAAGTCCATATAATCTTTCATTGCACCTTTGAAAGTCACCTTAACAGACTCGGGAATTGGCATTGAAGCCTCACCAGTTGCCAATGCTAAAGCAACTGTTCCAGAATCAGCTCCAAAAGCTACTCCTTTTGACATACGAGTGTGAGAATCACCTCCTATTATAATAGCCCAATCATCTACAGTTAAATCATTCAGGACTTTATGAATAACATCTGTCATTGGGTGATACTTGTTCTCTGGATCTCGACCAGTTATTAATCCAAATCTGTTCATAAACCTCATAAGTCTAGGAATATTTTCTTGAGATTTTATATCCCAAACAGAGGCTGTATGACACCCAGATTGATAACCAGCATCAACAAACGGAGAGATTGTTTTTGCTGCCATCATCTCAAGCTCTTGACATGTCATCAAACCAGTTGTGTCTTGTGAACCCACTATATTAACTTTCACACGAACATACGACCCAGCGAATAAAAATGAATCTAAACTTCCAACCAAATTGTTGTTGAAAATTTTTTCAACAGCTGTCAACCCTTGATTTGAAATAACTATTTCCTTTGGTGGTGCAAATACAGGTAATATTTTTTTCCCTAGTACCTTTGAAGCAAATGATTGAAGCTTCTTACCAAATACAACTGCATATGATCCCCCAGCTCGCATAAATTCAACTTTTTGAGGAGTGAATGAAGAAGAAACATCCATTAATTCCTTCTCCCCTTTGTAAATTTTCTTTGTTTTAGTATTAATTGTTAAAATAGTCCCTGTGTCAATTGAATATAATTGCTTTAATACTGGCTCGTCATTATCATTTACAACAACATTACCTTTTCCATCATACTGCTTTGTCCAATTTTTAAGATCTATCCCTATTCCACCTGTTACATCAACAGTTGTTAAGAAGATAGGAGAAATTCCATTGGTCCCGGCAACAATTGGTGCAATATTGATAAAGGGTATGTATTTGCTCGCTTTTCTACCAATCCAAAGGGCTACGTTATTTACTCCTGACATTCTTGATGAACCCACACCCATTGTTCCCTTTTCAGCGATTAACATAACCTTCTTATCAGGATGGTCAACTTGTAATTTTAATAATGCATTTTGCTTTTCTTTATTATGCTCAAACATAGATTGTCCATGCAATTGACGATCGGATCTTGAATGGGCATCACTTCCAGGTGATAATAAATCGGTTGATATATCTCCTACTCCAGCAACAAAAGTAACTACATCTATTTTTTCAGGAATCTCAGGAAGATTGGTAAAAAATTCAGCTTTAAGATAGCTTTCTAAGATTTCTTCGGCGAATTTATTACCTTTATTATATTCCTTTTCTAACCTTTCTGTATCAGCTTCATAAAGAAAAACCTGATTTTTTAATATATCGCTAGCCTTAACAGCCAATTTAGTATCTCTACCAAGCGCAATATCCAAAAGTACTTTTACGGAAGGACCTCCTTTCATGTGTGACAAAAGCTCAAATGCAAAAACTGGAGGTATTTCTTTAATTTTGGTTTTCCCTTGAATTATTTCATTTAAAAAAGAGGCTTTTACAGCTGCGGCTTCTGTAGTACCAGGCAGAACATTATAAACAAGAAAGTTTAACGAATCTTTTCTGTAAAAATGACTCAAGTCTTTAATTTGAGCGATAATTTCTGTTAATAAATCACCACAATCAATGGGTTTAGGGGCAAGACCTTGACTTTTTCTTTCTTCATTCTCAGCTAAATATTTTTTGTATAATCCCATTTAAAAGATTGAATAAAAATTTAATTATAGAGTAAATTTACAAATTTATCAAGAATGGTAAGCTGCTAAACAAGCAAAATTAATTATTCTAAAATAGGCCTTCAATAATATCTTCAATTTTTAATCCCTCCGCTTCGGCTTTATAATTTTTAATTATCCTGTGTCGCAAAACTATCTCTGCAACTGATCTAATATCCTCTTTGTCAGGTGTGTATTTGCCATTAATCAACGCATTAGTCTTTGCAGCAAGAATTAAATTTTGTGAAGCTCTTGGACCAGCACCCCAAGAAACATAATTTTTTATGGTTTCTGTAGCTTCAATTGACATTGGTCTTGACTTTGACACGATTGACACCGCGTATTCTATTAAATTATCGGCCACTGGAATTTTACGAACTAAATTTTGAAACTCGATTATTTCATCTGAAGAGAAAACTGCTTTGGATATTGAATTATTATCTGAGGTTGTTTTTTTTACAATTTCAACTTCTTCAGTAAATAGTGGGTACTTTAGATTTATAGCAAACATAAAACGATCTAACTGAGCTTCTGGAAGTGGATATGTTCCTTCTTGTTCTATTGGGTTTTGTGTCGCTAGCACAAAATATGGTTTAGCCAATTGGTGCTGTATACCAGACACGGTGACAGACTTTTCTTGCATAGCTTCTAAAAGTGCAGCTTGAGTCTTTGGCGGTGTTCTATTTATTTCATCTGCCAAAACAATGTTAGAAAATACTGGACCTTCAATAAACTTGAAGTTTCTGTCTTTATCCAATATTTCGCTACCAATTATATCCGATGGCATTAAATCAGGTGTAAATTGTATACGTTTGTAGTCAAGGCCTAAAGTTGAGGCAATAGTGTTAACCATAAGTGTTTTTGCTAGACCAGGAACTCCTATTAATAGAGCATGTCCGCCCGAAAAAATAGCAATAAGTATTTGTTCAACTACTTTTTCTTGACCTACAATAACATTTGCAATTTCATTGCGAAGGCTTGAATATTTTAATAAAAATTTTTTTATAACCTCAACTTCTGACATGTGAGTTTTTAATCTTTAATTTTAAACCAATTACTGTTAAATTGACAATCTCTTAAATCTCCATTTATCTTTATGTAAGTATCAATTATTTTTTCCTCTTGCCAACTTGAAATAGTTTTAAGTTGCTTTTCTTGCAATGCTAATTCTTTAATTTTTAAATAATCCTTGGCAAAGTCGGCTTCATGTTCATCAGTTCTTTGCGTGACTGTTAGAATTTTAAATTTAATTTGGTTTATGCGGTCTTGATCTTGATAAATTGGGCTTATTTCATTATCATTTAAATTTTGAATTTGTGCGTATAGCTCTGGATCCATTTTAGTCAATTCAAAATTATAATCTTGGGTTTCTGGGTTACGCAATTGGCCTCCATCAAATTTAGTTTCTTCCTCATCGCTAACTTCTAATGCTGCATCGTAAAATGAAATAGATCCGTCAATAATACTTTTACGTATTTTTTCAATTCGTTTCTTAGCCTCATCAATTGCGTCTTGAGTTAACTTGGGACGTAACAAAATATGACGTATATCGAATTCTTGACCTCTAATTTTTTCAAGAAAAATTATGTGATAACCAAAGTCTGTCTTGAACGGCTCAGAGATTTCTCCTTCATCCAAAGAAAATGCTACTTCTCTAAATTCTTTTACCATAGCAGGGCGCTTTTTATTCAAAGTATATTTTCCTCCACTTCGCTTTGAACCAGGGTCTTCACTGTATAGTACAGCTTTAGTTGTAAAACTAGATCCATTATCAATTACATCCGATTTAAATTGATTCAATCGTTTAATAACTTTTTCAATTTCCATATCTGATGTTTTTGGAACAACAACTATCTGAGCAACTCTAAGTTCAGTACCAAAAAAGGGACGTTCATTTTCAGGAATCTTATTAAAAAACTGGCGAACTTCTTCGGGGGTTACATCAATTTCTTCAATCACTTTTTGTTGCATTTTTGAGGCCATTTGTCCATTTTTATTTAACTCATACATTTCATCTCTAAGTTCCTGTTCAGATGATTTATTGTAAAATTTGATTAATTTTTCCATTGAGCCAATCTGCTCAGCAAACCCCTCCAATTGTTGATCAACATAAGAACGTATTTCTAAATCATTTACTTCAATACTGTCTTGAATAGCATGATGCACATAAAGTTTATCTTCTAATAATTTACCAAAAAGCTGACATCTTGTAATGTCGTCTGTGGAAACACCGCTTGCCTTTAATTGGGCAAATTGTTTATCTATGTCAGAATCCAAAATGACAAAACTTCCAACCACTCCAGCCACTCCATCAACTTTAACTGGATCAATTGAAATTTCATTTTTTTTGTTTTTTGTAATTTCCCTTTCAACAATTATTTCTTGAGCTCCTAAAAAGCAAAATCCAAAAAATAAAATAAATAAAACTGATACTAGATTTTTATTCATAAACTTGAAATTTTTTATTTTTAATAGCATTATTTAGTATTTCTACTTTTAATTTTTTAGCTAAATCATATTTACGTTTATTGATGATAATTTGTCTCAATGTTGGGTCAATATAAGAAATAGGAGCCTGATTCCCAACATTAGCAAAATCATTTATATTAATCAAATATAACCCTATAGAATCTTTGAATTGAATAAAATTCCTATTTTTTGATAAAACCTTACCAATATCATAATTCAATGCGGGAATTTTTTCAATTATATCTTTACTCCTTATCCAAATAGAATCATTAAAAAAAAAGGATTTGAACTGATTACTAATTTTTTTTAATCGCACTTTATCTTCATCACTATATCTCATAAATAAAGTTTTTATTTCGTCCTCATCAGAAATATTTGAGTCAAAAATAATATATCGCAGTTTGACAAGATCTTCATTTAAAACAAACAATTCTTTATTATTTTCATAAACCTCTTTTAGCTCAATTTTTGAAATAATTGTATCTAGACTTTGATTAACCAAAGCATCAAGATAAGCGCTAGTATACAAATCACTTTTATACTTTTCAATTAAACTATTAAACTCAAATTGTTTTTGATTCTCTAAATTTAGATATGCTCCCTCTTCTAGCAATTTACGTGTAGCCCATTCAGTTATATAATTTTTAATTTGCACAACACTGTCATTAAAATTTAATTCATTAAATATGTCTGTATCAATTTGATCAATTGTAAGAAAATCATCATTGACTCTTGCTAATAAGCTATCCTCCAAAGATTTATTAGAGTTATCACATGAAATTAAAACTAGAGAGGCAAAAAATATAATTCGTGAAGCAGTCATTACTATTTTAATGAAAGTTTCAATTCGTCCAAAACCATTTGATCAACAAAAACTTCATATTTATTTCTTAATTCATTAATCCAATTTTGCTCTAAATATGACTGATATTCAGAAATAATTAAACCTTTAGCGCTCTCAAATGACAAAATCTGTTCAGGTTTTAGGCCATCGACTTTAATTACAATATATTCTTCTCCTTTTTTGAAAATTTCTGTTATACCTAGATCAAATTTTTTATTTTCTGGCAGAATTCTATCATTTAAATCAAATTCACCAGTTTTGAAAACCAATTTTGAGCTTTTATTTTTAACATTGTCAAAAATGAGATCATTATCAATACCATCTTTCCACTTATTAATTACATGCTTCAGGTATCGCTTTTTGTTTGAACTGACGACTGTCCCAATAAGCTTTGAATTAGATTTGAATTTTGAGGAATTTTCTTCATAATAAGAACGTAAGCCTAAAGAATCATTTTTGGCGGTATCCCAGATTTTGTCTTGCATTATTTCAAATAACAGTAGTCCCTCCTCATATTCCTTCAAAATATAGGCATAATCTTGATTTTCATTAATAAGATTTTCCCTCTTATAATTTATAAGAGCATCGCTAGCAAAAGCAGCATATTGACTAATTAAAAACTCAAATTCGCTTTTTGATCTATTATATGACTTGAAGTTTTTATTAAGGAATTCTAAAAAATCATTATTTGTATAGATTTTTGATTCAATTTGTAAGAAAATTTCAGCACCTTGAGATTGATTAGTTAATAACCAAAGATTTGAATTATCGTTACGCTTAAAACTACTAGAAACAGATTTTAGATCAGGATTGGTGATATTATATTGATCTTTTAATTTTTGGATTAAGTTTTTTCTAATAATCTGCGAACGGGAGTCTCTTTTTACTTTTCGTTCAATTTCAACTTTAATTTTATCAAAATTTGCAACAGGAGTCTTGCTAATAAGTTTTAAAATATGCCATCCATATTTTGTCTGGACTGGGTCAGAAATATCTCCAATCATTTTTAAATTAAAAGCTGCTTCAACAAAGATTTCAGAGTTAATGTCTCCACTGCCAAATGGATTCATTATTCCACCCCTGATTGATGAACTTTTATCATCGGAATATTTTTTTGCTACTTCTTCAAAAGAATCTCCGTCCAGGACAGATTTATGTAATTCTTGAATTCTTTTTTGGGGACTAACATCACCATTTTTTGTTGTATTATTGAGCATAATATGGGCAACCTGAACTTTACCACGAGAAAGGCGTTTATCTAATACTTTTACAACATGATATCCAAATTTTGTTTTGAATGGGTCAGATGTGGTTCCCACAGGGGTGTTAAAGGCAGCGTTTTCAAAACTATATACCATTTTAAATGCAGAGAAATAACCTAAATCTTCAACAAATATATTTTTACCATCGTGAAACTCCTCTTTCAATTTATTAAAATCTTCGTTTTGTAATAAATTTTTAAATTTTTTTATTTCCTCGAAAGCAAAAAGGGTGTCTTTTTCTGGATTAGTACGGATTAATACGTGCTGGGCTTTCACTTCATTTAAAGTTCTGTCATAGGCTTGATCTATGAGAAATTTAGTTGCTTCCTTATTGTTTAGGTAAGAATCTGATAGCTGATTTTTATAAGAATTGAATTCAGATTTAAAACTATCTCTATCTGCATAACCTAGATATCTAGCCTCTTTTAATTTTAACTTGAAGTTTAAATATAAATCTAAATAAAAGCCTAGGTCTTTTTGACTCTGATCTTGAACTAAATTTAGATTTTTATTATAAACCCTCAAAAACTCTCCAACTGTAACATCATCATCGCCTACAGACAAAAGAATTTTAGAGTCTAAACTTTGGGCTGTTAAAGAAAAGTTTGAAAAAAAGAAGAAAGTTGTTAATAGAAAATATTTATTCATATTTGGTTTTTTGAAAGAACTTTTAAATTTAAATATTAATTAAATAAAACGCCTTAAAAATAAAAATATTATCTTGAATAGTTAGGAGCTTCTTTTGTAATCATAACATTATGAGGATGACTCTCGCTAATTCCAGAAGAAGTGATTTTTACAAACTTTGCAGTTTTCTTCAAATCATCAAGATTTTTGGCTCCACAATATCCCATTCCTGCTCTAACTCCTCCTACAAATTGGTGGATACTTTCAAAAAGATCCCCTTTGTACGGAACCCTTCCAACAATTCCTTCTGGAACAAGTTTTTTTATATCATCCTCAACGTCTTGAAAATATCGATCTTTACTTCCTTGTTTCATTGCCTCAACTGAACCCATTCCTCGATATGACTTAAACTTTCTGCCCTCAAATATTATGGTTTCGCCAGGGGATTCTTTTGTACCAGCTAAAAGAGACCCTAACATAACTGAGTCAGCTCCAGCGGCTAATGCCTTGGTTATATCCCCTGTATACCTAATACCTCCGTCAGCGATGACAGGTACACCAGTTCCCTTTAAAGCCATGGCCACCTGTAAAACGGCTGAAAATTGTGGATATCCAACTCCAGCAACAATACGTGTAGTACATATAGAACCTGGACCAATTCCAACTTTGACTGCATCAGCTCCAGCTTTAACTAAAAACTCAGCAGCTTTAGCTGTGGCAATATTCCCAACGACAACTTCTAGGTTAGGAAAATTTGATTTAATTTTTTTTAATGCATTAACTACACCTTTGCTGTGACCATGTGCAGTGTCAATGACTACTACGTCTACATCCGAGCTAACCAGTGCATTTGTACGATCTATTATGTCATCTGTTATTCCGATAGCTGCTGCAACTCTTAGGCGTCCAAATTTGTCCTTGTTTGAAATAGGTTTTTGTGTTAGTTTAGTTATGTCTCGAAAAGTAATCAGACCCACAAGTTCATTTTTTGAGTTTACTACAGGTAATTTCTCAATCTTGTTTTTTTGAAGAATTACTTCAGCATCTTTTAGAGATGTGCCCTCAGGAGTTGTTACAAGGTTAGTTGTTGTCATTACATCTGTAATGGCTCGATCATTATTTTTTTCAAATCGCAAATCTCGATTCGTTACAATCCCCTTCAATATGCCATTACCATCCGTAATGGGTATTCCGCCAATACCATGCTCTTTCATACTTTTTTTAGCATCGATGACTTTAGCATCTAATTTTAAAGTAACTGGATCGATTATCATTCCACTTTCGGCGCGTTTTACCTTTCTAACTTCAGCAGCCTGTTTTTGTGTTGACATGTTTTTATGTAAGACTCCAATACCGCCTTCTCTAGCAATTGCAATAGCCATTGAGCTTTCGGTAACTGTGTCCATAGCCGCTGAAACAATAGGTATGTTTAAATCTATATTTTTTGTGAATTTAGTCTTTACAGAAACATCGCGTGGCAAGATTTCTGAATAATTGGGGACCAAAAGTACATCATCATATGTTAGCCCTTCACCAACTATCTTGAATGGTTTTGAATGCATGCAATTTTATTTAATTGCATGCAAATTTAAAGCTTTTTATTTTATTAGATATTTTTTTTTTAAAAAGCTTAGAATTAATCTGACTTCTGTCGGATTGATAAACATATTTAAAGATATTTTAAAATTTAAATGCTCCAGCGAAAAGCCTCTACAATTTCAGGGTAAGTAACTTCACCCTTGACAATATTCAGACCCTTACCCAGGGCCTTGTCAATTTTACATGCAGCATCCCATCCATTGTTGGCCAATTTCAAAACGTAAGGCAAGGTTACATTTGTAAGTGCCAAGGTCGAAGTGTAGGGGACAGCACCAGGCATATTTGCGACACAATAATGGACTATATCGTCAATGATATAGATTGGGTCTTGATGTGTGGTGGGTTTGGTAGTCTCAATACAGCCGCCCTGATCAACTGCTACATCGACCAAAACTGTTCCGGGGCGCATGAGTTGTAGCATGTCTTTAGTGATTAATTTAGGGGCCTTAGCACCTTTTAATAAAACACCTCCAATAATTAAATCGTGATTTTTTATGCGTTGTTTAATATTATAAGTACTTGAAAATTCGGTTACCACATGATTGGGCATGACATCATTGACATAGCGCAACTGACTCATATTGACATCCATGATGGTGACATGAGCTCCTAAGCCTGCTGCCATTTTGGCCGCTTGTATTCCAACGGTTCCAGCACCTAATACAAGAACTTTACCTGGTGGAACCCCAGGTACACCACCAAGCAAAACCCCACGACCTTTGATTGGCTTCTCTAAGTATTTTGCACCCTGTTGTATAGCCATTCTACCGGCAACTTCTGACATCGGAATTAAAAGTGGTAAAGAACCATCTTCAGCCTCCACAGTTTCGTAAGCAATACAGATAGCTTTGCTTTTTATCATGGCATTTGTCAGGGGCTCGCTTGAAGCAAAATGAAAATAGGTGAAAATCACTTGATCTGATTTGATCAATGTGTATTCTTTTTTTATGGGCTCCTTAACCTTGACAATCATATCACTTAAGGCATAAACCTCTTCAATTGTACGTAAAACTTTAGCACCAACTTCTTTGTAGTCTGTATCGGTAAATCCACTGCCAAAACCCGCATTTTCCTGGACATAGACAAGATGTCCGTTGTTAATTAATTCAAACACTCCAGCAGGAGTCATTCCTACTCGATTTTCATTGTTTTTAATCTCTTTTGGAATACCGACTTTCATTTGTTGTGTTTTTGTAATTAATTTAAAATTACTTTAAATAATAGAAAAACACAAGTAGCAAATTAAGGAATGAAAATAATTACTAATTTGACAAAAAAACAAGCCGATTGACGGTATTATATTAAACCCCTATGGTTTTTGGTACTTTATGAATAATACCAAAATTATAAAACCATAAATCAACATGACAGTACTGGCTAAAATCATGGATAAACTTTCATTGGAAACACTATACAACCAGTAAATAATCCCCGTAAAAATGATAAGAATAATTTATTGTTGTTCAATGGCTAAAAATTAACTTCTAATGTTATATAAAAATTTTTTGGTGGAGAGGGGATAATGCCTGGCCCTGGATATCCAGTTGCTCTTCTTGTAAAGTAAGAATTATTAAGGGCATTATTAATCCCTGATTCTAATCTGAAATTTTTCCATTCATAAGAAATTCCAAAATCTAAGATGTTATAGCTTGGAATGGCACCTATAACACCACCAATGTTACTTTCTATAGCATTAGTAGCATCTGTAAATTGTTCAGAAATATATGAGTATAAAAAATTAGTCGTAAAATCTTTATATGAAAATTTAACACCGGTTTTGAAGTTCAGTCTTGGGACAAATTCTACACGATTGCCTACAATTCCATTTGCTTCGCTAGATGTATATTTTGAGTCAATAACAGAAGTATTAAAGAAAATATTAGATTGAATATTATTATCTAAACTAAAAAGTTTGTTGATATTTAAGTCTAATAAACTTTCAAATCCAAAGATTCTTGCTTTGCCAATATTGCCACGTTCAGATCGCACATTGCCATCTGGAAATAATTTTTGTAAAAACCCAATCCTATCGTCATAGATCAAAGAAAATAAACTTATGTCATAAGAAATATAATTTTTATAAACACCTCTGACACCAACATCCATAGTTGATCCTTTTTCATCTGTGATTTCTGGATTGATTACAAAAGCAGGGTTAATTATGCTGATATCAGCAAAGGTAACAGATCGGTAGTTTTGAGAAAGATTACCATAAAATTCAATAAAATCTCTGGGCTTGTAACTAATCCCGAGTCCTAATAAAGCAAATGACCTTTTACGCTGTTCGTCATAATAGTCTGTTTGGTTCAAAATTACATTTCCTGCACCATCCAAGTTTATTCTTTTTGTAAAGCCCTGGCTTTCAGTGTTAATATACTCAAATCTAAATCCAGGTGTTATTGAAAAAATTTCACTGATATATATCAATTTTTCACCAAATAAAGAGGTATTAAGGTTAGGATAAACATAATCAGATTGGGCGGGATAGTCAGGATATTGATCAGTTTGAAAATTAAACTCGGGTCCAGAGCCATTACTTCCTGGTCCTTGTCGACCAGTATTATTTGCTTTATAAAACTTAAATCCCAAAAGAGCTGTAGAGTTTTTCTTAAAAAATTTATAATTATGAATTACTCTTGACTCAAAGCCGTAGTTTTTAAAATCTCCTATAATTAAATCACGTTCTTCAAAAGAATCAACTTGGTCAACTCTATTGGTCCGAAATCCCAAAGCTTTCCTTTGTGCATTCAATCCGAATAAATTTAAACTAAATCTGGTTCTCTCAGAAAACTCGTGATTAATTTTAGCATTATACAAAAGCCAATTGATATCAAACCAATTCCGTGATCTATTACTTTGATACGGATTGTTATTAAACATCAAATCATTTAAACCTCCTCCTTGCTTTGCAAGATAATCTAGATATGTTATTTCAGCTGTGGCCTTTGTTCTTTCTGAAAAATCATAATTTAATTTAAAAAATAAATTTCTAGATGAAAAATTCGAATCACTTCTAAAACCGTCTCCTTCCTTATAATTAAAAAAAGTATAGTACCCAAAATTTTCTTTTGTTCCGCTCAGACTAGTAAAATTTGTATACAAACCATAGCTTCCATAAGTATTTCTAGACTTAACTTCCATGAACCGGGTTGGGTTAGGATTCTTCATTTTGAAATTTACTAAACCACCAAATTGAGTTCCATATTGGAGTGATGCAGCACCACGAATAACTTGAATTTCTGAAAGGGATTCCGATGGGGGTGTATAATAACTTTCAGGATAGCCTAAAACATCAGCGCTAATATCGTAACCGTTTTGACGAGTGTTAAAATTTGAGGTTCTGTTAGGATCTAAACCACGGCCCCCTATATTTAATTGAAGCCCAGCATCATCGTTTTGATATATATTCAGTCCTGCAACTTGCCCATAAATTTGTCTTGCATTATTTGTCGCTAAGTTTGCGAAAATATTATTCATTACCACAACTTCATTCTTCTTTCCCGCGAAAATGGCCATCCCGTCAACATCTGAAAGTCGCTTAAGATTAAAATATTGTTTTTTAACAACTGCTAACTCAACTCCCGAGAGTTGTTCAACTAAAGGTTCTAACTCAACAATAGAAATTTCTTGCCCATCAGAACTCAAATTGATTTTGAGAGGATTGTAATCATAGGAAAAGAATATTAGAGTTTTTGATGAAATAATCGATAATAAATAATCTCCGTTTGAGTCAGATGTAGCAAGTAATTTTCCAGACTCTGAAAAAATTTGAACAGATTCTACTGGGTCCTTTGTAAACTTATCAATAACCTTTCCCGCCATCTGATCTTGGCTGTGAGCCAGTGTGGTGAAGAAAATCAAAAAATAGAATATTTTAAAACCCTTTAATATCATATTTGTAAGGTTTAATCCAAACTTTATGTTTAAACGACTCCTCGATCGACAATAAGTCTATACTAGGATCAATAAATTGTTCTTTAGGCCTTCCATTTAAGGTTACATAACTATTGGCAAATACAGCAATATTATGTAAACCTTGCTTCTTGTAGTAATCTCCCAAGTAGTGTGCAAATTCCAAAATCATATCTGCTTGAAAACTCATCTGTTTTGTTTGAACTTTAGTTAGCATATTAGTGCAAGGCGCTTCAAAAATTACTCCTGTATCCTTATTTTTAATTTTAAAAGTTGTGTAACCAATTTTTTCAACCAACATCACCCGCCATGAAAATCGATATCCTTCCTCAGACCAAAATAATTCAGATGGATATAAAACATAACGAAAGGGTACTACTATTTGAACCAAAAAGAAGATGGCCAGAGTAATTAAAATTAATTTTGGCCGCTTATATTCAAAAGTAGATAATTTTTCAACAATTACTACTTTTGATTTTTTCATAAAAACACTAATTGGCCTCTTAAGCAGTTTTATAATTTTGTCATGAGTTTGGCCATCAAAGAAAACTAGCGCACTTAGGATCATGATATAAGGGAACATTCCTATCGGAAATAAAATAGCTGTAAAAAGATGAAAAAATAAAACCAAGAAAAAACCAATCATCCTTGTCCTTTTGTTAAGTAAAAGAAATGGAATTGTCAAATCATAAAGCATTCCTCCCCAACTCATCAAATAATGAACCCACTCATATTGTAAAAATGTTTCCCCTATCAATGGAATATCATATTTTGAGGGCATCCAAATTTTAAGAGGTAAAGCCTCGAGAAGCCAATCTGAATTAATCTTAGCCAATCCAGCATAGAAATATACAATTATCATAAGCAACTTAATTGAATCAGTTGTCCATTTTGGAACTTGGCTGTATTGTTTTTTCTTTAAAATTGAATCAATTGAAAAACAAGAACTGGCAGGTAAAAATATTAAAATAAAGCTCAATAGACTTACGAAATAATAATGATTCAGATAAGTAGTCTTTTCTATGAGTTCAATGTATGTAAAAGAAAGAAAAAAAACAATGATACTCAATCTATACCAAAGACCCAAAGTGATGAGAATTGAGCATATTATGCATATAATAAAAAGAACATAGGTATAACTACCTAGACTTTGAATCCATTCAAAACCATAATATTTAAAATGAAACTTCGGCTCAACATATATGGTGTGGATCCAATTTTTGGACCAAAACCTAACCATGCTGTAAAGCATAAGCAACCCAAAACAGATCCTAAAAACAGCCAGTTTTGAAGATTCTGCAGATTTTTTTAAATAAATATTAATATTTGAAATCACCTATAGTCAGGTTTTTTGCAAAATTAAAATTAATCTCCGTCGGCATCAACATAATCAGTAGCAATTTGTAAGACTGATAGCATATCTGTTTTCAAGAGCACAGTGCCAGCCTGAATCACATCATATGTAATACCCATTTGAAGGAAATCAGTGTTCAATTGATTTACAAAATTTTGATCCAAGCCCTCAATTGAAGTTCTTGCAAGGTCAAATTGGTCATTAATTTCACTACTTAAATTAGACATTTCATCCGTTGCAAAATTATCTATAAACTGTTTTAAACTGTAGCTACCATTACCATTAAAAAACAAATCAATAGCATTCATAGCTTCAAGCGCTAAGGTACGACTCACATTTTGGCTGTAATAAGCTTCTAACTTTTCAGGAAAAACATTGCCTGCAGAAAAAACCCCAACGGGAATTCCAAACTTATTTGCTCTAAAACCTTTTTCGTAATAATAAATAAAATCATTAGTCATTTTATTCGCACTTGAGGTCGCTGTATTCTCAGTAGAACTTATAAAATTTGTTCTGTAATTACTCCACTGGTCCAGAACATAGCTTGTATTAGAAATCATTCTTTGAATGATCTCGGCTAAATAGTTTCGGTAGTTTCCATTAATAGTATATGTCGAAATTATTTCAGAATCATTTTCAGATAGTCCATACAATAAGTAATCCAATGCTGGAAAGCCCTGAGCTGAATTGTAAGGAGAGTTATCTAGCGGAGAATAGTCGCCCGAAGCGACAAGCTGTTCAATATTTACCAAAGAGGTTGGAAAAACATTCATTTTTAAATGATAGAAAGTTTGTTCAGCTGGACCAATATTAAACATTTCAACATATTGCCAGGATTTATAAGCTTCTAACCAACCATACCTAACATTATCTAAATGCTGTTGAGTAGGGTTATTATTAAAAACGGAAATCGATTCTTCAAGAGATAATAAATTGTCTATCAGCGATTCATAATTTGGTAATATAAAATTATCTGCCCAATTTTCAAGCATTTGAGCCTTTTGTTCCCAAACAGTTTCTGAGGTCTGTGAGGTATTGCTATCGGAACATCCAATTAAAAAAGCAACTGAAATTAAATTAAAAAAAAATATTTTTCTAAGCATAGTTCTGAGTTGTTATACAAACTAGACGCCTACAAAGATAATTACAGGCATCTAGTTAATTGTTATAAAAAACACAAAAAAGAAACAAAAATTCAATTTGTTAAAACACAAAGATTAAAATCCAAATAATGTATTAATTTCATCAATCAAAGAATTAACATCGTTATCCTGAATGTTATAAAAATTACTAAAGTTATTTAATCTTAAATTAACTGATTCATTAAACATATAAGGTTGATCGCCTCCATCATTAGTAAACTGAAGACTAAATATAAATCCATATCCCTCAGAAATTGAATGATGTGCTCCTGCGATATTTCCACTTCCAGCTTTACTCAAGTAATCATTTAGATAATGAATTGCATAATATCCAATGACTTTTGAAAGCTCGGTTTTAATTGTAGCAGCAGCAGCATCACGTGCAGCGTAGTCAGCAATTGTGATAGCATGACGGCCTTCAATAAAGGCATTGTAAACTGTCTCAGCGATTCCGGGTTCATAAACTTCCTCAACCTTTTTGAAATACTTCATAAGAAGATTGCCTGTGGCTTCGCCTGCAGCAGGAAGACCAAAGTTGGATTCGATATCAGCAACTTGTCCGTATAAATATCCAAATCCTTCGTCCCATTTGTGTTCCATGGTAGTGTAATTCTTACCATCTTCAAGAGCACCAGCAGTGTTATCGTCTCTTCTGGTTCCGCTATCTAGCTGAGAAGGAGTGATATAATTATTTATGATTTGGTCTAAGGCAAATGCACCGATAAGACTTTTAAAGAATAACTGATCAATTTCCTGTCCAACGGCATTTAATTGATACCCACCTAAGTCGCCAGCTACTCCAGATGAAGCAGTCCCGCCTAAATTTGGAGCTACATCGTCAGCAAATTCCGCAATCCAACTATCAAAAATAGCTCTATTTGCAGCAGTGTTAGCATACGCAGAAGTCTTTGAACGAATTAATTTTGTTGTACCATTCAATGTAGCATCTGAGAAACCAGCAGACTGGCCATTACCATCACCAGCAAACATTAGATCCATAGCAGCTTCAGTAGAAGTCGCAGAGTTAAGTGCTGAATACAATTCATCAGCTTGTTTTAGCCTTGTTGTTTGGCCACTGTAACTTACTGTTGACGCACTATTGCGCTCAAATTTGTATGTTGCAGGAGCGTCTGATGTAACTGATGAATCATTGTCGTCATCAGAACACGAGAAAACAAATCCAAGGAAAACAACAGAGAGTATTAAGTTTAAAAATTTAAAATTTTTCATTAGTTTTTATTTAGATTAAATTTAAATAAGTATTATTTGAGAGCAAATATATATTCAAATTTTAATAAAAAAAAGTAATTGTTAGTTTAATTTAGAATTATTTTAAATAAGCTCTAATAATTATTAAAAATTTCAGAGGCAGCATTGTGTGAACTTTCAAAAGCCAGTACATCAATATTTGTATCAATTTTTTTTGCTGTAAAATATGAAATAAGTTTTTCCGTTGGCATATTTCCAGTTAACTCGTCTTTAGCCATCGGGCAACCCCCATATCCTTGTATTGCACCATCAAAACGTCTACAACCAGCACTAAATGCAGCATCCACTTTATCATACCAAGTCAATGGATGGGTGTGTAAATGAGCTCCAAATTCTATTTTTTTAAATTCTGGTATCAAATTTGAAAATAAATAAGAAATAGTCTCTTTCGTTGAGCTTCCAATTGTATCACTCAGAGAAATAATCTCAACTCCCATGTTGTGAAGTTTTTCAATCCATTGACCGACAATTTGTATATCCCAAGCATCGCCATAGGGGTTACCAAATGCCATGGATAAATAGACAACCAACCTCTTATTTTTTTTTTTTGTTATTTCTATAATTTTTTTTAGTATATCAACAGATTCCAAAATAGTCTTGTGAGTATTTCTCATTTGAAAGTTTTCGGAAATTGAAAACGGGTATCCTAAATAATCGATTTCACTGAAATTAGCAGCCGCTATTGCACCCCTTAAATTAGCAACAATAGCTAATAGTTTGCTGTTCGTTTTACTTAAATCTAACTGAGATAGAACTGAGGCGGTGTCTTGCATCTGAGGAATTACCCTAGGTGAAACAAAGCTCCCAAAATCGATTGTATCAAATCCCACTCGAAGGAGCGACTGAACATATTTAATCTTTTTTTTAGTTGGAATAAATTTATTGATACCTTGCATGGCATCCCGTGGACATTCAATTAATTTTATACTCTCCCCCATTGATTTTCATATTCAATTATAGCTAGCATAAGTTTAATTAAAACATTAATAGTCAGGGCAACCAAAGTCACAATCTTCGTCAAAGTCATAGGTCACAGAAAGCTCATATACCCCACCAGTTCTACCAATATCTGTTACATTGAAATCATATGAATATCCAAAATTGAACTTTTTCCACTTCATCCCAACAAAAGCATTGATTGAAGTTAAAAAATGACTATTGGGGTCTGAACCAACTGGATTTGTAGCGGTTAATAATCCAAATGAAAAAGTATCCATTGCATATTTTGCACCCACATCCAATCTATTGTAGCTG